>Ga0310695_10012479_pt1 | contig 11895 bp, 13 predicted proteins | sample RumenRJG_04DNA_FD_203882 | JGI IMG/M metagenome (GOLD analysis project Ga0310695, IMG submission 203882) | Bovine rumen microbial communities from Lethbridge, Alberta, Canada - RJG_04 (v2) (version 2) | ecosystem: Host-associated > Mammals > Digestive system > Stomach > Rumen | place: Canada... | reverse complement strand
AAAAATATTTATGAACTCGTAAGTCAACGAGGGATAGCTTGTTAATCCTTATGACAACAGTCATAACAGCACAAGAATAATTTTACAAAAAAAGGTAAAAACATTTTGTAAAAGACTATAATTTGAATTATATGTGTTAATAGAATATTTTTTTTTACCGTTCGGACAGGTAATTTAATAAGGTCAAATTTCTAGCACCATATTTTCAAAAATTTATATAATATGTCAAACAAAATATTTTTCATGAGTAAGTTTTTTGGAAGATTTAAAAAAGAAGAAGAAATTCCTATTGTTGAGGAAGAAATTCCAATTTGGGAAGATAGGATTTTTTGGGTAGAAACTTTACAAAAAATAGCTTTACCTGTGTTAATGAATGTTAAAAAAGATTCTTTGAGAAAAAATATGGCTTTAGAATCTAAAAGTGTTGAAAGTGGTAAATTTGCATACCTTAGTGCATTTGCACGTGTATTTAATGGTATTGCACCATGGTTAGAGCTTGGACCTAACGAATCTGAAGAAGGTAGGCTTCGTGAAAAATATATTTATTTAACTATTGATGCTATTTCTGTAGCTGTTAATCCAAAAAAGAATGATTACATGTTTTATAATGAGCCTAAACAATCATTAGTTGACATGGCACTTTTTGCTCAAGGTTTACTACGTTCCAAAAATCAAATTTGGCTTAATTTACCAATGGACATTCAAGCAAAAATTATTGCAGAATTAAAAAATACCAGACTCATTGCTCCTTATGAAAATCATTGGCTTTTATATACATCCTTAATTGAGGCAGCTCTTTTAGAATTCACTGGGGAGTGTAATAAAAAACGTTTAGTTTATGCTATTCACAAATTTAGAGATGAATGGTATGTGGGTGATGGAATTTATAAAGATGGGGATGATTTTGCTTCAAATTATTATAATAGTTTGATTATACATCCTTTTCTTAATGATATTCTATTCGTAATGAGAAAGTATGGATTATCTGATGGTGAATTTTTAGATGTCCAGTTAATGAGGTCATCAAGACTTTCTTCTCAATTAGAAAGATGTATTTCTCCTGAAGGTAACTATCCAATCATTGGAAAATATATTGCTTTTCGTACTGGTATTTTCCATACATTATCTCAAGCTTCTTTACTTAAAGCATTGCCTAAAAATTTGGAGCCTGCTCAGGTAAGATCTGCTTTAACTAAAGTTTTAAGAAACTTATTTGAAGGAAATCAAAATTTCGTTAATGATAATTGGTTGACTTTAGGTTTAAATGGTCATCAATTAGATATTGCTGAAACTGATGTTAATACTGGAAGTTTATATTTATGCTGTGCAGTCTTTTTGCCATTAGGCCTTGATTTTAATGATCCTTTTTGGGATAATGAATTTGAAGAATGGACATCTTTAAAAGCATGGAATGGTAGAGAAACAGAAACAGATCAATCAATAGACTTTTAAAAAATGATTTTTATGGGTATTAAATCAATTTTTTCTAAGAATTCTAAAAATACTGATAGAGAAATTTGGGTTAATACATTGTCTAAGATTATAGATCCTGTTTTAACTAATGTTGCAAATGAAACTCTTAAGGAAAAAATGCCTGTTGCATATGTAAAAAGTGAAAGAGCTAAATTTGCACATTTAGAAGCAGTAGGCCGAACTGTATGCGGTATTGCACCTTGGTTAGAGTTAGGACCAGATAATACTCATGAAGGTAAATTGCGAGCCAAATACATAGAATTAACTACTAAAGGATTAGTTAATATTTGCAATCCGGATTCACCGGATTATTTAATTTTTAACCAACCCTATCAACCATTAGTTGACTCAGCACATTTGGTTGAGGGATTACTTAGAGCAAAAACTCAGCTCTGGGATAATATAGATTCCAATGGTCAGGAAATGATTATTGATTGCTTAAAGCAAACACGTTCTATTGAACCTTGGGTTAATAATTGGATTTTATTTCCATCCATGATTGAGGCTTTTCTGCTTGAAACTACTGGAGAATATGATGAATTTAGATTAATGCATGGCGTTAATGTCTATATGAATGATTGGTATTGTGGAGATTCTTATTATGGGGATGGACCTAATTTTCATTTTGATTATTATAATAGCTATGTTATTCATCCAATGCTTACAGATATCCTTACAATATTAAGAAAACATAATATCGGAGAATATACATATTTAGATGCTCATTTACACAGATTAAGGCATTATGCGGGACATCTTGAAAGATTAATATCTCCTGAAGGAACCTATCCTGTAGTTGGAAGATCAATGTTATATAGAACTGCTGCTTTTCAAGCCTTAGGTCAAGCATGTTTATTTGGATTATATAATGAAGATGTAAAGCCCGAACAAGTTAGAAGTGCACTAACAGCAGTAATTCAAAATCAGTTTTCAAGTGAAAATAATTTTGATTCAAATGGATGGTTACGTTTTGGTTTTAATGGCAATCAACCGAAGGTAGCTGAAGAGTATAGTAATACTGGCAGTATGTATTTATGTACTACAGGATTTTTACCTCTAGGATTACCTGAAAGCAATAGGTTTTGGTCAGCTTCAAGTGCTGAATGGACTTCACTTAAAGCTTGGAGCGGAAAAGACATTGATTCAAATATGTATATTAAAGATTAAGCTCATATAGGTTTCCATAATTGTATAATTTAATTTTTTCCGGAACCTTATAGATTATATTTTTTGTATCAAAAATAATTGTATTTTCATGGATTAATGTATAATCCAGATTTTTAAATTCATTATGGTCACATAATATTAAAATTAAATTTGCATCAATTACCGCATCTTTAAAACTAACAAAGTTAGGATTATCTATGTGCGGGTCATGAATAGCTATTTCATAGTCTTTAGTTAAATTATCTATTATTTCATATGCAGGGCTTTCTCTGTCGTCTCCGGTATTTCCCTTATAGGAAACTCCTAAAATGGCGATTTTACCTTTTTTAATTATTTTTCTCACATTTTCACATACAAATTCAGGCATTGAATTATTAGTGTCTCTTGCAAGCTTAATTATTTGGGCAGTTTCTGGAGCTTTTGCATAAATGAAATAAGGGTCAATTGCAAGGCAATGTCCACCAACACCGGGACCCGGAGAATGTAAATTCACTCTTGGATGTTTATTGGCCATTTTAATAACGTCTAATGTATTAACACCAATTTCAGCACAAATTTTTGCAAGTTCATTAGCCAGCGCAATGTTAACGTCACGAAATGTATTTTCCATGCACTTTGATAACTCTGCAGTTTTTGCTTCAGTCAACATTAATTCCCCTTCTACAAATTGACCGTATACTTTTGCTGCTTTTTTACTGCATTTTGGAGTTATACCTCCAATAATCCGGTCATTATGAATTAATTCTTCAATAATTTTTCCAGGCAAAACTCTTTCAGGGCAATGTGCAAGATATAAGTCTTCACCAATTGTAAATCCTTCATTTTCAAAAATTGGTTTTATAATTTCATCAGTTGACATTGGAGCTATTGTAGATTCAACAATAACAACATTTCCTTTTTCTAAATAAGGAATTATTGATTTGCATGCAGAAATAACATAACTTAAATCACAACTATAATTTTCAACAATATAAGGGGTAGGAACGGTAATAATAAATGCATCAGATTTTTCAGGTTGTAAGGAAGCTTTGTATACTTTATTTTTTAAAGCCTGTTTTATTATATTGGATATGCCTGGTTCTTCAATGTGAATGATTCCATTATTTAAGTTTTCTATCATTTTTTCATTTACATCAACTCCAACCACTTCGCAATGATTTCTTGCAAATAAAGCGGCTGTTGGAAGTCCAATATAACCTTGACCAATAATACACACTTTCATATAGACACCCCTTTAAATATTAATATTGATATATTTAATTTATATAATAAAATGTTTGGGGATAAAATGAAAATTTTAATTACTGGTTCAAATGGTATGTTAGGACATGATTTAATCGATGTTTTAAAAGATAATAATGAATTAATTTTAACTACATCTTCTTCATTAGATATTACTGATAAAGAACATGTTATTGATTTTATTAAGGAAAATAATCCTGATATAGTTATTAACTCTGCAGCTTATACTAATGTTGATGGATGTGAAGAAAATGTTGATTTGGCTTTTGCAGTTAATGGTGAAGGTCCAAAAAATTTAGCTTTAGGCTGTAAAGAAATTAACTGTCCGCTTGTTCATGTAAGTACTGATTATGTGTTCAATGGTAAAAATACAAGGCCTTGGGTTGAAGATGATGAAATTGGACCAATTAGTGTTTATGGTAAAAGCAAACTTGAAGGTGAAATTGGAATTCAAGAAACTATTGATAATTTTTTCATAATAAGAACTGCCTGGTTATATGGTGTTAATGGCGGCAATTTCCCAAAAACAATGTTGGAACTTGCAAAAAATCATCCTGAAATAACTGTTGTTACAGATGAGGTTGGATGTCCTACTTATACTTTGGATTTAGCTAAAGCTATAGCTGAGTTAATTGAAACGGATTATTATGGAATTTATCATATAACTAATTCAGATAGTTGCTCCTGGTTTGATTTTGCAAAATATATTTTTGAAATTGCAGATGTTGACGTTAAAGTAACGCCAGTTACAGCATCTGAATTTGCAAGACCTGCTCCAAGACCTTCATACTCTGTTTTAAATAATAAAAAATGGATTGATAATGGATTTAAACCTTTAAGAAGTTATAAAGAAGCTATTAAAGAATATATAGATATTATAAAATAGGTGGGTTAAATGGATAAGAAGATGTTAATAATTGTTTTTGCAATTATAGCATTATTTGGCGGCCTTTTCTTATCTGGCACTTTTGCTCAAAAAGATGTGAAATTAGTAGAAGATGGCCAATATTGTACTGTTGATGAAGTATCAGCTTATATTAAAGAATTTCATAAATTACCTAATAATTATATAACTAAAAAAGAAGCTAGGGATTTAGGATGGTCGGGCGGTCCTTTAAAAAAATATGCTCCAGGTAAAAGTATTGGAGGGGATGTATTCACAAATAGGGAAGGCGTTCTCCCAAAAACTTCTGCAAAATATATTGAATGTGATATTAATGCAAATGGCACTTCAAGAGGGCCTGAAAGAATAATTTTTAATAGTGAAACATTTCAAGTGTATTACACATCAGACCATTACAAAACATTTAAAGAGGTTTAAAAATTGAAAGTCTATGAAATCGATGGTGAATTAATAGCTAGTGATGGTCATGCATATTTAAAAAAAGCTTTGGATTTTCCTGATTATTATGGTGAAAATTTAGATGCATTGTATGATTGTTTATGTGATTTAAATTGTGAAATACATTTTAAAAATGCAATTTTAGTGAAAGATTGTATTTTAGATACTTTTGATGATGCTAAAAACGAAAATGAGAATTTAATTATAAAATTTATTTAAAAGTAATGTTTTTATATTATATTTTTCAAAAATTATAATGATAAACTTATTTTAAATCTATAAGACAAATAAGTGAGTTTGATTTAATGTTTGAAAATAATAAGTACTTAAGTAACTTTAGTAAGTATTCATTCTTACTTACAGAGTTAATTAAAAGAGATATAAGTGGAAAATATAAAGATTCTTCCTTAGGTTTATTTTGGAGTTTTTTAAATCCATTATTGTCCATGATTGTATTGACAATGGTCTTTTCACAATTTTTTGGTGGATCTATTCCTAATTTTCCAGTATACTTGTTAAGTGGTAAATTAGTGTTTGATTTATTTTCTAATGCAACTACTGGAGCAATGGATTCTATTAAAGGGAATTCAGAGATTATTAAAAAGATTTATGTTCCAAAATATATGTTTGCAGTTGGAATTGCATGTTCCGAGTTCATTAACTTTTTAATTTCACTTATAGTGCTTATTGCAGTAATGATTGTAACTGGAGCTCCATTTCACATGTCATTATTGTACTCACCAATTCCTTTGTTTTTCTTACTTTTATTAACAATGGGTGTTGGTTTGATTTTGGCTACAGCTACAACATTCTTTACAGATATTAAATACTTATATGGTGTTTTAATCATGTTATTATCTTTCATGACGCCATTATTTTATCCGATTGAAATGGTTCCTGCGAAATATTTGATTTTATTTAAAATAAATCCATTATATGCGGCGGTTAAATGTTTTAGAGATATTGTTCTTGCAGGAACTTTCCCTGAAATGAAATTTTTCATTTATTTAGTTATTACATCAATTATTGCACTGGCTGTTGGAATATATTTATTTAAAAAATACCAAGATGAGTTTATACTTAATATTTAGGAGGTTAAAAGATGACAATTCAATTAAGATATCCAAAAAATGTTTCTCAAAAGGAAGACAGTAAAAAATCCACTTGGGAAAATTTAGATAATATAATGCTTGATGATTGGGATGATGTTGCGTCTACATATGTATCTCCTGGACAAAAACCATCTGCCGTAACAATTAGTGATTTTAATTTTAATATTCCTGATGATGCAAGAGTTTCTGAAGTAGTTATTGAACATGATTTTCACAAAGAATCCTCTCAAAAACCAATTGAAATTGAACCTCCGTTAATTACACTTATGATTGGCGATAATGAATTTGAAATTAATTCTTTTATTAATGCAGATATTTATCCCGCTGATCGAAGTGTTGTAATACCTTTAGAAGATATTTTGGGTGAAGATGTTAAAGGTGAAGACTTTAAAATCAAATTTGAATTCCCTGAAAATATAAATAATGATGGGGGATTATTATTTTTTGATTTTGTACGTGTAAGATTAGTTTTTGAAATTAAAAGATACTTATTAACTTGTGGTGAAACAAATTCTTATTTCCCGACTGAAGATAAACCTATTCAATTAGCTGTTGGAGATGAATTCAGATATTCCTTATACTTTAAAAATGTAAATGGTGTCTCAACTAATCGTCAGGAAGTTAAAATTAATATTCCTGAAGGTTTTGAGATTTTAAAATATTACTTCAAAGCATCTAAAATAAATAAGTTAACTGATGATGATGTTGATGAAGAATTGTATGAAGATGAATTTGATGAAAAAACCCAAATTTGGCGGCCTTCTGTTCGTGGAAAAGGTTCAGCAGCTATTCGATTAGTTTTAAAATGTACTGAAGAAGGTACAAGAGCATTATCCGGATATAATGAAAATTTTGGTGTAACTCCTAATTTTTATGTTGAAGTTCATGATAAAGATTTTGAAATTCCTCCAAATTTATTTGATGAAACTACTAATGTTTGGGGTTCAGAACTTGGAGATGATGAAAATTATCTAAGTATGAATCAAAATATAGTCATTGATGTTGATAATGTCTCAATGGAATTTAAAAAGCCTCAAGAAAAAGTAGATAACCTTAAAGAATATTGTATTAAATGGGTTAAAAGAGAATTAAAACCTAAAAATAAATTTAAAGCCCTGGATCATGTTTCATTTTCTGTGCATAAAGGTGAAAGAGTAGGTATTATAGGTTTTAATGGTGCAGGTAAAAGTACTATATTAAAAATTTTATCAGGTGTTTTAAAACCAACTTCAGGTAAGATTGATACTTATGGAACTATTGCTCCATTATTAGAACTTGGAGCAGGTTTTGATCATAATTATAGTGGCCGTGAAAATGTATTCTTAAATGGAGCTATTTTAGGATATTCAAGAGAGTTTTTAGAAAGCAAATATGATGAAATTGTAGAATTTTCAGAATTAGAGGACTTCATTGATATTCCTATTAAAAATTATTCTTCAGGTATGGTAGCAAAATTAGGTTTTTCAGTTGCAACTATTGTTGAACCGGATGTTTTAATTTTAGATGAGGTATTATCTGTCGGAGATGTAAAATTCCAGAAAAAAAGTGGAGATAAACTTAAATCAATGATGGGTTCTGGAGTAACTGTTTTATTAGTATCTCACGCTACTGATAATATTCGTGAATTATGTACTCGTGCTATTTGGCTAGACCAAGGTAAGTTAGTAATGGATGGGGATGTTGATTATGTCTGTGATGCTTACATTGAAGCAGCTAAAAAAGCATCTGAGGAACAGTTAAGTGGGTTACAACTGGAATAACTTTTAAAAAATTTTTTATTTTTATATTTTTTGAACTATATTTAAAAAATATCAATTGAATAGTTATTTTAATTACTTATGAATTACAAACAATTTATATTGAATATTTATGGTGATTTTTATGAAAGGTATTGTGCTTGCTGGTGGTTCTGGTACTCGTTTATATCCGATTACAAAGGCTGTTTCTAAACAATTATTGCCGTTATATGATAAACCAATGATTTATTATCCGATTTCTGTTCTTATGCTTGCAGGAATTAAGGAGATTTTGATTATTTCAACACCTAGGGATTTACCTATGTATAAAGATTTATTGGGTGACGGCTCTTCATTGGGTATTAAATTTGAATATGCTGTTCAAGAGCATCCAAATGGTCTTGCTGAAGCTTTTATTGTTGGTGAAGACTTTATTGGCGATGATAATGTTGCTTTAATTCTTGGAGATAATATTTTTCATGGACACAGGTTTACTGAGATTTTAGAACGCTCAACTGAATTGGATGAAGGGGCTATTATATTTGGATACTATACAAATAATCCTGAAGCTTTTGGTGTTGTTGAGTTTGATGATGATGGAAATGTATTGTCTGTTGAAGAAAAGCCAGAATATCCTAAATCAAATTATGTTGTTCCAGGACTATATTTCTACGATAATGATGTAATTGAAATTGCTAAAAATGTAAAACCTTCTGATAGGGGTGAAGTTGAAATTACTTCAGTAAATGAAGAATATTTAAATCGTGGAAAACTTAAAGTAGAATTATTGGGCCGGGGAATGGCCTGGTTAGATACAGGAACACATACTGGCCTTTTGGAGGCAGCAAATTTTATTGAAACTGTTCAAAAAAGACAAAGTTTATACATTGCATGTCTTGAAGAAATTGCATTCAATAAAGGTTATATTAATGAAGAACAATTATTAAAAACAGCAGAAGAACTTAAAAAGACTGATTATGGTCAATATTTATTTAATTTGGTTAAATAATGGTTAATTTAAATAAAAGAATTCTTTATTTAGATCAATTACGTTCATTAGCTATTATTTGCGTAATTATAGGTCATGTTTGTACCTTTTTTGGTGAAGGTTCTTATGTAAACTGGATGTTTTCAACAGCCGTTATTTCTATTGTCCGGGTTGGTGTTCCATTATTTTTAATGGTTAGTGGAGCACTTTTACTTAATAGAAAGTTAAAAATGTCTGTTTTTTTTAAAAAGCGTGCTCGAAGTGTTGTTGTTCCTTTCATTTGCTGGGCTGCTATTTATAGTATTTTCGGATTGCTGTATTTTTCATATTTGCCTTCTTATGAGCCAACTTTACAGTATTTTATTGATGTATTTTTTGGTTTTAAAGGGGTTTCTTCCATTTTATGGTTTATATGGTTTTTACTTGGAATTTATTTGTTGATACCTATTTTAAATAGTTTTATTTTGGATAAAGGATTTGAAGGTGCGAATTATCTTTTATTATTAATTTTTGTTTTCTCAATCTTATTTTCTGTTGGATTTTTCACAGACCCTTTAAAGAACTTATTCAGGTCGATTTATTACTTTGTAAATGCTATAGCTTATTATATTTTAGGTTATTATATCCATAACAAAAAATTCAACTGTTCTCATGAAAAATTAGTGGTCATTGGTTTCATTTTATTTATTTTTGGTGCATTATGTAATTTTTATTCAATGTATTCAATTGATTATGGTTCCTGGAGTATTAATAAATTGGATTTCTTCAATATTTTTGTTATTTTTGAGGCCTCAGGTGTTTTTTTAATGTTTAGATACTTTAATGTTAAAATGATAAGTAAAAAGTTAAAACCATTGAAAGAAACAGTATTCGCTAAATTAGTTGTATCCTACAGTACCTGTACTTTCGGTATTTTCTTTTTACATTGGCTTATTGTAAATTATATGGCATATAATCCATTTTTTGAGCAATTCAAAGTAGGAAAGGCATATATTTTGATTCCAATTTTTTCTCTTGCCATTATTTTATTATGTTGGGCAATAATTTGGATTTTAAGTAAGATTCCAATTTTAAAAATATGTAGTGGAGTTAAATAATTGTGTATATGTTACAGGTGATTCTAATCATATTATAGGTCGTGAGGCTGTGGGTAATGCTAGTAGTGTTTGGATTTTTACAAAGTCATACACACCAAAATCTGTTGAAAAAAACTGTATATTTAAATGTATTTTTAGGAGCCCTAATCATATTACAGAAATACTACTCAAAAACAGCCATACAGCAATTATCTGAGAACTAAAAAATTCACTCTCCCATATTTATATATTACTTTTTTCAAATATAGTTTCGGACAAAAAATATTTATATTAAATGTGACTAAAATATTAATATGAGTAGGAATGCTTATATTAACAAAGAAATCCCACTTTCTAAAATTCATGAAGTTAAAGCGGATTTAAAGCGTTATGTCGAATTTTATGAAAAAATCACATTCATTGAAGACATATATGCTGGCGAAACAGTAAAATATGCAATAGAAAAACGTGGGAAAACAATTCCAACTGGCCATGCATGGTTAAAAGCTTGGAATGAAGAGGGATTTGATGGATTACTTCGAAAAGAAGGATCTGGACGAAAAACAAAATTATCAGAAAAACAATTTGAAAAACTAAAAGAAAACATAATAAATAAACAATTAACAAGTGTTCGAGAAGTAAAACATGAAATAATCGAAGAATTTGGAGTTGTTTATAGTGATAGGCAAATTAGAAGGATAATGAAGAGTTTAGGCTTCGGATATGGAAAACCATATATCATTCCTGCTGAAGCGCCAGAAGATGCTTCAGAACAACTAAAAAAAACACCAAAGAAATAAATTTGGAAAAAGATATTTTAGTGTTCGCTGATCAGACAGCAGTGCAAAATAAAGACAATACAAGTCGATTATACTATTTATTGGGAACAAAAAATAGACAGACAAAAATAACTACAAGAATAAAATTAAACGCAAATGGATACCAAGCAGTAAATGGCAATTCATTAATTCTATTTCAACCAAATACTCGTACATTTGAGGAAATAAAATCATTAATCCAACTTAGAATTGTCAATTGTGAAAATGAAGATTTAATATCCGAACTTAAAAATATTTTGGCCGATACGAAATTAGACGAAACTAAAATATATAATCAATTAAAAGCTGAAAACACAATAGATACATTAAAAGATGAATTTAATGAATTTATAGCAAATAATAATAGTTCTGAAAAACAATTTCTTGTAAAAATAAAGAATAAAGCAAACAAATTAAATCCTGAAAAACACACAAATATAGAAAATATTCAAAAAGAAATACTAATCGAATCACTAAATAAAGAGTATTTAATCAACAATCTACAAAAAGAAAGAAGAATTGTGGTGATATTGGATAATTATTCAGTTCATAAAGCTAACTTAGTAATTCAAGCATCAGAAATATTAAATATAAAATTAATCCATTTACCTGTCCATTCTCCCCACTTAAATCCAATAGAACAAGTCTGGAAATCCATAAAAAAACATATGGCAAACTATTTATTTAATACAATAGAATTCATGGAAAAACTATTCGAAACAGAATTTTATGGGATTGTAAATAATGATTCATATTATAAAAATTGGATTAAAAAATTCATAGAATTTAACTAAAAAATTTTTTGTCCAAAACTATAATATTACAATGCCGTCAACCTAATTTTTTCTAATTTCTCTTATTTTAGTTATTATTAATATATTATTAATTTATTGTCTTTATATGGTGTTTATTTTTCTTTATTTTTAAAATAAGTTTGTTTT
>Ga0310695_10012476_pt1 | contig 11897 bp, 8 predicted proteins | sample RumenRJG_04DNA_FD_203882 | JGI IMG/M metagenome (GOLD analysis project Ga0310695, IMG submission 203882) | Bovine rumen microbial communities from Lethbridge, Alberta, Canada - RJG_04 (v2) (version 2) | ecosystem: Host-associated > Mammals > Digestive system > Stomach > Rumen | place: Canada... | reverse complement strand
CTCGGGTTTCAACACATAACGGTAAGAACCAGGATCGTTCTTGTCAAACTTCAGCAGACGTTCAACTGCCTTTACTTTTAAAGCCATAATTAATTTAAAATTTTAAGGGTGTAAATGTTTTTCCTCTTCCTTAAAACCTCTTCCTTAGTCCGTGTTTTCGCGGTTTCACTATGAAAAACTTACTAGTGCACTTAGAAAAAATTTCTCTATAGTTATGCCGCAAATTTTGTTGCCTGATGTCATTTTCTAACAACGGTACAAAGGTACGAAATTTTGGTGAAATAACCAAATTTTTAAGCGACTTTTTTCACTGAAAATCGAACTTTTTAGAGATCAAGTTACCCACTTACCCAGTTACCCAGTTATGACAGGAACATTTTGAGTTTTACTCAGAACAAAATTTTAATATTATATATTATATATAAATATATAATATATAATATTAATATATATAATTCTATGATTACATTTTAATATTCCTATGCTTTCTCTCCACTTTCCTTTCCATTGTTACTTATGAAAAACCTAAATGTCATAAGTGGGTAAGTGGGTAAGTGGGTAAGTCTGTGGTTAAATACTTTTTATGTAATTTTGCGATTAAATTTGGCAGATTGGAATATTTGCTGTATCTTTGCACCCAGAACATCAAGAGTGGCTATATTTGCCCACCAACCCGCCAATATTAATGTCGTTGGCAAAGGTGGTAAAACGATGTGAGTGAGATAATAACCCACTAAACAGTAAACGATATGGAAATCAAGAAGATTGAGATTAGTGATTACGTGATGCTCCCCCGTTTCCAGCATCCAGGTCTGAAACCAAAGCATGTAGAGCGTGATGCCTTCAGGGCAGAATTGAAACACGTTGAGGGACATGGTGACTATTGGTTGATTTACCAACAAGCCAAGCCTCATGTGGTAGCCCATGTTCAATTGCCCAAGGATGAAACCGAGTTTGACAAGATCCTCAGCTTTTGCCTCGTCAAGAACCATTGGTGCGAGTATATCGAGGGTGATCTCTCGTTCCTCTGTGTCATTGCCGGCTATAATCTAGAGGAACTTACCCCGAGATATCCCGACTTCATCAAAGGGCGAGTCTTAGCCCTCCACGATGCCACCAGGTGGTGGTATGAATACGGGAAAGAGATTTAATTTCAAAGATTACAGAAAAAGTTTTGGAAATATGAAATATTTCCGCTACCTTTGCATTCAGATAACTAAAATTTTAGATATTGAAAGAAATCGACGTCAAGGAGAATAATATATGGCTTGAGATGCCGGATGTTCTAAAACAACTCCTCAGAGATCATACCACTCGGAAGAATATCTTCTGGGCAACACACGATTATGAGAATCTTGGCGATGGCTTTGGCTACAATGATGAGATTCTACCTGAGAGGGTTACGGGCGAGCATGGCGAGGTAATCAAGCCTAGAGTCTTGAAGACGAAAGAGCAACAAACTGAACGTGCCAAAGACATGGCCGAGGTGTTTACACCTTCATGGGTTTGTAATGCTCAGAATAATCTTGTAGACGAAGCATGGTTTGGAAGGAAAGATGTCTTTAACACCGAGGACTCTGACACTCATACTTGGAAAACGAATCCCGATAAGATTACATTCCCAGAGGGGAAGACATGGAAAGACTATGTACGTGCCACCCGCATGGAGATGACATGTGGTGAAGGGCCATATCTTGTAAGTCGCTACGACACTACTACCGGCGAAGCCATTCCCGTCGCCGATCGCATTGGCTTGCTTGACAGAAAGCTGCGAGTGATTAGCGAGAATGTGGATGAAAGTGGCGAATGGCTGGAGTGGGCACAAAAGGCCTTTATGAATGTATATGGTTTTGAGTGGCAAGGCGATAATCTACTCTTGGCTCGCGAAGCTTTGCTATACACTTTTATAGAGTACTATCAGGAGAAGTTCAACAAAGACCCTCTTGAAAAATCTATCAATTACATAGCATATATCATTTCTTGGAACATCTTCCAAATGGATGGTTTGAAATTCGTGATTCCTCTTAGTTGTAAACCCAGATTCATAGAAACACGAGACCTGATTAGTGGTGAGCTAATTCGTAAAGAAATAGAGTGTGAAGGATGCAAGAAAGGACTTATTCATAAACATAACGGCATCTATGTAAAGATGATGGATTGGGATGTTGAGAAACCTATCTTTTTTCACACATTTAACGGACTCGCTAAAAAGGAGAAATTATTATGAATACAGAGATTGTCGATAAAATAATTACAGGTCGTGTTGAGCCACATATCTATGCGTTTAAAACGGATACTATACCGTCATATACAAAAATCGGTGATACTTATAGGCCTGTTAATTTACGCCTTGACGAGTGGAGAAATAAATATAAAAACATCATCAAAATATGCCAGGAAAGTGCTCTTGTGAACGAAGAAACATATTTCCGCGACTATGCTGTGCATGATTATCTAAAAAGCAAAGGATACAATCAACTTAAACCTGATCAACTCCCCCATGGTATCTATTATTCAAATGAATTTTATGAAAGAGTAGAAAAGGGGGAGATAAATAATGCTGTAACTGAAATTAAGTCAAAATACGGAGACCCGAGTAGTCCTTATACATACTATAATGTGGAGGATAAGTTACCCCAAGCAGAACAAGAATATGAACGGACCGAATCTTGGGAACCGCGTGGTAATCAAAAGCCTGTAATTGACAAATTTATAACTGCATGGAAGGCTGGCAGGTCAAATCTTCTGATGTATGCCGTAATGCGTTTTGGGAAGACATTTACCGCTCTTTGCTGTGCAAAGGCCATGGAGGCAAAGCTCGTAGTGGTAGTATCAGGGAAGACTTCGGTTAGGCAGGAATGGAAGGAAAATGTTCAACGGCCATTGATGTTTAAAGGATATAAGTTCGTTGATGCTAGAATGTTAAGAGACGAAAATCCTTCGTTGATATCAGAAACTTTACAACTGACAAATGGTAACAATAGAGTTGTGGTGTTCCTTACTCTACAGGATTTATTAGGCGAGAAAATAAAGGATTGGCACAAAGATTTGTTCGCCCTTAACGACCAAGATAAAATTGATTTACTAATTATAGATGAAACACACTTTGCAGCACGATCGGAAAAGACAGGGGCCGTGCTGTTAAAAAAATCAACTGCCCAAAAAGAGGAAGAGGGTGATGATGAATCGATGGAGGAATTAGATGCCACTGTTAAAGTTTTTAAACCTAAGATAAAACTCCACCTATCGGGAACTCCATACCGCATAATGCTCAATGGTGAGTTTAAGAAAGAAGATATAATAGCTACAGTTCAGTATAGGGATATCTTTAAGGCCAAACAAGACTGGTATAACGAAAATGGGAATCTTGATCGCAATGAATGGGATAATCCTTACTTTGGATTTCCGCAAATGGTACGTTTTGCCTTCCATCTTAACGACTCTGCTAGAATGAAGTTGGAGCTAATGCGTAAGGACGGGAGGGAATATAACCTGAATGAATTGTTAAGCCCCGTTTCTATGAGCAAAAGTAATTCGAACCATAGAAAATTTAAGCACGAAAAAGAAGTCGTAGACTTATTACAGGCTATTGATGGCAAAAAAGAAGATAATAATATTTTCAGTTTCCTTAATTATGATAAGATAACAGAAGAAGGCAAGATGTGCCGGCATATAGTTATGGTTCTACCATGGAGAGCATCGTGCGATGCTATGGAGGAGATACTAAAGCAGGATACACTATTCAATAAATTGAATCAATATATAGTTCTGAACATATCGGGATTTGATAGCCCTCAGGAATTTAATAGCAGTGACTATTCTAAAAATATAAAGAGGGTTATTGATGACTGTGAATCTAAAAACAAAAGAACTATCACTCTTACTGTCGGTAAAATGCTGACTGGTAGCACTGTGAAAGAGTGGGACACGATGATCTTCCTGAAGGATACATCATCGCCTCAAGAGTACGATCAAGCTATCTATCGGCTTCAAAGCCAGTATGTAAAGAAGATCAAGTGGGATACAAGATCGAAGAAACCAGATGGAAAAGAGGTGTATGTAGAAAGGGATATGAAGCCTCAAACCCTTCTCGTCGATTTCGACCCATCTAGATTGTTCAGATTACAATACTCTAATGCTATCATTGCCAATGCAGCTGTCGATGGCAAGAAAGGCAATGATGCGATAAAAGAAACTTTAAGGCGGGATGTTACTATTTCACCAATTATTTATTTGAACAGGGGAAGAATTGAGCAAATCACAGAGAATAATATTATTGATGAAATAAGGAAATATAATAGTAACAAGAGTGTTTTAGAGGAAGCCCGCGATATATTTATTGATGAAAGTTTGTTGGTTTTTGATGAGCTTAGAAATATTATTTCCCAACAGGCAGAATTATCAGATCTAAAGAACATTTTTGAGTATAAGCCTTACGAGGGTGACGGTACGGACATTGACAGCGAAAATAACGTTGAAATTGATAGTAACAAGAAGGGGGATAAGAAGAATACAACAAATGAGAGCGAAGATGACGATCAGAAAAAGTTAGGTAGAAAACTTCAAACTTATTATTTCAAGATATTACTATTTGCATATTTGTCAGACTATAACGAAAAGTCGTTGGCCGATGTTATAAACAATATTGAAATTTACGAGGATTGCCGAAGAATAGCTCGACACCTCATGTTAGATATTCATACTCTGAAGTTGATACAGAAACATATTAACTATATGTGCCTGTCAAATCTGGATAACAAGATTAATAATATTGATGATCTCAGCAATGATGTTTCTGCAAGCATTGAGACTGCTTTGAAAAAGTTTTCTCGTCTTTCAGAAAATATCATTGTTACACCAATAGATAAAGCTCAGGTTATGGTGAATCATTTACCAAATGATTTAAGTGCTAATTCCCGTTTCCTTAATATAGCAGGAAAGACCGGTGAATTTGAGTATGCTCTTATAAATAGATATAAAAATGATGTAAAAAAGAACATATACACAATTCCCCTAAACGGTGTGACATACGAATGCACGCTAAAAATGTATAAGTTATTGGGAATACCAACCCAAAATATAATTACTGGTTTTTATTCGTATGATTTGATTGACAATAATAAAAAAGAAGATTATATAAAGCAATTGAAAGAAATGAAATTTGATGCAATTATAGGAAACCCACCTTATAATTCGGATATTGTAGGAGACGGGAATGGTTCCGATCCATTATATCATTTTTTTGTGGACTTAGGTATGTCGCTGACTTCAAAAGGCATACTCATCCATCCTGCGCGTTTCCTTTTTAATGCGGGGAAAACCCCGAAGGATTGGAACCAAAAAATGTTAAATAATCCACATTTTAAAGTTGTTGACTATTGGGTTAAAAGTTCAGATGTCTTTCCCGACGTAGAGATAAATGGTGGTATAGCAATAACCCTTTGGAATAAAAATGAGAACTATGGAGAAATTGGTTTTTTCTCACCATATAAAGAACTGCACTCGATTTTTGAGAAAGTGAAATTGAAAAGCGAATTGTCTTTCTCAAGTATTGTCGGCCCAAGAGAACTTTATGGTCTGACAGATGTATTATATATGGAGCATCCAGAAATGGAAGGTAGACAAAGTAAAGGTCATAAGTACAGTCTAGGGGCTAATATTTTTAGTGTATTCCCTGAATTGTTTCATGAGGTTAAGCCACAAGATAATAGTGATTACGTATTAATCTATGGTCGCAAGAATAATCAAAGATGTAGTATGTGGTTTAAGAGAGCATATATAACAACCGCAGACAATCTTTCAAAATATAAAGCCATCATTTCAAAGGCAGATGGTGCTGCAGGGAAGATAGGTAATCCCATACCAGCCCGTGTGCTTGGTAAAGTAGAAATAGGTCAACCGGATCTAGCATATACAGACACCTTCATAGGGATTGGCAGTTTTAACACATTAGACGAGGCAGAAGCTTGCAGAAAATATATTAAGAGCCGTTTCGCCCGTACGATGCTATGCACTATTAAGGTTACGCAAGACAATTCTAAAGAATTGTGGGCTAATGTTCCTCTGCAGGATTTCACTTCTTCCTCCGACATAAACTGGAGTAGCAGTATTTCTGACATCGACCACCAACTCTATGCGAAGTACAAGCTGACAGAAGACGAAATCGCCTTCATCGAATCAATGATTAAACCAATGGAATAACAAAAACCATAGATATGTATAACGAATCAGAGGCATTAACGGTATATCAGCATCTTTTAGACCAGACACCCACAGGGCCGAGGATCATAGAGATGGGAGCAGACAAGACATGTAAATGCTATGTGCTCCCCAGAAACTCCATCGCAGATATGGTGAAAGAATATAAGGAGTTGAGGCAGCATTGCATCTATATCTTATTAGGTAAGGACGCTGATGGGCGCTCAATGGCTTATATTGGGGAATCAAAGGATTTCTCAGATCGCGAAAAAGACCATGAAATCAAGAAGAAGTTCTGGGATAAAGCCATGGTCTTTGTGTCGAGAGCTGACAACATTTATCAGAGCGAGATAGACTATCTGGAACATCTTGCTCAAAAAACCGCCTCTGAAGCAGGCAGCTACAAACTTGATAATTCCAGGATTGAACAAGAGCCAGGAATCCAGCCTACAAAAAAACAGGAGATGACACGCTTTTTTAAGGACATCGTTTTCCTGACAAGGATTTATGGATGCACGCTATTTGATCCTTCTAATACAGATATACCACCAAAGGATGAGGCAATACCTGACGAGGAGAAACCAAACGTTTGGATCATTCCATCTAATAAGAGGCGGTTTGACCTTGAAGGGTGTTTTGCCAAATTTGGTGAGGTTTATTGGACCATGAACAATAATTATAAGCAGATGAAGAAGGGGGATAAAGGATACGTTTATAGCGCAGATCCTGATAAGGCTATCCTATATAGTGTTGAGGTGCTTGATAGTCATCTACCTTATTCGCCTATAATGGATAAGGATAATCAGTTCTCGAAGGTGCCAATAGATAAGAAGAAAAGAGTAGGAACGGAATTTGCACACATCAAGTTGGTGAGCAAACTGCTAAGAGAGCCCTTGGCGCTACAAAGTCTTGAAGAGCATTCGCTTAATGGTGCACCTCAAAGCGCTATGATGATTTCTCAGGAAAAGTTCCAGAAACTATTCGACTACATCGAGAGTAATGCTAAGCCGTATGTGGAAGAGAAGGTAAATCTTATACCCTGTTTCCTAACGAGGAGTTCAAATGCCCAGGGACTCTTTAATCCTGAGACCATAGAGATTACAGTGTTGAAGGGTAGCAAGATAAATCCTGATCATCTGCCAAATCTGAAAAATGCAGCACGTGAGACTAGAAAAAAGCAAATGGCAGAATACACCAAGAAAAAAGATGGCGAGGTGATTGTGCAGAAAGATATAACCTTCGATACACCAAGTGGAGCCGCAAAATTCTGCATAGGCGGAGCCGCCGATGGCTGGGAATCGTGGAAAGATGGCGAAGGAAAGCCGATCAAGGTTTATAGGAAAAAGTAAGAAAACATAACAAAAGAACCGCCCCTTTGTTATGATATAAATAACAAGTAAAAATATAGCATTATGAAGAAACTACTTACAATTAGATTTTTGTTGGCTTTTATCGTCATGTTTTTCTCTTACGCAAATGTCACCGCGCAAGTAGAAACAAAGATAATGCAGAATTTAACAATAAACGGAGGACGCTGGAATAAAGTTATCAGAAGCGGAGACCCTGTTACCATCTTTTCATATAAGCAGGATGGAGATACACATACCTTTGGTATCTATTCTGATGATTATGCAGGTGAAATAGATTTGAGAGGTATTCCGTTTAATGTGGATCCCAAAGAGCTAAAAAAACTGCCTAAAAATTCGAAAAAGGGACTAAAGACATATATACCGAAGGCGTGTGCGAAAGCTCGTGAAAAGGCTTTAGCTGGTAAGTATATATCTTCTCCTTCTAACTCTCTACTAAGTCGGGATAACAATCTTTATATAAGAAAGGATGAAACAATAATATTTCTCGGATATAAAGCAGTGCATGACATATCGGGTGGATATTATCATTATTACGCAGTTATAAGTAATGATGGCGCAGGTATCTGTTACAATTTTGAAAGTAATATAGGCATTATAAATCTTGACGATAAGGTCATCGTTAAAAATGTTCCTTTACCATTTTTACCATCTACGGATGATCAGCAGATTCAAAGCATCATTGCTAATAAAAAGCAAGCCATAAAAGAGCGTAAAGCCGCAGAAATGCGAGCTCTCGAAGAAAAAGCACGAAAACAAAGAGAAGAACAGGCAGCTCAACGAAAAGCTTTAGAAGAACAAGAATTTGAGGATTTAAAGCTTATGGATCCTGCATATATAGAAGTAAAAAAAATAAAGACGGATTATGCAGGCGGAAATGAAGTAACTATAAAATTCACAAACTGTGGCTCACTCAAAATAAAATATGTTTATTTCACGGGTTATTTTTTAAATGCTGTAGGAGATAAATGTAGAGACGAAGTAACAGGAAGCACATTATTGAAGTATACTGGTGTTGGGCCAGTAAGTAAACTACCTAATACACCTGATAGATTTGGATCTTATATTAAATATTTTCATACAGATCCTCTGTTTTATTCAAAGAATGCTCGAAAGTTCCGGCTCTCGTCTGTTACTATTGAATATATGAACGGGAAAAAGACGGTATTGTCAGGTTCAGAGTTAGACGATAGAGTTGACTATACAGATTATTGAAATTAAATTCTGGTACTGACGCAGGCTTCATAAGTAGGCGTGAATAAGAAAGGCTCAGGAGTAATTTCCTGGGCCTTTTCTTATACGGTCAATCTCAACCAATTCAGAGTGCCCTTGATGGCGGGGCCGATTTTGTCTATATTCCAGGAAAAAAGAATATGGACATGAAAATTTTTATTTGGCGAGCTTCGGCTTTCATTCTCAGGAACCCTAACTTGTGCTTTCTGGTAGAGATGTATGGTGATGATCTTTGTATGCTATTGTTGGCATGGTTCAATTAAATCAGAATTAAAACGAACCATCTGAAGGTGGCCTTTGTGATGCCTTTAGACGGTTCGATTTTTGATATTTCTGACTTTGTGACTTTTTCTAACGCTTTGTACTTCCCATTCCGGCCAACAATTCATAAAATATTAAGTCGATGTAACTAAATATCAATAATTCTTTGTATCTTTGCCAAATAAAACTGTAAAGATATGAAGAAGGTATTATTATTTGTGATGCTGATGGTGGCAATGACCGCCAGTGCACAGGGAACCTGGAGTACGGGTACTATAGAAGCTGATGACCTAAAAGATGAGAAAGGTGGTGTATTTTACCGATATGATTTAGAGGGGGTAGGAAGTATTATCCTCCGAGATTGGAACGGTTGGGAGTTTAAGATTATCACCGAGAGTGGAGAATTTGATTCGTTTGAAATGGACGACAATATTAGTCACGGCATTTTCTATACTTTCGGTTACTATAACGACGATAATAAACTTGAATTCAAATTTAAAGATGACAGATTGGAGGTGGATCACAACAACAAACAATCTGCTTGGATTAATAAAAAATGGACACACTATATCTATAATAAGAATAAAATCAAGAAAGCTTTTCGTGCATTGAAAGCCGGCAAAGGCTATATACGGATTGTGTGTGCGCGAAAAAGTGCTCCAGACTTCGATCTTAAGATTACTCCGTTTAATCTACAAGATTAATATGACTTTATAATCGCTAAGTACATTATACGTTGAAACTGCCAATTCCTGTAGCTGTCTCAATGTAGATAATAATTGAAAAGTATACCACTTAATCAGTTATTGGGGGCCATTGGGTTAGTAATGTTGTTGAAGAAAGGACATAAAAAAAAAGCCCGCCGCTGCGAGCCCTAATTGTTAACCTTAAATCTAATACTATGAAAAACACATCGCAAAGATAAGGTGTTTGTTTGAAACAACCAAATTATTTCTGATATTTTTAAGTAAAAAAATAAAAATCTGAGTTTTCTTGTTGCATTTTGAAAGAAAAGCATTAATTTTGTAGCCGATACCGCAAGGTGTCATCGACATTGAGTTAACAGTCATTCTTTTAGGAAAGCGAAACACCAAACAACGTAATATCACTGGAAGGATTAGACTGCCAAAGCTCATGTCCCCATACATCGTGGGACATGGGCAATGGCGGTTATCACTGGTGATAAAGGCTTGGTGTGCCCGCTTTCCCGTGTTTCCGCCTTGCCCCCCGCGTATGGGTGGTTGTGATCTTAATTCTGAGCGATGAAAAGCTCAATTGTTTAATGCTTAATTATTACTATTATGGCACAAGCTATTAAGAATGGGCAATGTTTGGCCCGCTGTTTGGAAACACAGGCTTTAGATAGTACTGGTTTCCGTCAATCTTTTGAGTTATTAACGCTTCAAGCGCAGAAAGGAGGTGAGTCATGGGCTTGGTAAAGCAAATCCTGGAGTTTTATGAGGCAGTGGATGACTGGTGTAAGTTGCCGCCCGATGTGTCTAAACGTCATGTTTTAGGTAAGGCTGTCTTTGTATTAAACACAGTCTGCGATCTTAACAGCCACTTGGAGGAGCGTATCGAGGAGATTAAGAATGGTGTTATCAGGGATCCTTTCTATTGCAATTTCTGGATCAAGCGCTGCAAATATCTGAATCATCGGGGAGGAGCACTTGAAGCCTTTCTCGCAAAGCATGGCGATTTCCCGGTGAGTCAACTTCAATCCACCTTAATCATCAAAGGGCACACCATCAATTACTTCAATGATTTTATTTGGGCGATCAAGGAAGAGTTGGAAACCATGAACCAGCAGCTCGATACCATCAAGGAACTCATCCTAAAGCTGGATCCTGCAGCCTATGGCAACTACTTCCGGAACTGCATGAAAGAATGTGAAGAGATAACCGTGTCAACAGCCTATAGAATATGGACACAGAACAACCAGCCTCTGACTATCGACAAACTGAAAAACAAACTGACTGAAGCCATTGCCAAAGCTTTGATTGCTGGTATTATGAGACACGACACCCAGCCTAACCGTAAAGAACTTCAACAGGTGGATTTGGAACAAGTGATCCAGGAGTTGCCTGCTGACTATGAACTGCCTGATGATTTTAAAAAAAGGTGGGCTCAGTTTTGCCGCTATACTCACTGGGATGGTGATATCTTGCGTTTTGACTATAACAAATATGGCAGATATGGCTGCTGCCACCGTGATGAGTTTACCGAGGAGGAGCGCTATGCCATCTATGAGTTGGATAAGACGCAGCGGCTGATCCGTCTAGATATGGAGAAACTGATGCCAGAGCAGGCTCAGAAGGCTAATAAAACTTCGACTAAAGCCGCTGCTCCTGATCAACAGGAAGAGTTGTTTCATTTTATTCATCCTGAGATTGAGGATGAAGAGGCTTGGCGTATTCACAGAGCTATAAAACGACTGGTGACAAGTCAAGGGATACAGGAGATTTGCCAATATCTAAAACAACTGGCTGACACAAAGAAAGTCTTGTTGCCAATTAATGCCGAGAAAATCTATAAAGAATTGGTAAGATTGGGTATGCCAGATGGAGAGGGTTATACGATAAAGACATTCAGGAATAGCTATATGAGATAGACAGGAGATGACAAAAGAAGAAGCATCAGAACGCAAAAGTTCTGGTGCTTTTTTTTGCCCTTCTCGGGAAAACTCGGGAAAACTCGGGAAAACTCGGGAAAACTCGGGATATCTCGGGATCGGCATTCTCAAATCCATCTTCCTTTAAGATATTGTGCCTAATTTTGCCGATGAAATCAGCGAGAACAGGCTGCACCTCAGCAATTCGAGCGAGCTCGATTGCATTC
>Ga0310695_10012473_pt1 | contig 11901 bp, 13 predicted proteins | sample RumenRJG_04DNA_FD_203882 | JGI IMG/M metagenome (GOLD analysis project Ga0310695, IMG submission 203882) | Bovine rumen microbial communities from Lethbridge, Alberta, Canada - RJG_04 (v2) (version 2) | ecosystem: Host-associated > Mammals > Digestive system > Stomach > Rumen | place: Canada... | reverse complement strand
GAGTTACTATTAAGGAGCATGCTTTTAATCCTTTCGTTTTGGTCTAGGCAACTTAAACTTTAAGGATTGCATGCTCCTTTTTCAATTATTTATTCTCTTTTACTCCCCAAAGATGTGTGATGAACCACTTTTTTCGGGTTTTGGAGTCGTTAAAGGAACCGACTTGTGCCAATTTCGGCGAGTTGCAATTCAAAATAAAACCGTTAAGATGAAATTGAAGAAAGACCCTAAGAGAATAAAGGAGGTGGCCGTTTTGTCGATTGGAGCAGTAATCGTCGCTTCGGGAAATACTTCCCGTACTCAGGATTTTCAGCCTATGATGAAAATCGGCTCCATTTCCATTGCCCAACGTATCGTGGCCACCTTGCATCAGGCAGGGATCCAGCATATCGTGCTGGTAGCAGGATACAATGCAGAGGAACTGGAGCATCATTTGAATAATCAGGGGCTGATATTCCTGCGCAATGAGGAGTATGCAACGACCGGAATGCTGGAATCGGTACAGATTGGATTACGATATTTAAAAGATAAGTGTGAACGAGTAATCATTGCCCCGGTGGATGCACCGCTTTTTACGTCCCTGACGGTGAAGAAACTTATGAAATCCACGGGCGCCGTTGTCATGCCTATGTATGAAGGACATACCGGACATCCTATGATTGTTGATTCTTCTGTCATCGATGCATTTCTGTCCGATTCCGGGGAGGGTGATTTTTCTGATGCGGTGAGCCGGGTGGCATCCGAGATGACGGTAATCCCGGTAGAGGATGCCGGAATCCTGTACGATGCAGACACAACGGAAGATTATACCCAGCTGTTGGACACTCATAATAAACAACTGGTACGTCAGAAGATCAGCGTCTCGTTGGCGAGAGAATTTCCCTTTTTCGATGAAAAGACCGCGATGCTGCTTTCAATGATCGATGAAACGGCATCGGTGCGTAAAGCCTGTTCACGGATGAATATTTCCTATTCCACCGGGTGGAATATCATACGAACACTGGAATCACAACTGCACTGTCCCCTTCTGGAACGAATACAGGGCGGGATCGGCGGAGGTGAGAGCCGACTGACGGATAAGGGAAGAAAGCTGGTGGACGACTTCAATCGGTATGTCTGCCAGCTTTCTTCAGATGCGACCAAGATGTTTGATGAATACTTCGGGGAGGATTTGCAATGAGAAAGATATACCTCATTCGACACGGGAAACCGGATCTTCCTTCTGGAGAACAGTGGTGTCTTGGCAGAACGGATGTACCGTTGGGAGTGCTGGGAAGGATGCAGGCACAGATATTGCGCCATATTCCGGAACTGCAGTCTGTCAAAACGGTATTTGCAAGTCCTCTCCGTCGTGCGCGTGAGACAGCACGAATTCTGTCGGAGGAGATCCAGGTGATCCCGGATCTTCAGGAAAGAGATATGGGAGAGTGGGACGGCCTGTGTTTCAGCGATATCCGTCGCAAGTGGCCGGACCTTTATGAAGTGAGGAAACGGTGGCCGGACATCCTTCCGGATGGAGCGGAGACCATGGAGCATGTAAAGGAACGGGTGGAGAGAGCAGTCCGCTCGTGCCTCAGCAACAGTGAAGGGGACATCCTGATCGTCACCCATCGGGGGGCGATTGCCTCCCTGGTCGGTTCTCGTCAGACCGTGGGATACGGCACGGTGACTCTTTTGGGAGTGGAGGAAGGGAAAATACACTCCATGGAAGTCGGACGTGTTTATCATCCGGAACTGACCGATGAACTGTGCCATGATCTGATGGTTTCTTCCGGCGTGGGAAGAGTTATGGAGGAACATGGTGCCACGGTGGCATTCCTCGCGGATCATTTTGTTGAGATGCTATCTTTACGGGGGGCAAGACTGTCTGGAAAAGAGATCCATCAGGCCTGTCTTCTGCATGACATTGCCCGACGGTACGCCAACCATGCGACGCAGGGAGCCAGCTGGATGCAGACATTGGGATACCCGCAAGTTGCGGATCTTATCCGCCAGCATCATCAGCCGGATATTCCTGGAATTCACGATGCATCGATCGTGTTCGTGGCCGATAAATGTGTTACAGGAAACCGGGTCGTGGGATTGGAGGATCGTCTGTTCGAAAGCGAGCGGTATCGGAGAAACCCGGAGGCAATGAGGGAACATATGGAAAAACGCAGAATGGCCGAGGTGGTTGCAAACCAGATGAATTATCTTTGTCAGGACCGACTTGTGCCGTGACAGCATAGAAGGGAAAAGAACAGAAGATTGTTGTTCCGAACAAGGATCACAAAACTTAGGAGGTGATTGTTGTGGTCCCGAGAAAACGCTGGAAACAGCGTCGTCCGATTGACAAAAGCACCCTTTGCACCGTTTTGGTGCTGTTGCTTATCTTCATGAGTGCTTGCGGGGGAACCGTATTGGATCAGGATTCGGAGGAAGAACCGGAACAGGCCCGTATCGGAGAGATCATAGTTTTTGCTGATGAGTCGCTGGGGCCTGTGGTGCTGGATCTGAAGAGTTCTTTCGAATCAGCACACCCTGGATTTGTGGTATCGGTAACAGTAGACCGTCCGGAGAAACTGGCTTCCCGGATCCTCAGAGAAGAGACCTGTGATGTCCTCCTTCTGGAAGCGGGGGAAGGTTTCTCAAAACTGGCCGATAAAATCCGGCCGGAAAGTGTCTGCGGAATGATGGAAGATCCTCTGGTGTTGGCGGCCGATCCCAACGATGCCGATCCAGATATCGGATGGGAGGAAGTGATCTCGAAACTGAATGCAGGCGAAATGCGTTTGGCGCTGGATAATAAAGATGCGCAGGTCATGAGCCGGATTCAGAGCATTCTCGAATCCTTCCAATGCAACATTTCATTGCTGGCAAATACAGGCGCACTGATGTTCTGTACGGATGGACGCAACTGTGCCGATACCATTCTGGCCAAAGAGGCAGACTGCGGAATACTCCGCCAGTCGGACGCCGTGCTCACCGGACTGAGGATCCAGGACCGGGCATTGGAAGATCGCTGTTCTTTGCTGATCTATTCTTCCGCGATTCCTGTTTCCAGTGCGCATCCCGACAGTGCGTGGACCTTTCTGGATTATCTGAAGCTCGATGCCGGGAAAGGCATTCTGATAAAGTACGGATTTGTTCCGCTGTCACAATAAAACGGAACCGTCTGATTTCACTGGTAGAAAGGATCGGGGAGAGTTATGAAAGATTTTTTGATGATTTGGGTCATCTGTTTTATGGTCATTGCGATCCTGATTACGGCATTGGTACCCCATGCAAATATCTGGATCACGATAGTGGTTGCCGCACTGCTTCTTGCACTGCTCTGCTACTGGATCATGAGACTGTATGAACGGCTGGAGGAACTGGATAAGAAACTGGAAACGGAAAATCCATCGGCAAAGGAAGGCTCGGTGGATTCGAACGAAGAAAATAAATCCGAACTATGAATAGCGTCGGGGCGGCACGACTTTCGAGTCATGCCGCCCTATGTAGTTATGAGGACTGGGAGAAGCCGGACGGTCTGGAATCCGTCGGCGTATTTCGGTTCTATACCAGCCTTGAAGCTGTTTCTAGCGGGTGGGAGACATGGCCGATGCACGTGGTGCGCCAGTCGTTCCTCGTAACACGAGCTGACTTCGGTATTCCACCCGGGTGATCGGGTAGGGTATCGTAGGTTTCTGGGGATTCTCCATCTTCTCCTTGAGGAGATGAAATGCACGGGCCCCCTGGTATACTGTGGAGAGATCCACGGTCGTCATTTGGATTCCATGAAACCGGGAAGGGAAGATGTTGTCAAAACCGCACAGAGAATAGTCCTCCGGGATACGAAGCCCCTGTTCCAGCAGTGTATCCAGAACACCATAACCCACCATGTCATTGATGGCGACGATGGCGGTTATTTTGGGATCTCGGAGGCATTCCAGCGCCAGTTCCCGTCCGGATTCCAGTTCGATATCCGGCGACTGGATCTCCTGCTCATATTCATTCATCTTGCAGAATACCGACACGGAACCTTCCGGGCAGAGACGTTCATAGGCACTTTGAAGTCCCTCACATCGCCGGACCCGGGCAACGTGGGGATCGTTCAGCGAGGTGGTGAGGTAGGCGATGTGCCGATGCCCAAGGGCGATGAGATGTTCTCCTACCATTTCCCCCGCCCGGAAGTTGTTGATATCCACGGTGTCGATATCCAGTTCTCCTCCGGTGAGATCGCCTACCGCTACAACGGGAGAGTGGCGGTTTACTTCACTGACCAGCGAAGTCTGCAGAGGATTCATCACATAGATGATCCCGGCGATGGCATTCTGTTTCGCCAGGACATTCAGCAGCGTACGTTCCGTTTCCGGATTCCAGTAGGTGTTGTACACTCCGGTCAAATAGCCGTTTGCAAGCGCAGCTCGCTCGATCCCCATGATGATGGTCGTGTGATAGGGATTGTTCACCGACGGGCTGAGGATGGCAATCTGCTTTTTGTCCTGGTTCCTTCCCGGAGGTACATAATGAAGAGATCGTGCCGTCAGAAGCACCTTCGTGATCAGCTCCGGAGAGAAGCGATGGAGATCCTTCCCGTTTAAGATCATGGAAACACTGGCAGAAGTGACTCCGGTGGCCTGTGCAATATCCTTTAATGTAACTTTTTTTCCCATATTTCACATCTCCGATCCCAGAAATAAGTACAATTTTATTTAAGCAATTATTTAAGCAAATATCAAGCGTGGATTAAGACAAAATATAAAAATAAAAATGTGGATATCACTGAAAACAACTTTGAAATATTGACTTTGTTTGAGGAAATCGGGTACGGTGAAATCAATGTAAGACTAAATTTTTTAAGCAGAAAAATAGCTTTGGAAAGGAGAAGTGGATATGAAAAAGTTGTTGGCGATCCTGTTGTCAATTGCTATGGTATTTGTCCTGTGTGCCTGCGGAACAAACGAGAATCAGGGCGAGACGAACACGAGTGAGACTGCCGCTGGAACTGCGGATGATTATCATATTGTATTGAAGCTCAGCCACGTGTTCGCCCCTACGGAGCAGCTGACCGTGGAGATGGAGCAAGTAGCCAAGCGGATCCTGGAGCGTACCAACGGAGCGGTGGAGATCGAGACATACGGATCCAGTCAGCTGGCTGTCTACAAGGACAACCTTCAGCAGGTGGTGGACGGTGCAAACTGGATCGCCTGTGAGGATCCGTCCTATCTGGCCGATTACAACATCGATTTTGAAGCATTGATCGCTCCGATGCTGTATCAGAATCTCAACGAGTATTCCTATGTTTGCAAGTCGGATCTGGTAAAGAAAATGTGTCAGGATTTGGAGGACCGTTATGGGATCCATGTTCTGGCTCTGGACTTTAATGTGGGAATGCGCTGCCTTCAGACCAACAAGGAAATCCGTACTCCTTCCGATCTGAAGGGGATGAAGATCCGTGTTCCGAACAGTTCCATGTACATCAACTGCATCAAGGCAATGGGAGCCAATCCTACGGCCATGGGGTTCTCCGAAACGATTTCCGCGGTGCAGCAGGGCGTTGTGGACGGGCTGGAGGGCAACATGAATGCCTACTCCACCAACGGCTCTGCAGAAGTGGCGAAGAACATGAGCTTCACCAATCATCTGATCGGTACCTGCGGTGCGTATATCAACAGTGATGTATGGAACTCCATACCGGAGGAGTACCGGAACATCATTCAGGAGGAATTCACTCGCGGTGCGAAAGAGCTGACGGACTTCACAAACGACTCCTTCGATACGACGATGGAACAGCTGGAGAAGGAGCAGGGATGTCACTTCAATGAAGTAGATGTGGAAGCCTTTAAAAAGCTGATGGAACCGGAATACGACCGAATGGTCCAAGAAGACGGTGTGACAAAAGGCTTCATTCAAAAACTGCAGAAACTGGTGGACGAATACGATCAGAAACAATGACGGACTTGTCCTCCCTCATAGAAAGGGCGGGCTGGCTGTGCGCTACACAGTCAGCCCGTTCCCAATCATGCTATGACCGGTGGACTTTGAATAAGGAGTATAGATCCTATGGGAAAGATCCTGCGAAACTTAGACGCATGGTTTGCCGGAGCCATGTTTGCGGTGACCCTGAGTATTGTGGTCATCAATGTGTTTTCCCGGTATTTTTTCAGTTATATGATTCCATGGGGGGAGGAGGTCGCCACCACATGTTTTGTGTATACCACTTTTGTGGGAGCTGCCTGGTGCCTTCGAACAAGACGTCATGTAGGGGTGGATCTTCTGGTGGAGAATCTTCCCGGGATCCCGAAAAAGGTCCTGCTGGTAATCACGGACCTGATCATCCTTGCAACGAACGCTTATATCACATATCTCAGTGTCATCTATCTGCTGTCATCCAAGGTTAAGACCATGCCGATTCTGAAGATTTCCTCGGTATGGCTCAATGGCGCACTGGTGGCAGGATTTGGACTGATGGCGCTCTATTCGCTGGCAGGGCTCTGCCGGGATCTGAGACCGGAAAAGAATGAGGAGGCGGGGATATGAGTACCTTCATGACGATCCTGCCTATCCTGATCGCACTGGTGCTGTATTTTACCGGTATCCCTATCGCCTACGCCCTGATGGCGGCAACGCTGTCCTTCTTTACTTTTATAGATACGACATCCATGCCGTATCTGCTGATGCAGAAGTTTATTACTTCCACCCAGTCCTTTCCTTTTCTTGCTATCCCGTTTTTTGTCATGTCCGGGTCGTTGATGAATTATTCGGGTATGAGTGAGAAACTGATGGCTTTTGCCGATGCCCTTACCGGACATATGCGGGGAGGACTGGCTCAGATCAACGTTCTTCTGAGTATGCTGATGGGCGGATGCTCCGGTTCCGCCAATGCCGATGCGGCAATGGAATGCAAAATGCTGGTGCCGGAGATGGAAAAGCGCGGATACGGAAAAGGGTTTTCCGCTGCCGTAACGGCGGCATCCAGCTGTATCACTCCTATCATACCTCCCGGGATCAACCTGATCGTCTACGGACTGATTGCCGGTGCAAGTGTGGGACGTCTGTTTGCGGCGGGATATCTTCCCGGATTTTTGATGGCACTGTCTCTCATGGTAACAGTGAGCCTCATTGCCCGCAAACGGGGATATTTACCCAGCAGAGAAAAGCGTGCCTCCGGAAAAACGGTGGGAAAACAGGCACTGGAAAGCCTTTGGGCGCTGCTGTTCCCATTTGGAATCATTTTGGGGATGCGTTTCGGCTTCTTTACTCCCACCGAGGCGGGCGGCATCGGAGTGCTGTATTGTTTCCTCATCGGGAAATTCGTATACAAAGGTTTGAAGAAGGAACATTTCATCCCGATTTTTCGGGAGACCATCGCCGGAACCTGTACGGTAATGCTCATCATCGTTTCGGCGTCTCTGTTTGGATATTATCTGAACTGGGAAAACATTCCAACTGCTTTGCTGAATTCTGTAATGGGATTTGCATCCAACCGGGTCCTTGTCCTGATCCTCCTCAATGTCGTTTTGCTGGTAGCGGGGATGTTTTTGGAAGGAGGCGCGGCGCTCATTATTCTGGCTCCTCTCATGGTACCGCTTGTTAAAGCCGCCGGGGTCGATCTGGTTCAGTTCGGGATTATCGTCAATGTGAATATTATGATCGGCGGACTGACACCGCCGTTTGGTTCCATGATGTTTACCTGTGTGTCTATCACCGGGTGTCGGATGTCCGAGTTTATCCGGGAAGTGATGCCGTTTATTCTGGCGCTTCTGGTAGCGCTGATTATCATCACCTACTGGCCGGCCATATCACTTCTGGTGCCAAACTGGATCTATGGATAGCAGGCATCCGAAAGCAACGCAATCAACAGGCCTATCAGAAAAAGAAGGGATTCAAATGCATATTTGGGCACATCGTGGATATAGCGGACGATATCCGGAGAACACCATGCTGGCCTTTCAGAAGGCTGTGGAGGCAGGGACGGACGGAATAGAACTGGATGTTCATTCCACCCGGGACGGAGTTCTGGTAATCCATCATGACGAAACACTCAACCGAACCACCGATGGTTTCGGAAGAATCTGTGAATGCAGTTTCGGAGACCTATACTCGCTCAATGCGGCAGCAAGGTTTCGAAAAGGGTATCCGCGGCAGCAGATCCCGCGGCTGGAGGAGTACTGTGAATGGGTGAGAGAACAGCATGTTCAGACAAATCTGGAGATAAAAAACGATATGGTATTCTATCCTTCCATCGAAGAGAATGTATGGAGGATGCTAGAAAAATATGGAATTACTGACCGTGTGATGATCTCTTCTTTCAATCATATTACATTGAAGAAGCTCAAAGAGATTGCACCTGAGGCAAGAGTCGGGGCCTTGGTGCTGCCGGAATGGGGCGTTAAAGTCAGACCCGGAGCATACTGTGCGGAGGCTGGGTTCGAAGCATACCATCCCTCCTGGGAGCACTTGGATCAGGAGGCGGTACAGGACTGTCGTCTCCATCACATTGAGGTCAATGTATGGACTGTCAATGAACCCATGAAGGTAGATCAGCTTTACAGCTGGGGTTGTGACGGAGTAATTACAAACTATCCTGAGATGGTGAGAAAGAGAATTCAGAATCAGGCGCAGAAGGACGATTCCGTTTTCTGATTGCAGACAGCAGGATCGGACAGCAAGCAAGGAAACCGACAACGAGAGAAAAGGGGACGGAAAATGTGGCTGGTATGTGCTGTCATAAGTGTACTTTTTAGTGTGTTTCATCTGATTTTGACAGCGGAACACGCAAAATGGACCTGGTTTTGTGGAGTCGGTGCAATGGTGTTCATTATTCTGTCACTGCTGATTGAAGAGTATCGGATCATTTTGTGGATTCAGGCAGAAGACTGGGTCTCTCTGACAGAAACGGTTCCATATCAACACATGACGATGACCGCGTATGCGATCCTTGTGGTTGTTGCGAACATTATCCTGATGACAGTGAACCGGGCAGAAGAAAAAAGAAAGTCTTCCTAATTAGATGGAGCAAATGAACAGGAAGGTGAACTATGAAACGCTGGATAAAACCTATTGTTGTGATTCTACTAGTTGCAATGGCGGTAATGGCTGGGCTGTCTTTTGTGGATATGCGGTATATGTATGTCGCACTGGGTATTTTTGTCGTTTTTGTATTTCTTACATCATATCATTGGTAATCCAGTTTTTGGAAGAAATCAAAAGAGAAGGCCGGCGGGTTCGTCGGCCTTCTTGTCTTTCAGTCACTGCGCTCCGTCGAGTGACGCGTGAGTGGGAACACAATATGATCTTCCTGATAACACTGATGAAGAAGCTGCTCCAGTTCTCCTCTGCTTGGCAGCCGGGGATTGGAGGCGGTATCGGGATGAGCCAATATGGCAGTGCACAGATCCGGGATCATGTCGTTGAAAGTCTCCTGGGATATCCATTCTCTCAAACACAACGGAAGGTAAAGGGCAGAGATGAGATTCTCAAACTGCAGCAGAAAAGATGCAATACGCTCCCGGTCCCGATGTTCCTGCCGGCCGGCGGAGACTGCGAGATCTGCACAGCGCTGCCGGATGATGGAGGTAGAAACATTGAAAGCCAGCACCTTTGGAAGAATGATTCCGCACAATACGCCGTAGGGAATATGGATGCCCAAATTGGAAAACCGGTGAGAGAGGATCTGAGCACTGGCCTGAGTCAGACCACGGTGACCTGAGCCTGAAAACAGCTTTCTCAGGGAAAGAAGAGAGGCGGTGTCAAGGGATTCTCTGGAACGGAAAGCATAGTCCTGAAGGTCCATATAGATGTGGGTAAAGGCATATTTTGCAAATCCGTCCGATCGCTGGGTGTGATCCGGGGACAGATAGGCTTCTGTGGCCTGCGTCAGGCCGGCGAGAGCGTCATGGATTTCAGGGAAAGCCGATGACATCCGTGATAGCTTGGGATCAAGAATGCACAGGTCGGCAGAGCGTTCTGTATCTTTCGATTTGATAACGAACGTTTCGGACCGACTGCCGTGGAGAGCATAATCGGTGGGAATCGCACAGAAATGTAATCGGTAGGACTCCTTCCAACTGGAAGAGGAAGGAACATAGAAGGAGAGCACTTTTTCTATATAAGCTTCGTTGCCGATGACAATCATCCAGTCCGGCGGCATTTGGGACAGTTCCCAATTGGCCTCAGAACATCGAGGGGTTGATTCCGAAAGGATCATGACTCGTTTTCCGGAATCCTGTAACATCCTTGCTGCCTGTTGAGAGATGCGTTTTATGGACGGATTGGTATGATCCACATTCAGAACCACAGAAGTTCCGTCCAACTGCGTTATTACCGAAAATGATCCTTCACCGCAAAATAAAGATTTACTATTGGATTGACTCATAAAAACTCCCACGGCCCGATTTGGAACTGCTCATCTTGAAAACCAGGTCAGATAATTACTGAAAAACCGATATAAGGTTGATTCCATCATAAGGAAGAGCCGCTCCTGCTGACAACTTACAAATAATTGATAGTCGGAGAAAAAACAGATGGAACAGCCGAGTACAGAGCCTTCGGAGAGGCGAGGCTCATGGAAAAACACCGGGAGGAGACGATGGAGAAAGAAAAGTACAGACGTTGCCGAGTGCCTCGAATCATGACAAAACAGGACGTCCGGCCCTGAGATGTCCTGCGGTGTGTTCCAAAAAGATTAAGAAACGATTAATCTTTTTGGAAGCAGTACGTTTTTCCAGTATGTGAACTTGTTTCCGTTCAAGAGGAATGATACAGTGAACGCAAAAATCAAAATCACCAGAATGATTCATAGTACAAAAAAGGAAAAGCATATGCGAACTAATTCGAGAAAAAACCTTTCAAAAAAGACCAGATGGATCCTGGCCATAACGGCAATTGCGATGGTCGGGCTGGGGATCTGGTGTTACGTTCACTTTCGTGCAGATTTGAGTACAGAAGCACCGGAAGTGACGGATATGGTGATCCGACAGACGATGGACACCACATACACTGCAAACGGCACACTTGCACTGAAGAATCAGAAAGCGGAAAACGCCATGACGGATACCAGCGCCGGCTATCGTGTCAAGGAAGTAAATGTGGAAGTCGGGGATGCGGTGAAAACGGGGGATGTTCTGTATACCCTGGATATGTCTGATGTAGAAACACAGCAATCAGTGACGAAACAGAAACTTGCCAATATCAAGGCTCAGAATGATCTGGCGGCAAAAGCGGCCAGTCGGGATCTCTGCAGTGCGAAAGCAGCACAGGCTCAGATCGCGAATGATTCCGCCGAGGCAGTGAATGCGGCGCAGGCATCCGTCAGCAGAGCGAAAAACGCCCTGAGCGATGCGGAAAAGGAACTGGATGCCGCAAAGCAGGAAGAACAGAAGGAATACGAAAAACTGAATAGTCCGGAGCCTTCCCTGCAGGAAACGGACGATCCTGCTCCTTCCAGTCAAGTCGGCGAGGCAGAACTTCAGAATCGATATGAGACGGCGGTGGAAAGAAGGAAAACCGCACAGGAGACAGTAAAAACCGCTCAGGCAGCTCTGGATGCAGCCAGCGCCTCTCTCCGGGAAGCGAGTTCGGCCGCGAAAGCCAATAACCGTGCTGCGGCGGACGATGTGGCGTCAAAGCAGGATGCTGTGGCCAATCAGAATCTGACGAATCAGACCAGTGTCGCTGATCAGCAGGCGGAGATAAGAAAAAATGAGGAGATCCTGAAGAACGGGGTCGTGAAGGCGACTATGGATGGTACCGTCACGGAAGTAAATGTTGCGGCGGGCGCAGTTTATGCCGGGGATCGCGCCGTTATGATTGGAGATCTGGATCATCTGATGATCCTGGTGGAAGTGGAATCGGCACATATTCCGGATATCCAGCAGGGGATGACGGCAGAGTTTACAACCGATGCAACCAGAGAGGAAGTGCTTTCCGGTCTTG
>Ga0310695_10012470_pt1 | contig 11903 bp, 11 predicted proteins | sample RumenRJG_04DNA_FD_203882 | JGI IMG/M metagenome (GOLD analysis project Ga0310695, IMG submission 203882) | Bovine rumen microbial communities from Lethbridge, Alberta, Canada - RJG_04 (v2) (version 2) | ecosystem: Host-associated > Mammals > Digestive system > Stomach > Rumen | place: Canada... | reverse complement strand
TGATGAAAATGGTACTTGCATGTATGTTGATGATTGCAGGTACAACAACGATGAATGCAGAAGAAAACAATGTCACCAGCGAAGTTGACACTACTTATATTAAGCTCGACGAGAATCGCGAGCCTATTAATCATGTCAATCTCACCTTTGAGGAACTGAAAGAGAAGGTTGGAGAGCTGGAAACAATCCTTGAGACTGAGGATTTCCAACTTTATGCTTGTGGCGACTATACCTATAAGGTGGAGAACGGCTATGTGACCTCTATGGCTATCCAGATTGCTGATGACAGCAACGACAAGGTGATCTACAACAAGATCCTGAATGCCCTTGCTCAGAGCAAATCAATCAAGGATACGCACAATACTGGTGGTAACTACTATCAGTATGCCAACTTCCAAGTGCAGTTTGACGATTTTGAGGGTTATGAGAAACTTACTTTCTCAGTGATTCCTGTTGATATGGCTGAGTAAGATTAGGATGAAATCAAATCAGATATTCAAGTCTATGGCTCTGATTGCAGGTATGTTCTGCTTTCAGAGCTTTATAGTTGGTGACGACACGATGACGAAAGAGAACGGTACGTATGTTATCAACACAACAACCATCGGCAAAGATATCGAAGGCTATAATGGGCCGACGCCTTTGAAGGTGTATATCAAGAAAAACAAGGTGGAGCGTATTGAGTTCCTTAAGTCGATGGAGTCGCCAAAGTATTATGGCCAAGTCAAGAAAGCCTTACTAGAGAAATGGAGCGGTATGACGGTGAAGGATGCCAGGACGCTACAAGTGGATGCTGTGACTGGTGCCACCTATTCCTCAGAGGCCGTCATCCAGAACGTGCAGATGGCACTCGACTATTATCAGAAGAACAAATAAATAATAAGCGGAGCTCTCAAGGCTCCGCTTATTATTTATAGAATTCTTCCTGTGATGGTGAGTCTTAGTACAGGATAGATACTCCATTTGTCGATAATCTTTGAAAGATCGTCATCAGCAGCGGAGCTCAATATATCCGGCATTTCTACTCCATTCTGGTACACCTTCATCTTTCCCATGAACTGACAACCTGCTTCAACGCGGAAACCTACGCGATTCTTTGGAACCAGACGACCATAACCCAGACCGACATAAGGTCTTACTGACTTCACGCGTACATCGCCTTCCACATTACCCTGATGGTCAATCACTATCTCATACTTGCCGATTTCGGCAGCAATCAGGCCTGAATATTCTGGATGCTCCTGGTAGAGTCTGGCGACCTCATCGCTATGACCCGATAACTTCGCAATTTTCTCGCCACCGAAAGAGAGACCGCCGGCAATGAAGAACGCGGCTCTTTCACCAAAGGGATAGACGCTGAGTCGGGCATTAAAAATGGTGCGGTTGAAATTTCCCTCCAGCTTAACTTTGCTGAATGTGTAGGTGTCAGATCCGCCTGGTTTGGGAATGACGATGGGTTCTGCATCAATATTTACGTCTCCATTAACCTTGAAACCTGGCATGAAATTAGCATCGAATCCTAACTCAAGATAAGGGGTGATAGGTGTTGCTATTCCCACAGTGATACCTTCGGTACTAACACCTGCATTCAATCCTATACGGTTGAATACGCCATAGATATCAGACTGAGCAAAAGCACTTCCTAAGCTAAGCCATAAGGCTGCTGCAAGAAAAAATAAACGTTTTTTCATGTTCTATTTGTTTTAATTAATGAGTAATATTGCTGCAAAGATATAAAAAAGATAAATATCTTCCAAATGTTTTGCTAAAAAATCCGCCTTTATTGAATACAGAGATAATAGCCTAAGCGGTAAAGTTTGAAAACCCATAGAGAGGGACGGGATCCGCAGAGGTTCCGTCTCTCTGCTTTTCTAAAGAGTCGGTGCCAGAGGCGGATGAGGTCTCTCACGATGGAGAGATGGATGCCCGACACAAAGGTAAGCAGTCGGGAATAGCCTTTAAGCTCGTTGCGGAAGGTGTAAAGTGTCTGAAGGCTGCGCTCAATCTTTGTCACATAATCAGGGTTATTCTCAAACTTGGTCATTAAGACGGGATTGTCGATGTGTACTACGTTGATATGCTGTTGCTTCAGCATCTTACCATATAGTACATCCTCATACCCGCTTCGTCTAAACCGTTCGTCAAAAGGACACTTCCCAAAGGCACTGCGAGTGATCATGAAGTTAGTGGAACGGAAATGCTGATATCTGTTAGCCTGACGCATAACAGCCGTATGGGCGGGGATTTCTGCCTTCTCATAACGATAGCGTAGGTTCTGGTGTAGTTGCATGTCGTCGATGATACTGATACCTCCATTCACGACACCATCAATAGGCGTAGAAAGATATCGTTGCAAGAAATTTGTATGGGAGATGGAGATGTCGCAGTCGAGAAATAGCAGCAAGGGATACCGGCTGATGGCTCCCAGATAGTTTCGGTTCGCTGCGCTGCCCGTGTTCTCCGATTTCAGGATATAACGACAACCAGGAAGTTGGTTGATAGCTTCGTTTACCTTGATGATCTCCTGGTCAACTGTGGCATCGTCGGACACAATCACTTCGTATGCATCAACGTCGGTCTGCAACAGAGGCAGCAGTTGTTCCACCAGAGGCAGACAGTTGCAATTGTAGGCTGGTATGAGTACCGATAGACTTCGCATGAGGTGATTCGACATTAAAATTTGCATGCAAAGTTACAAATTTTTGAGAAAAGAAGTAAGTCCAAAGGTTATTTTTTGTATCTTTGCCCCAGAATTTTAAATTATAGCATATGAAATCAATGAGAATATTGGGTCTTGCCCTGATGATGCTGATGGCTGGTAGCACACAAGCTCAGACGGTCAAGGAAACAGCTGACAGTGTGAAGGCTAGTGTGAAGTCGGGTAACGTGAAGGATGCTTATTCGAAAATATCGGGATCATTCAAGACGAAAAAGGAGAATGTCGATTCTCTGGTCGGTACTTGGGTCTATAAGGAGCCTGCCGTGTATGCCACGAAGGGTAATGTGTTGTTGAAGTTGGCAGAAAACGCTGTGGCAAACCAGTTGGAGAAACTGTTGCAGGACTATATCGACAAGAGTAATATTACATCTGATAATACCCACTTTACGTTCTACAAGGACAGTCATTTCAATCGTGTGATTGCCGGTAATGCGAAAAGAGGCCTGTGGCTTCTGAATGGTGATAAACTTGTTATGGGTATGGACTGTATAGTGACAGCAGAAGTCACCCTCCACCATGAGAAAGACGCTATGATGATGTTGATAGATGTGGATAAGTTGTTGACAGGCCTGAAGGCACTGGGTGCGATGAAGGATACCAAGGCCAATAAGCGTCTGATTAAGATGTCAAAGCACATTCCAGGCTTACAAGCAGGTGTCGCACTTGTTAAAAAACAATAAATTATATAGTGCCCTATGCGCGCGTTCGCTTAAAAAGTAGTACCTTTGCAGCCGCTATTACGAGATAATGGCATGAAATTCAAAATTTTAACAACAAAATTACAACAAAATGGCAACAAAAATCAGATTGCAGCGCGGTGGTCGTAAAGGTTATGCTTTCTATAGCATCGTGATCGCTGACGCTCGTGCACCACGTGATGGTAGATTTACTGAGAAGATTGGTACTTACAATCCTAACACCAATCCTGCCACAGTAGATTTGAATTTCGAGCGTGCACTGTATTGGGTAGAGACTGGTGCTCAGCCCACAGACACAGTACGTAACATCCTGAGCCGTGAGGGCGTTTACCTGATGAAGCACCTTCGTGGTGGCGTGAAGAAGGGCGCTTTCGATGAGGCTGCTGCTCAGAAGAAGTTCGATGCCTGGAAGGCTGACAAGCAGAACGGTCTGACAAAGATCGCTGAGGCTGAGGCTAAGGCAAAGAAGGATGCTGCTGCTAATGCACTGAAGGCAGAGAAGGCCGTTAACGAGGCCATCGCTAAGAAGGTAGCCGAAAAGAAGGCTGCTGAGGCTGCTGCTAAGGCAGAGGCTGAGGCCGCAAAGGCTGCTGAGGAAGCTGCTGCAGAGACTCCCGCTGAGGAGGCTGCTCCTGCTGAGGCATAAGGCGATGCATATACTCGAGATACCCTCATTCTTTACGCCCTATGGTGGTGAGTTCTGTTTGGAACAGGCCAAGGCCCTGATGGCTCTGGGACATGAGGTACGTATTCTGAGTAATGTGCAATTAGGCGTATCTATAAAAGGGAAGGACTATATGGTTCTTCCCTTTTATCGTTATGAGCATCAGCGTGATGGTATCTTGATTTATCAATCATTCCAACGTGGTCTGCCAAGAATGATACATCACAATGTGATGCGCTGGGTGAGCATCGTGGAGTCGATGTTCCAGGATTATGTCAAGAAGTATGGCATACCCGATATCCTTCATGCCCATTGTGCCAAATGGGGTGGCTATGCGGCGATGAAGATCAGTAAGGCGTATGGTATTCCCTATGTCATCACTGAACATTTGTCGCTGATGGCTCTTGAAGCCGAGTTTGGTAAGGCACCCAGCGAGGCATGGCAGATTCCTTTCTTGAAACAGGCTTATGAACAGGCTGCTATGGTGCTTGCCGTTTCTGAAAAACTGGTGTCTGACACAGCCTGCTATTATGGTACTGCTTACCGATGGCAGTATCTTTCGAATGTGATAGACACAAATTTCTTCCACTATGTAGAACGAAAAAGCAGAGCAGACCGTCCATTCAGATTCTGCTGCATCGCTGATTATTCTTATCGGAAAGGTTATGATGTGTTGTTGGATGCCTGTCGGTTGTTGCAGGATCACAACTGCCAGATGGAACTCCATATGGCAGGTAGGCTGACTGACGGGAAGGCGTGTCTGGAGGCTATTGCTGAGCGAGGTCTGAGGCATATCGTCACGCATGGACTTGTGAATCAGGAGTGCGTGAGGACATTGCTTTATGAATGTGATGCGCTTGTATTGGCAAGTCGGAGTGAGGTGCAGCCTTTAGTGGTATTTGAGGCAATGAGTACTGGCATCCCCGTGTTGGGTACCACGAGTATTCCCCCTTGTCAACGTATTGGAAAGGGTTGTAGGATTGTGCCTGTCGGCGATGCTGCAGCGTTGGCAGAGGGTATGCAGACTCTGATGGAAGAGCCTGTAACAGATGGCAGACAACTGTCGGAACAAGTTAGGCTGATAGCCTCTCCTGAGGTTGTGGGTAAGCAGTTGGAACAGGTGTTCAGCGACGTGCTTGTTTCAAGCTGACAAACATTTTCCGCATGATTAAGGCGATACGCCACACACCCGCGTGGTGCATCACTGCAAGCAACAGACGAATCTTGGCAGTCCTTTGTGGCTGCCATTCTTTTTCGCAGACTTGCATCTCCTCAAACAGGCCGGTATCGTGAGCACGGAAGGCATGCATACCCAACTCGAAAAGGCGTTGACTTAAAAACGCATCAACAATCGGACTCTTCAGTTGATAGCGCTTCGCCAGATCGTAGCTAAGTTGGGTGACATTGCGTAGAAAGCGGAACTGGCGTGCCTCATCCTTCTGGGCAGAAATCGACTCGTTCCCGATGCTATAGTGAAGGGTTACATCAGGCAGATAGGCGATGTCACCATGCTGAGCCATCGCACAGGCAATCTGCAGATCCTCTGTGGCATAATGGCGGAATAGCGCAGGGTCATCCTGATAGCAGGAACGGAAGATATCAGCGCGATAGAGTGAGGTGCAGAGATGGAAGGTACTCATGCCCGTCTGGGTGATAAAGGCTTCCAGCAGCTGATGACCTGGGGTGATGGGTGCCAGATGTCTCTGATGGCCTGATTCTACCTGTTGGGTTACCTCATTATAGAAGTTCCAGTTGGTGATAACCATACTGACCTCCGGATGCTGTTCCATCAGCGTTACCTCCTTTTCAAGTTTCAGCGGATCCACCCAGAAATCGTCACCTGCGCAGTCAGCAATATAGCGACCTCTGCAATTCAACAGACAGTCGATGTAATTATCGGGTATGCCTTTGTTGTGGGTGTTACAGAACAAACGGATCTGTGGGAATCGGGTAGCATAGTCCTGACAAATGGTGCGTGTGCCATCAGAAGAGGCATCCTCTCCAATCACGATCTCTATGGGCAGATGACACTTCTGGCACAGGATAGAGTCCAATGTGCGGGCGATGGTCTTCTCCTGATGATAGGTGGTAACGATAACAGAGATTATGTCTTCCATTTATCTTTCGCGCTTTAGGTAGGGGAGGGTTCGGAGCAGGAGCATACGTCCAAAACGGGTGTCAATCATGCGGCGGAACCATTGGTATTTTCTGGTATAGTCGCGATCAGGTAGCGGGTAGAGACCATACTGTCTGAGCTCCATGATTCTGGCATTTAACTGTTCTGCCGAACGGGTTAACATCACCGTGTTATAGAGATAATCCATCGTGAGTTGTGCCACCCGTCTTTGCAGGGCGGTACGCTCATCTGTGGGCAGGGTATCGGCGGCGCTGTTAAGGTGCAGGAGTACCGTCAATGAATCGTCAAGACGTTGCTGCATGCTGTCGGCATTGATCTGATGGGTAGCCGATGCTTCATGTGCACGATAGAAGTAGGCTTTAGCATTGGTGGCGCATACACTATCGGCCCGCAACAGCAGTTGCGGTGTAAACTCCTCATCCTCGCCATAGCGGATGCCTGGGGTGAATACGAGACGGCCTCTTGCTGCCTTACGGAATAGACAACAGCACACAGAACCGTAAATATTGTGGTTACGCATATAGTCGCTCCCCTTTATGATCTCACTGTCCTTATAGATGGGTGTCTGCTGGCTTTCAGAACGGGTGAAGTCGAACAGTACCATATCGATGTCCTGGTGGTTGCGGATGATGTCGAGGCAGTGCTCATAAGGTGCCTGTAACAGATAGTCGTCACCATCGACAAACTGCAGATACTGACCTCGTGCCATCTGGATACCTGTATTGCGGGCTGTGCTCACACCACCATGCTTCTGACGTACATAGATGATGTTGTCGCCATACGGCATGAGGTCGTTCAGCATATTGAGGTTAGAGCCGTCATCTACCACGATGATCTCACGCTCAGAGGGATCCATCGAGAGTGTCATCACACTGTCGATGCATTGCCTCAGCAGTGTGGTTGACAGGTTGTAACACGTGATGATAAAACTCACCAGTGGGGCCTTTTCTTGTTGTTTGTTCTCCATACGTCTGCAAAATTACAAATTTATTTGGAAATTCGTAATATATTCTGTACTTTTGCGTTTGAAAACTATCAATTATGGCCACAGGGCAAGATCTTAGCTATCGGCATATTCTGAAATACACAGGTATTTTCGGAGGCGTTCAGGGGTTCCAACTCGTGATGGGGCTGCTGCGCACTAAACTGATGGCGATCTTGTTGGCACCCTCGGGAATGGGCTTGGTCTCGCTCTTCCAATCTACGTCAGAGTTCCTTTATCAAGCCACCAACTTAGGTGTTGCCCTGAGTGCGGTGCGTCAGCTGTCAGAAGACCATGAGGCTGAGGATAAAACGCTCTTGGAGACCTCGATACATACTGTTAGAGGCTGGAGTCTGCTGACTGCCGCGTTAGGTCTGTTGGTGGCATTTCTGTTGGGGCCTATACTCAGTCAGACCACCTTTGATTGGGGTAATCATAGTCTGCATTTTGTGTTGTTAGGACCTGCTGTGGCGATGATGGCGCTGACGGGAGGCGAAACTGCGATTCTGAAAGCCACCCGACAATTGGGCAGTCTGGCATTAATCCAACTGATGTGTGCTGTGTTGGCACTCATCATCTCTATTCCTATTTATTATGTCTTCGGGGAGACTGGTATTGTACCTGTTATCAATCTGATGGCATTAGTCACCTTGTTGCTCACAGCCCGTCACTCTCTTAAACTTTATCCTGTGCGATGGGAATTGGTATCGTTGAGCAAGGGGTCAGGCATGTTGCGCTTGGGTGTCGCCTTTACGTTGGCTGGTATTGTGGGTAGTGGAGCAGAGATGTTTATCCGTTCTTTCCTGAATGTGATTGATTCCCTCGATGCCGTTGGACTCTACAATGCAGGCTACATGATCACGATCACTTATGGGGGATTGGTGTTTGCGGCGATGGAGAGCGATTACTTCCCACGTCTCTCGGCAGTCAATCAGGATGTGGAAGCAACCAATCTCATGGTGAACAAGCAGATGGAGGTGTCGATCCTGATGATAGCTCCTTTGCTCACGTCGCTTATTATCTTCTTGCCTGTACTCATCCCCTTGTTACTCAGCAGTAAGTTCTTGCCTATCGTGGCGATGACGCAGGTGGCTTCTTTGGCGATGTATTTCAAGGCGCTCACTCTGCCTGTGGCGTATATCACCTTGGCACGTGGCTACTCGTTTACCTATCTCGTACTTGAAACGGCTTATTTTGTGATATTGGTGGTACTTGTCATCTTAGGCTATCGTCATTGGGGCATCTGGGGCACAGGTTTAGCAATAACATTGGCTCATCTGGCTGAGTTCCTGATTATTAACGGCTATGCCCGTTGGCGTTATCAGTATAAACAGTCATCGGCCATCGTGAAGTATGGAGCTGTCCATCTGTTGATAGGACTTTTGGCTTACATACTCACCACGATGGCCGATAAAGTGGCCTATTGGCTGTTGGGAGGGGTGCTGATCGTTGTCAGCCTGTCGTTCTCCTTATGGGTTCTGAATCAGAAGCGGAAATCAAGTTCTACGTCCACGAGGTTGTAGTTGTGCTTCTTTTCAAGGGCAGTTTCTATGGAGCGGTCATTAACGTGAGAGTACTCTGCGTGGATCTCCAGATTCTTGGTGAAGTTGTAGTTGAGACCGAACTCTATCTGATTCACAGAAGTGCCCCATTCCTTTTGATTGCGATAGCACTGATAACGAGCTTTTGCGAAGAGCTTACCCTTGATCAGTGGCACGAGACCAAACACATACCAACCATCGGCTTTGTCACCCTTTGAGTAGTCGATCTCACGCACGTTGTTACCGGGAGAGGAAGCACCCCAACCCTGAGAGTGCAGATACTCAGCGCGGAAAGTGTAGCCGTTCAGGTCATATTCTGCAGAGAGGGCATAACGGTTCTTCTCAACGCTGCGGGTCTTATTGGTGATAGGATCGAGCATCTGACCACGAGAACCAGTCCATCCGAAGGCACCGATACGCAGACCCTTGATGGGCATAACCCAGATACCACCGATGAAATCCTTGCGGTTATCATAGTCTTTCGTGTTGACACCCTCACCATTGTAAACGCCTACCTGATAGTGGAGGATCCTGCGGCCATTGGCGTTGGGGAAGAGGTCACCTTGTAGCTGGAGACCGATATCACGACCACCTGAAGAGCGCTCACCCGTACGGTCGCCGAAGGCAGAGAGCTTATTGATCACATCAGCATAACCACGCCATCCTTGTGTGATGGGGTTCGTGGGGTTCTCAAAGGTGAACGCACGCTTGAACTGACCAACGCGGACCTTAAACTCTGGGAATCGTCTCCATTCTGCATAGAGGTCAACGAGCTGAACGGTGGGCTGACCAGGACCAGTGGCGTTGGTACCCTGAATCTGGGCGCGCCAGTCGAAGTCACCGATCTTACCGTCGAGGATGAAACGGGCCAGACGGAGATTAAAAGTGTTTGATGAATTCTTTTCCAAGAAAGGATTACCATCTGCGTCTTTGGATACCTTGTAAGGATCCTGTCCTGTGTACTGCAGCATGGCGTAACCGCTGAACTTGATATTCTTCACCCACTGGGGAAGTTCGAACTTCTTCTTCTCCTTCTCCTTTTGGACGTTCTGTACTTCCTGCTCATCTGCAGATATAGTGCTGGTGAATCCTATCATCAGCATCATCAATAATAAAGATTTCTTTAACATAATTCTTTTTGTTTTAGGCGTTATGGGCACAAAAATAAGGAAAAAATCTGGATTTTCCAAATTTTTTCCCTAAAAAGTGCAAAAAATGTGTATTTCGCTTAACTCTTTTCACCTTTCGCTTCTCATTTCTTCTCAAGAAGTACCACATTCTCTACATGGGGCGTATGGGGGAACATATCCACAGGCTGAACTGCCACCACCCGATATTGGGCGTCAAGGTCCTGAAGGTCACGCGCCTGAGTGGCTGGATTACAGCTCACATACACGATGCGCTTGGGAGCAGCCCTCAGAATGGTCTTCACTACATCGGGGTGCATGCCCGCACGTGGGGGATCGGTGATAATCACATCGGGTTGTCCGTGCTCAGCGATGAAGTCATCAGTCAGAATATCTTTCATGTCGCCAGCATAGAAGAGGGTATTATTAATGCCGTTCAGCTCAGAGTTAATCTTGGCGTCCTCGATGGCCTCAGGCACGTACTCGATACCGATCACCTGGCGCGCCTTCTTTGCCACGAAGTTGGCAATGGTACCTGTCCCCGTGTATAAGTCGTACACCAACTCCTGTCCTGTAAGCCCGGCAAAGTTGCGGGCGACGCAATAGAGGTGGTAAGCCTGCTCGGTGTTTGTCTGATAGAAACTCTTGGGACCCACCTTGAACTTCAGGTCCTCCATCGTCTCAAAGATGTGATCCTTGCCCTTGAATACCAAGATATCCTGATCGCCGATGGTGTCGTTGCATTTCTGGTTGTCGAGATACAACAGCGACGTGATCTCCGGGAAGGTGTCAGCGATATGCTGCATCAGTCCGAGTGCCTCCTGCTCGCCACCTGTCTCATCGTAGTGGAACTGGAAGATCACCATCCACTCGCCAGTGGCTGAATTACGGATGATCACATCGCGTAATAAACCCACCTGAGCCCTCAGATCGAAGAACGACAGTCCGTTCTTGATGGCATAGTCGCGCACCTCGTTGCGGATACGGTTGTGCAGGTCGTCCATCAGCCAGCACTTCTCGATGGGCAGGATCTTGTCGAATGCACCTGTGATGTGGAATCCGATGGCAGGAGTATTCTTCACCAGTGACTCATCTTTCAGCTGTTCGCTGGTGAGCCAGCGTTTGTTCGCACAGCCGAAATCGAGCTTATTGCGATAGGCTTGTGTCTTCACGCTCCCTAAGATCGGGTTAAACTCAGGCAGCTCCACCTTACCGATGCGCGTCAGCTGATCCTTCACCTGCTGCTGCTTGAACTTCAACTGTTCCTCATAGGGCAAGTTCTGCCACTTGCAACCGCCGCACACGCCGAAGTGCTCACAAAAGGGTATCGCGCGTACCTTACTATATTCTATAAATCTCACCACTTCGCCTTCGGCAAAGGAGTGCTTCTTGCGCTTGATCTGTACATCGCAGACATCACCAGGCACGCAGAACGGTACAAACACCACCAGTTCCTGCCAGTGGAACAGGCATTTGCCCTCAGCGGCCACAGCCTCTATCGTCACGCTCTCAAGGAGCGGTAATGGTTTCTTGTTTCTTCCCATAATTTGATTTTTTAGGATGCAAAGGTACGAATAAGAAAGCAAAAAAAACGAAAATTATATCAAAATCTCTATTTTTCGTCTTTTTTTCTTTGATTTTTCAATGATTTTCACTAACTTTGCGGAATTAAATAAAAAACAATTTATAATCATTCAATAAATAACTAATTTATGAGTCAAAAAAGAGTCTATCTCTTCGGTAATGGTAAGGCCGAAGGTAATGCAAAAATGCGTGAGGAACTCGGTGGTAAGGGTGCGAACCTTGCCGAAATGAACCTGCTTGGTGTTCCCGTTCCTCCAGGTTTCACAATCACCACAGATTGCTGTAACGAGTACTATCAGGTTGGTCAGCAGAAGATCATGGAGTTGCTGAACGACGATGTGATGGCAGCAGTGAAGCACATCGAGGTACTGATGAACTCTAAGTTCGGCGACAAGGAGAATCCGCTGCTTGTCTCTGTTCGTTCTGGTGCCCGCGCTTCTATGCCTGGTAT
>Ga0310695_10012466_pt1 | contig 11905 bp, 3 predicted proteins | sample RumenRJG_04DNA_FD_203882 | JGI IMG/M metagenome (GOLD analysis project Ga0310695, IMG submission 203882) | Bovine rumen microbial communities from Lethbridge, Alberta, Canada - RJG_04 (v2) (version 2) | ecosystem: Host-associated > Mammals > Digestive system > Stomach > Rumen | place: Canada... | reverse complement strand
AGCTCCATCATGGAATTCGACAACCCCCTGTTCATGGGCGTGGACGAGGTTCACGCGCCGATGTTCATCGGCGTCTGCGCCGCCGCGATCATGGCGCTTTGCATCGGTTTCAAATGGGAAGACCTCGAAAAGATGATGCTCGACGGCATCTATAAGGCGCTCCAGTCCATCATTATTCTCGCGGTGGTCGGTATCTTGGTCGGTGTGTGGATCGACGCGGGCGTCGTCCCCACGATGATCTACTACGGTCTCAAGATTTTAAGCCCGAAGATCTTCCTCGTGGCGGTGGTGCTGATCTGCTCCATTACGTCCCTCGCCACCGGCACCTCTTGGGGCACGATGGCGTCCATGGGCGTTGCGTTCCTCGGCATTTCCTACGGCATGGGCCTCAACCCCGCCATCACCGTCGGTGCGGTGCTCTCGGGCGCATACTTCGGCGACAAGATGTCTCCGCTGTCTGACACCACGAACCTCGCCCCCGCCATGGCGGGCACGGACGTGATGACCCACGTCAAGTTCATGATGTTCCCCACGGGCATCACCTACGCGATCTGCCTGATCGTGTTCCTGATCTTCGGCTTTACCGGCGTCAGCGGCACGGCGGACATGAGCCAGGCGGCGGCGCTGGGCGACGCCATCGGCGGCATCTTCAACACCAATCCGCTGCTGATCCTCCCGCCGATCATCGTCATCGTGGCGATCGCGCTGAAGGTGCCGGCGATCCCCGGCATCACGCTGGGCATTTTCTCCGGCGGCATTCTCGGCATGATCTTCCAGCCCAACTGCAGCCTCGGCAGCCTCTTGGTCGCGAGCTACGGCGGCTACGCGCTGGAGACCTCCACCGGCCTTGAGGCGGTGGACGGCCTGCTGGAGCGCGGCGGCATCGACTCCATGCTCTTCTCGATCTCGCTGACCATCATCGCGATGATGTTCGGCGGCATCATGGAGGGCACCGGCATGATGGGCGTGATCGTGGATCAGATCAAGAAGCTGGTCAAGACTCCGGCGAGCCTTGTGACCGCGACCGAGCTGACCTGCGTGGTATCGAACGTCACCATGCCCGAGCAGTACATCTCCATCATCATCCCCGGCCGGATGTATGCCGAGGAGTACCGGAAGATGGGCCTGCACCCGGCGTGCCTGTCCAACGCGCTGGAGAGCTCCGGCACCGTGACCTCGGCGCTGGTGCCGTGGAACACCTGCGGCGCGTACATCCACAGCACCCTTGGCCTGACGGCGTGGGGCGCGGGCGGTTACGGCCCGTTCGCCATCTTCAACTGGCTCATGCCGATCATAAACATCGTGCTGGCATATCTCGGCATGACGGTTGCGGATATGAACAACGTCCGTCTCGCAAAGAAGAAAAAAGCGTAAGAGAGGAAACACGCGATGAACAGAGATCGTTATCCGCAACTGGAAGTCGATCTCGGCAAGCTGAAAGAAAACCTGACAGCGCTCCGGGAGCGCTGTCAGGATTCTTTTGTCGGGATCGCGGGCGTGGTCAAGGGCGCGGGCGCGTGGGAGAGCGTGGTGCGCGTGTTCGACGAGGCGGGGCTTTCTTACCTCGCCACCTCCCGCGTCGATCAGCTGCGCGGTATGCGGGAGCAGGGCGTCAAAACGCCGCTGATGCTCATTCGCATCCCCATGCGCTCGGAGCTTGCCGACGTCGTGGCGCTTGCGGACGCGAGCCTGCAAAGCGGCCTCGATATCCTCCGCGCAACGGAGGCGGAGGCGGAGCGGCAGGGGAAGGCCCACAGCGTGGTGCTGATGATCGACCTCGGCGACCTGCGGGAGGGCTTCTGGAGCGCGGAGGAGCTGGTCGACGCCGCGGTGGCGGTGGAGCGCGAGATGCCGCACCTGCACCTGCTGGGCGTCGGCGTGAACCTGAGCTGCTACGGCTCGATCCTGCCGGACAAGCGCAATATGCAGGGGCTGGCAAGCCTCGCCTATGAGGTGGAGCAGGCGATCGGCAGGCCGTTGGAGATCGTCAGCGGCGGCTCGTCCACGTCGATGTATATGATCTTGAACGGCACGATGCCATACCGCGTCAACAACCTGCGCCTTGGCGAGATCGTGCTGCTGGGCAGCATCTACGGGTGCAATCCGGACTTCACCCACAAGAACGTGTTCACGCTCCGCGCCGAGGTGGTCGAGTGCCGCGACAAGCCCAGCTTTCCGGTGGGACAGCTCACCGTGGACGCCTTCGGCCGCACGCAGGAGTACGAGGACCGCGGCGTCCGCCGCCGCGCCATCGTCGCCGTGGGGCGGCTCGACTACGGCGACTGCCGCGACGTCACGCCCCGCATGGCGGGGATCGAGGTGCTGGGCGCGTCCAGCGACCACACGATTTTGGACGTGGAGGCGGTCAAGGATACGATCAAGGTCGGGGATATCCTCGAATTTGACGTCAACTACGCGTCGCTGGCGAATCTGACGAATACCCCCGGCGTCGAGCTGGTCACAAAGCCATAGAAAAAAGCGCCCGCGGGCGCTTTTTTCTATGGACGGGGTCACGAGCGGTAATCCCCGTTGATCCGCACATATTCGTCGGTCAGGTCGCAGCCGTAGGCAAGCCCGCGGCCGCCGCCCCGGTGGAAGTCAAGGGAAATCGTGACCTCCGCGGCGGACAATACCCGCGTGAGCCGCGGCTCGACGCCCTCCGCGGCGAGCCCGTCCCGCGAGAGCGTTATCTCGCCCAGCGGGCTGCGAACGGTGCAGTCCGGCGCGGCGCCGCCGCAGTCGACGCCGGAGTTGCCGACCGCCGTGAGGATCTCGCCCCAGCCCAGCCTGCCATGGCCCAACGCCAGCTTGACCGAGGTGGACGACGCGACGGCGCGCGCCGCGGCGAAGGCGTCCTCGTCCGCCGGAAGCCCCCGCGCCTCCACCGTCATCATGCGCGACGCGCCTTCGCCGTCGGCGGCGATTTTTTTCGCCATGGCGAGGCAGATCTGGTTCAGCGCGTCCGCAAACGCGGCGACGTCGGCGGGATGCTCGACGCGAACGCCCGAGGCGCCGTTGGCGAACAGAAAGATCGAGTCGTTGGTGGAGGTATCGCCGTCGATCGTCAGCAGGTGCATGCTCTGATCGCAGGCGCTGCGCAGCAGGGATTGCAGCAGCGCGCGGTCGACGGCGGCGTCGGTGGTGAGGAACGTCAGCGTGGTCGCCATGTTGGGATGGATCATGCCGGAGCCCTTGGACATGGCGCCGATGCGGATCGTCCCGCCGCTGAGCGCCAGCTCGGCCGCCATTTCTTTCCTGACCTTGTCCGTGGTCATGATCGCCCACGCCGCGTCCGAGCCGCCGGCGGCGGACAGCGTGGGGACGATCTTCTCCACCGCGCCCTCGATCTTTTCCACCGGCAGATACTCGCCGATGACGCCGGTGGAGCTGACGAACATCTGCCCGCTTTCGAGGCGGAGCAGCCGCTCGGCAAACGCGGCGATGCGTTTGGCGTCCTCCACGCCGCGCGCGCCGGTGCCGGCGTTGGCGTTGCCGCTGTTGATGACGACGCCCCGCGCGGAGCCCTGCTTCAGCAGCTCGCGCCCGAGCGTGACGGGGGCGGCGCAAAACCGGTTCGTCGTAAACAGCGCCGCCACCGCCGCCTGCCGGTCGGAGAGCAGCACGGCGACGTCGGGCTTATAGCTTTTCCGGCTTTTGACGCCCGCGTAGACCGCACCGGCGAGGAACCCCTGCGGCGCCGTAATACCGCCGTTTTCGATGACTTGAACTGCCATGTGCCACCTCCCGAACGTATTTGTTTTACCATTATATCGCACTAAATTGGCGCTGTAAAGAAAAAACAAGTCAAATCCGCTTTTTTACGGTTTTTCCCACGCTTCATTAACAAATCGTTAACATAATGTGTACGATTGGCGAAAAAAGAATTGACAGTTTTGCGGGGGGGGTATGATACTCATGTATCGAAATGGGGTTTTCGGAGGTGGACCCCGGGATGCCTGCCGCAGCGTCGGCGGGGGAAACATCCGGAAAAACCATAATTATGCAAAAGGAGGAAGTTTGATGAAACAAATCAAACGGGCAATACCTATCGTATTGGCTCTGGTAATGGCGTTCGCGCTGAGCGTCACCGCTTGGGCGGATGTGACGGCTGGATATTATTATTCGCCTAATACAACAGACCCATTTGCGTGGGTTGTTGCTACTGAGGATTCTGGCAGTGGTACCTATGAAACGATGGACGATGCTGTTAATGCAGCTAAAACTGGCAAATTTGGCATCACTGCGATTACCGTGAACAGCGGTACGTACGATTTGAGTGCCGATACCAACGCACCCATCACGGTCAAGGGCGGCAAGCTGACGATCGAAGGCGGCACGCACAGCGCCCTGATCGTCGAGGGCGGCGAGGCGACCATCGAGGCTGACGCAACGGTAGCCAGCGTCACGGTCAAGGACGGCAAGCTGACGATCAAAGGCGGCACGCACAGCGCCCTGATCGTCGAGGACGGCGAGGCGACCATCGCGGCTGACGCAACGGTAGCCAGCATCACGGTCAAGGGCGGCAAGCTGACCACGTCGATCGGGACTGCTGTGGCAGCCACCGGCGGCACGGTTTACAGCGCGCAAAGCAACATTGACCTGACTGTCTCCGGCAGTGGCAGCGTCAATGCTTACGGCAAGTTCAAGGGCGTCACCGTCGAGAGCGGTGTGCTGAACTTGGGCGCAACCGAAAATTCAGGTAACGCCACGACCACCGTCAGCGGCGGCTTGACCGTCAACGGCGGCACGGCATATGTCGGCGGCGGTGAAAGCGCGGAGGTCACCATCACAAACGACGCATTCCCGCTCGTGACCGTCTACAACAGCGGAAACCTGACGGTGAATGACAAGACCACGATCAAGAAGACATTTGCAACCGCAGCCGATCCTGTTGCGGTGTACGTGGGTCTTTCCGGAGCGAGCGAAAATAGTTCTGCGGCTCACTTCAACATGAACGGCGGCAGCATAGAGCTCGACGGTGATAATGAAAACAACACCAATCCGGTTCGCGCGATCTACAATGGTCAGTTTGCGACCACAGTGTTTACCAAGGGCACGATCAAGATGGTAGATATTCCCGACACCAGCGCGGGCATCTACAACTACGGCAAACTCACGGTTGGTGAGAAGGACGACAACAAAGATGATGCTAAGATCGAGATGGACTGCGGCAAGGCGATCAGTAGCCTGTACTCAGACGCTGTCACAAAAATCTACGATCTGAATGTGCGGATTAAAAACATTGCGGGAACCGAAGGAAACACCTATGGCATTTATGCCGATCGCAGCAAGCTCTTTATCGAGTCCGGTCCCGCAACTGTCAGCACAGCGGCGACCCCGACTGCGACGGTGAACGTCAGTGTCGATTATGGTACGGCACTGTATGTGGCGGAGCAGACCGATTGGCATATCTACGGCGGCTATCAGACGGCTGTCTTTAGGGGCACCACCGGCTTGAATGTCAATACGAATATTGCGGATTACCACAGAAATCTGACTGCCGGTCGCTTTATTGCAACTGGAACGACCGGAAACGCGATTGTGGTCAGTGCAGCAAACGAGGATGAGTACGTTAACAAACTGCTTCCTGCATACAACTACTATCTGCGCACGGATACCGGCACGGACGCTGCGAAGGATGAGTTCAGCACCAACGCTGATGACGTGACCGTTGTCGACGCGGTGTGGGAGCTCCAGTACGTCATGGAGAACGCGGAGCCGTATACGAAGTCTAACGGCGCGTACACGACTGGTACTACGCCCAGCTACAAGATGGGCGTGAGTGTCGATCTGGGCGCCTATACTGATGCGAACAAGGACGGCTATGTGTTCTACGACACGCACACAGCTACTCCCCACGGCACATTGGCAGCTCCTACTACTGTAGAGGATTTTTTCAACCAGCAGGTCAAGGTTGCCTATGCGCGTACCCTCGACCTCAACGGCAAGACTATCACCGGCAATGGAAAGAATGATGTGATCGCGGTGAGCAGCGGCGGCGACCTGACGGTTCAGGACAGCGCCACGGGCGGCGAGATCACGAATGCCGGTCCCCTCACGATTTCCGTGATGGACGGCAAGCTGACCCTCCAGTCCGGCACGATCAGTAACACCTATGGGAGTACAGGTGGAACCGCCATCACCGCCACCAGCGCGACCGTTGACGTCACCGGCGGCACGATCAACGCCGCCGGCGAAGGTATCAAAGCCGCGAACAGCGCGACCGTGAACGTCAGCGGCGGTACGATCAACGCCACCGGCGAGAGCGGCAAGGGCATCGTGGCTGGTGCAACCACCTCCAACGTCACCATCGGCACGTACGGTCAGGCTGACGACGAAGTCGCTGCGCCTGTCATCAATGCGACGACGGGCAAGGGCGTGCACGTCAACGGCGGCACCGTGAAGATCTACGACGCGACGATCACCGCGACCGGAAACAACGGCACGGGCATCGACGCGACGGACGGCTGCCTCTACATCGTCACGGGCAAGCACACGGTTGATGATGTGTTCGCCGGTTCCTATCCCCAGAGGGTCACCGTCACCGCCACGAGCGGCACGGCGCTGAACATCGGCGAGAACGTTGATGGCTGGGGCATCGCCGGCGGCTACAAGACGGCGAAGTTCGAGGGCACCACCGCGGCGAAGATTAGTGCGAGCAATATCGGCACTCAGCTCACGACCAACGAAACCAACGGTCTGACCAACGGCTGGTTCGTGAGCACGGCTGTTGATGATAATACGACTACGCTTGCCGAAAGTTTCACAACCTACATCCCCAACACGAACTACTACGCCAAGACCGCAAACAATAACGGCGGAGACTTCGATAAACCGGCGGCGAAAGAGATCGTCATCACCGACGCCGAGTGGGAGCTGCGCACCGTCTTCGGCACGGCGACGGACGTGAATGGCTTTACCGCGACGCGTAAGTACGAGCTCCCGGTCAGCATCAAGCTCGGCAACAGCACCGAAGAGTTTGCTGCGATCCACGGCAGCGTGGCGGGTCATGCGACCCCGGCGTCCATCACGATTGCCGACGACGTCGCAGCGACGCTCGACCTCAACGGCAAGTCGATCACTGGCGCATCGGGCGTTGACGTATTCGTCGGCAAGCCCGCGTCTCTGGCGATCGTGAACGAGGGCGCAGCTGCAAGCGAGATCACGGCGACCGGCGCCACCGCCAGCGCGATCAACCTGACGGGCGGCAACGTGAGCGTCGAGGCGAACAAGGCGAACATCACGATCACCGGCATAAATTACGGCATCAAGACCAACGGCACCGTGACGGTCAACAATACGAGCACTAACAAGGCCGTCACGATTGCCAGCGCGGTCGACAGCTATGCGATCAGCGCGGACGCCGCAGTGACCATCACCAACGACAACGGTGGTTCGATCAGCACCTATGCGATCAAATCGGACACTGCTGTGACCATCACCAACGGTGAAAACGCTGAGGATCATGGTTTCATCGAGGTGAAAGGCACGATCAGCAGCGCGGCGCTGACCCTCACGAACAATGCGACGCCGGAGAATGTGGACGACACGACCGGCGGCAAGATCACTGTCACCGCCGCGATCACCGCGACCGGCGCTGTGACAATCGAGAACCTGTCTAGTGGTTTGATCGACGCCAAGACGATCGGCGCGGGTACCAATGACGTGAGCATCTACAACGTTGCCGCGGATGCAGAGACGGCGAACAACGGCAGAATCAAGACCACTGCGATCACCGGTAAGAATGTCAAGGTCACGAACAACAGCACATACGCGACCTCGGGCGATACGTACGCTGTTGAGGCGGACACGATCACCGCGACCGGCACTGTTGAGATCACGAACAATAAAACGGGCGAGATCAAGACCGCCGCGATCACCGCGACCGGTAACGTGACCATCGACAACGTTCGTGCGGATGCAACCAATGTGACCGGCAAAGTCAAGACCGGCACGATCGCTGGTAAGGACGTGACGATCACGAGCAACGCTTACCAGGTCGCGGACGATACGACCTACGCCGTTGAGGCGGACGCGATCACCGCGAACAACAACGCGACGATCTACAACTGGAACAACGGCAATATCAAGACCGACACGATCACCGCGAACAACGGCGACATTACGATCGGCAACTTTGGCGACAAGGATGTTGTGACCGATGATCTTAGTGCTCAGAAGGACGTATCGATCGTGAATTTGGGCAATGGCACGGTCGGCAACACGGAAGCGGCTGCCAACATCACCGCGACTGCGGGCAACGTGGGAATCTGGAACGCATCGCTTACGGTAAATCCGAATCCGGTTATCAGCGAAAACGATGATATCGATGCAATCCTGAATCAGTTGCTTCTGCCTGCCGCCAACGAAGGCAAGATCGTGTTTGGCGCGATCACTGCAAAGGGCGAGGTCAAGATCGACAGCTACAGCGCAGACGCCGAGGCGGTCAAGACCGGCAAGATCACCGCGAACACTAACGCTGTGACGATCAACAACAATGGTACAGGCGGAATTGGCGTATACGCCACCGGCAGCGACACGGTTGCCATCACCGCCACCGCCAGCAATGTGTACGTTACGAGCAACGATACCAACCTGATTGTGATCAAGTCGAGCAACGGCGACGCGATCAAAGCAGGCGGCTACGTGAACGTTCATAAGAACTACGCCGACGGTGAGATTCAGATCAAATCCACGAGTGCTTATGCAGTTAGCGCGGACAGCAATGTGACCATCATCAACGCTTACGTTGTGGGCGCAGACGCGACCCCCAACGGCGGCAAAGTCACGCTCACCGGCGACGTCAACAGCGCGGACTTCACCATCGACTGCTACAGCACGGCGTCTGACGCCGCGGTCAGCGTTGCTGATGGCGAGAAGATCACCGCGACCGGCAATGTGGAGATCACCAACCGCGGCGATGACGGCGTCAAGACCGGCGCGATCGACGCGAAGACCGCGGATAAGAGCGTGCTGATCGACAACAAGCTCGGCGGCACTATCACCACGGGTAATATTGATGCTCAGAGCGGTAGCAGCTACAACAACGTGACCATCTACAACGTTGGTGCGGATGCTGCGATCGGTAGAGTCAAGACCGGCGCGATCACCGGTAAGGACGTCAAGGTCACGAACAACAGCACTTACGCTACCTTTGCTGATACGACCTACGCGGTTCAGGCTGACGCGATCGTTGCGGACAACGCTGTTGAGATCACGAACAACGCCGCGGGCGAGATCAAGCTCGATACGATCACGGCATACGGCGCTGCCGGGGATGCTGTTGTTGTCAAGATCAGCAGCACCAAGGGCAACATCACCACCGGCAATATCACGACCGACGGTGTTGAGAGTACCGATTCTGCCGGTAAGGTTGAGATCAATAACGCCGACAATGGCATCATTACCACGGGCGATATCTCTGCTATGAAGAAAGACGACGGCACCGACGGCGACGTTGGTATCTACAACGTTACTGCGGATGCAAACTCGACGACAGCCAGAATCAAGACCGGCAAGATCACCGGTAAGGCTGTGAGCATCAAGAACAACAGCGCTTACGAGACCACGGATGATGCGACCTACGCGGTTCAGGCTGACGCCATTGATGCGACCGGCAATACGCTGATCGACAATCAGAGCACCACAGGAAAGATTGCCATCATCGGCACTACTGAGCACGGCGTGAAAGTCACCGGCGCCAACCTGACGATCACTGCTGCTGCGGATGCGCCTGAGGATACCATTATTGTTACCGGTACCAACGGCAACGGCGCGTACTTTGTCAGCAACGACGCGGAAATCCTGACCATCAAGGCTGGTAAATTTACCGGTAAAGAAGCTGGTCATTACGGTTTGTACGTCGGCCCCGGCACCGGCAACATCGATCTGGTCGGCAAGGCGACGTACAACTCCGTCACCACGGAGCGCGCCAGCGTGTACGGCACGTTTGTCGTGAGCGGAACAGCAGATACTGTAACCTACACCAAGGTTCTTCTGGACAAGGATCACGACTGGGCGCTTGCGGATGGCACACTCCTTCCGCGCAACACAACAAACTACGGTCCGATTGGTACCGAGAACAAGATTCTTACTACAACAACCAACTACTACAAAGTGGTTCCTGTTACGCACAGTCTCACTGCCAACTCGCCCATCACGGCGAATACAAGCGCAACCATTAGCACGACTGTGAAGGCAAATAACAACGCATTCGATAACGCTGCGCTGAAATTCGACAGTGCCGATACGACAAAGGCGACTGTGAACGGAAGCGGCGTAGTTACCAAGGTTGCTGATGGTACGACTACGGTTACTGTGGGAGACGCCTACGGTGACAAAGCCACGGTCACGGTGAATCCTCCGGTTCAGAACTATGTTGGCGGCGGCGGCTCCTCCGCTCCCACGCCCACTGTCTCCCTCTCCGGCGATGACAACAGCGTGAGCATCGGCGTGAGCACCAAGGGCGACACGGCGACCATGTCCGAGCCCAAGGCGGCTGACCTCGAAAAGGTCATCGGCGCGGGCGTTGACACCGGCGAGGTCGTCATCGACATGAGCAAGCTGAGCAGCAGCATCGACACCGCGACCGTCCCGACCAAGACCTTCGACGCCATCGAAGCCGCGGTCACCGACGCGAGCAACGACGCTGAAGAGTTCACCATCAAGCTGCCTGCCAGCTCCGTTACCTTCGACGCGGATGCTCTGGACGCCATCGCCGAGCAGGCGGCCGGCTCCACCATCTCCCTCGAGGTCAGCAAGGAGACTGTCAGCAAGCTTGCCACCGCACAGCAGAATGCTGTGAAGGCTCTGGACGTTCAGGACGTCTACAGCATCACCCTGACCTCCGGCAGCAAGACCATCTCCGACTTCAAGGGCGGCAGCGCGGCGGTCTCCGTCAACTACACGCTCAAGGCCGGCCAGTCCGCGCGCGGCATCGTTGTCTGGTATGTTGCCAACGACGGTACGCTCACTGAGGTCCCCTCGACCTTCAGCGCCGGCAAGGTCACCTTTACGGTTTCCCACTTCTCCAACTACGTCATCGCTTATGACGCGACGCGCGCTGCGGCCTGCCCGCAGGACAGCACCTGCCCGATCGCGGCGTTCTCCGACGCCGACGCGACGGCATGGTACCACGACGGCGTGCACTGGGCGCTTGAAAACGGCGTGATGAGCGGTATGGGCAACGGCACGTTCGCTCCCAACGGCACCACGACCCGCGCGATGGTCGCGCAGATCCTGTGGAACCTCGAGGGCAAGCCCGCCTATGTCGGCATGAGCGAGTACGCTGATGTGGACAATGAGGATTGGTTCGGCCCCGCGGTCCGCTGGGCGTCTGCCGAAGGCATTGTCACCGGCTATCAGAACCCCGACGACACCGGCATGATCTTCAAGCCGAACGATGCGGTGACCCGCGAGCAGCTGGCGACCATGCTGTACCGCTACGCGCAGTACAAGGGTATCGACGTCAGCGTTGGCGAGGACACGAACATTCTCAGCTATGAGGATGCGCTGGGCGTCAGCACTTGGGCCATGGCTGCGATGCAGTGGGCCTGCGGCGCCGGCGTGGTGAACGGTGTTGCGGCGAACGGTACGATGTACCTGCAGCCCCAGAACAACGCCTCCCGCGCGGTGGTTGCGACGATGATCGCCCGCTTCTGCACGGACGTTGCGAAGTAAAACCGCATAAACCCTAGAAAAAGGAACGAGGCTTTGCCTCGTTCCTTTTTTGTACAGCTTTTTTCTTGCACATTCGCGCTCGGTGTGTAAGCGTCAACTGTAAACGGTAAATAAGTCGTCCCATTTACAGGGCCAGGGCGTTATGCCATAATCGGAGTTGCAGAAAGTGGCGAGAATTATCGCCAAGTGTTACCAATTGGCACCACTTTCCGCAATACGGTTGAGG
>Ga0310695_10012464_pt1 | contig 11907 bp, 7 predicted proteins | sample RumenRJG_04DNA_FD_203882 | JGI IMG/M metagenome (GOLD analysis project Ga0310695, IMG submission 203882) | Bovine rumen microbial communities from Lethbridge, Alberta, Canada - RJG_04 (v2) (version 2) | ecosystem: Host-associated > Mammals > Digestive system > Stomach > Rumen | place: Canada... | reverse complement strand
TATGAGGGTCATGCGCTTCTTTTCATACGTATTCCAGAACAGCAGAATAAACCAGTATATCTGCGAGGACGTGATATTTATGAGGCATACATACGCTCGGCTGGTCATACAGTCAAGATGTCGCGTGAGCAGGTACACGAAATGCTAGCCCTGTCACATGGTCTTACGTTTGAAAAACGAGTTGCTCGTAGTGCCGTTATGGATGAAACTGTATTGGAGCTTCTCGATTACGAAAAACTCTATGAACTAATAGACAAGCGCATTCCCCAAGACAAGAGTCGCATCATGGATCAGATGTGTGAATTTGGCATGATAGAACGCAAGGATGACCGATACGACATTCTCAATCTTGGAGCAATTCTGTTTGCAAGAAAGCTAAAGGACTTTGGACTTGAGAACAAAGAGGTCATTGTTCGTAAATATTCTGGGACGAACAACCTTGTTATGGAGCTGGAGTACAAAATGTCTGTTGGCTATGCTGTTGGTTTCGAGGATATGGTTGATACTGTCATGCGATTTACTAGCAAGGAGAAGATTGAGGTACGACGAGAAGCTGTCCCGACCTATCCTCGCGTGGCCGTAAGAGAATTTGCTGCAAATCTCATGGTTCATCAAGATTTCGGAATAACAGGTATGCCTATCACCATAGAGGTGTTTACTAACCGTCTTGTCATGACCAATCCAGGAGCGTGCTTGAATGATGTAAACCGCCTTATTGACCTTCCTCCTCATTCTCGTAACGAGGGTATGGCACAGTTGATGCTTCAACTTGACATGTGCGAACGTCGAGGAAGTGGTTACGATAGAGCAGTAGCCGCCATTGAAGAAATGCTACTGCCTGCATACAAGGTTCAGAGTGGCGACGACTATACCCGGGTATTCATGTTCCCCATGAAGGCATTGAAAGACATGACTAAGGAGGAAAAGGTTATTGCATGTTATCAACATGCGTGTCTCTTATATGAGAACAATCTAAACCTGACGAACCAAGCAGTAAGAGAACGCTTCGGGCTTGACAAGAACAAGAGTAGCGTAGCGTCACGTATAATTGCAGATACAGTAGAGCGGGGACTTCTAAAGGTTTCTGACGAACAAAACACATCTACGAAATATGTATCATACATTCCATTCTATGGATAGTTTTTCTTTGCAGAGTAAATCCAATATTTATATAACATATTGAGTTTCAGCTACTTTTTCTTTGCAAAGTAAGTCCAATTTATTGGTATTGGCTTTTGATTGACAAATTAATTATGAGAATCATCATAGAAGAACATAAATATGCAGCAGCTGACGTAAAGGACGTTCTTAAAGGCATTGATGCCCTTGAAAATGTCGAAGGCTATGTCAGTGTGAATTATGTCGGCTATTTCTATAATACCGACAAAGATGTTCGTGACTGTGTATTTATCCTTCCCAAGGTACTGTTGGAGGATGTTGATGGCAAGGAGCTGGTCTTTGGCAAATACGCTCCAGAAGAAATAATAAATCTCGACGCTCACAACCCTTTAACTCAGCCTGAGAAGGATTTCATCTATGAGTTTGCCGTATGGATATATCGTGCTATAGTAGTATTCCATAACGACAAGCGAAACAAGACAAGCATCGTTTATCACAGGAAAATAGCCGAGGTTGGCAATGGAGGCAAACGTCTGAGCAATACCTTCCTTGACATTCTGTTGTCATTGGTACAATTCAACAAGAACAACCAGGATTTCTTTTTCTACATACTCCGCAATATCCATGCAGGATTCAACAAGATAAATTGGAACCGAACAATAGCAACAACTCCAGCAATCATTCAAGACTGCAATGCCGTTTATCTGCGTCCCGTGAACAAAAAGAGGCAGATCAACTTTGACGAAGAGTTGCTTGTAATCTTCTTCTCTATCTTGAACTACATCCATGAGCACTACGGATTCCCTGTATCTATCAACTGTAATTTTGAATTGATTACAGGCAAGCAATTTAAGGTGTATCTGAACGGCATGGGCAAGATGCGCTTGAAGCAGATAAAATATAAATATTTCTCCGACAAGGCTTTGGAGCTATGGGACTTGTGTTATGCCTTCTTTGACTCTGCCCGACAGATTTATGTAAGTTCAGACCAAAAGGAATACCTCTTAGTAAAGAATTTCAATATCGTGTTTGAGTCAATCATTGATGAACTGGTGGGTGACAGGAACATTCCTGCAGGCTTGAAAGAACAGGATGATGGCAAGCGTATCGACCATATGTATAGTTATCAAGGGTTGACTACATACGAAGAGGATAAGCCAATCTATTATATAGGTGACTCCAAGTATTACAAGCGTGGCAATAAGATTGGCAAGGAATCTGTTTATAAACAATTTACATACGCAAGAAACGTCATTCAATGGAATCTGAACCTATTCATGAATGATGATAGGGATGATGAAGAATTACAGTATGACAAGAAGAACTTCGGCAATGTACCTAAGTTACGTGATGACGTGACTGAGGGCTACAACGTGATACCCAACTTTTTCATCAGCGCAAAGTTGAACAAGGAACTAAGCTACAAGGATGAGGTTGAGATAACAGACAAAAAGAATACTCACTTTTCAAACAGCCACTTCGAGAATAGGTTGTTTGACCGTGACACGCTACTCATCTGTCACTATGATGTCAACTTTCTCTACGTCGTGTCTCTATATGCAAGAAACAATAGTCTCCAAAAGGAGGCTTGGAAAAAGAAAGTACGAGATAACTTCCGTTCTGAGATACAAAGGATGTTGACTGAACAGTACAGTTTCTATGCAATGCAAGCCCATCCGAATGTAGATGCCAAGAACTATCTGAAGGAACACTTCCAACAAACGCTTGGTAAGATATTCACTCCCTTTGGTAATGATGAAGTTTTTTCATTGGCTCTTGACAAAAAGGATCCAGAAGGTAACAACGATGAGTTACTGTCCGAACTACGAAAACATTTCTTTGTGATAGAGAATGGTATTGGAGAGAATCCAGAACCGACACTATCAGAGATTATAGAAAAAGAGGGTGATAAGTATAAGGTTCAACAGATGGTTGGGCAGAAGTGCCTTATCTTTAATCTTTTGGGAGATCAATACACAAATAGTGAAGTTAAACTCGCAACTGATCAACGCTTTGGTATTGCTATTCAATCAGAGGAAGGTCACAATGTTCTACACCTTGAAGAAGGTATGACTTCAATTGCATATCTAGTTATAACCAACAAGAAAGAATGTAAGGTTTATAACGTGGAAAAGAACCCAATGTTCCTTACAGGACAGGATTGTAAAGGAATGCTCACGACAAAGAAGGAGGCTCTTGTCTATCTTGTTTTCAAGGTTAGTATTCCTCACGAAGATGTAAGCAGAATCATGTCAAACATGGTTGATATGGAGAAAGTCAGAACGCTCTATGGCTATGGTCATGGCATAAAGATGCTGGATTTTAATTCAATTCTAAAAAACGAGTAAATAATTATTTTACAATCAAAGAGCAGTCCCCTTGGAGCTGCTCTTTGGGTTGATTATAGACTATAATACCGTGATTTTACCACGGATGTCTGTGACGGTAGAGTCCAGTTTCCTTTCGCATCGCTGATACTGCTGGATAGCAGACTCCAATTGAAGAGTGGCATTGATCCAAGTATGTGTGGCTTTGTCAATGTCCTCACTTAACTTTTTGAGTTCTGGCGCACGATTGACCACAGCATCCTCGGCATCCTTCTCCTAAATTTCCTCCTGAACTTCGCCCCACATTTTATCGAAGTCGGGCATATCCTCATTGTTCTTACTTTTTCTGATATTTGACATATTGAATTGATTTAACGATGATAACCACGTTTAAGGGATGTTCTAAAAATTAACAAACTGATAGTCAGATGTTTCTGACGACATATCGATGTAGTTTTGTACCTTTGCAGTACCAAACGACGTAATCATGAAGAAAACGACGGTATATAGGAGACCGATGGACGAGAATCTCTTTGAGGAGGAACTCACCATAGAGGCTCTGTCTGCAATGGGTAATCCACTTGAGCAACTATCTGCCCTTGTGGACAACGACTTTTGTTTGGTTTATGGACCCATAATCAGATTTGAAGAGAACAAGCATTACAACAATATCTCATCAAGCAATACCCCAAGGAGGACGAGGGGGGCGAGTGGAAGGAATTCTTCAATATTGAGGACATTGACGCGACCGACAACGAGGCTGTGGCTACCGAGGGGGGATGTGTCGTAGTGCGGAGTGGCTTGAATTAAGAGAAAAGGTAAACATTTCAAGTTTCTTGTGGCTCAAGTTGCAGGAGCATCACATAATAACTCCCAGCAAGATGATGCTGATTAAGAATTATTGCGTAACTTTGCAACGGCCAAGAAAGGACGGCGGTGAAACTCTACGCTGTTGTATGCCTCGCGGACAAGTACGGCGGAAACTATTGTCTTAGCAACATAGGGGCACTGGTCTGATATTGGAGAGTGTATACTATTTAACAAATAAAACTTTAAAAAATGAAGAGATTTTTTACTTTATTACTGATTGTCACAACAGCTGTTGCTACCTTTGCAACCGACTACAACGTACCCATCACCATTACCGTAAACGGTGTGTCGTCTGAACAAAATGCCGTCATCTCGGTTACAGAAAACGGCGGGCTGTATGATATCAACCTCAAGAACTTTATTCTTCAGGCTGGAAACACCCCCACAGGTGTAGGCAATGTGGAACTGAAGGGAATCAAGCCCATTCAAGATGGCAATGCCACACTGCTGTTGGCCAAACAAAATGTTAAAATCACAAAAGGTGATGACCCAAATATATCCATGTGGATGGGAACCGGGATTGGTGAAATACCTGTAGAGCTTCGTGGAAAGATTGAGGGCGACCGCCTGCGCTGCTATCTGGACATCTCCCTGATTGGGCAGGTCATCAAGGTGGCCATCGGCAACGGCTACCAGATAGCCAACCAGAGCTTCGAGAACTGGCATACCTCTACAGACAGCTATCAAGAACCTAACGCCTGGCATTCGTTCGAGACAGCAACAGGCAACCTGGCTTCAGCTGCAGGCCATCACATCGAGGCATCAACTGATGCCCACTCTGGCAGTACAAGTGCCCGTATATTTGCAACAGAGATGGACCTCATTTTTTTTTAAATTATCGCTAATGGCACGATGACTACCGGGCGCATGAATGCCGGATCTCCAATAGCAGCCGATGCCACGGGGAATTATGCCTATGCTGACATGAGCATGGACGATCTGGACGGCAATAAAGATCCCTACTACACACCGCTTTGCTCTAAGCCAGACTCTATTGCGGCATGGGTGAAGTTCAAGCAGGGAACGCCTAATGCACAACATCCATACGCCACCATCAGTGCCATCATCACCGACGGAACACGCTATCAGGATCCGGAAGCCACGACCTACACCAACGTCGTAGCAAAAGCCAAGAACAACGAGATAGCCACTACCGGCGGCGAATGGAAACGCATCTCCATTCCCTTTGAATACACACAGAATACCGTTGCCCCGAAGACCATACTGGTTACTATTTCAACCAATGCCGACGCAGGACAGGGCAGTGACAAGGACGAAGTACTGGTAGACGACATCGAACTGATATACAATGCCAAGGTTACTGGCCTGAAGATTAAGGGTCAAAAGGTCAGCGACTTCAAAGCCGACCAGACGGAATATACCATGGAGCTGAACGAGGTGATTACCGCAGACGACATTGAAGCCACCGTAGAAGGAAAAGCCGCCCACATCATCAAGCAAGTGGAGCAGACCGAAGGCGGATACACCTGCACCATTCAGGCTATCGGTGGCGACATGAAGACCACGACAAGCTATGTTGTCAATGTAAAAAGCAACGCAACAGGCATTGACATGGCTCCCCGGACCAATGCCGTTACGAACGACGAGAACAGCTGGTACACCCTCGACGGTCGACACCTCAACGGCAAGCCTACTGCAAAGGGCATATACATTCACAACAATGTGAAGGCTGTTGTCAAATAAGATAAGACAACCAGAAAAAACAATAGGATTGCTCGTCACTGAGTGCGAAAAGAGGTCGTGTCAAAAAAGTACTGACACGACCTCTTGCTTTGTTCATTACAAATTCTAATGGCGAGCGTTGGGGGCGGTTTGGGTTTTAATACTTAAGGCAGCCTATGGGGATGACATACACTCCATCTTGCCTTCTATAGGCATACTTGCCCACACCGATAATAACCGCCATAAAAGATGGTGCAGGCATTTTATCGGTATCAATTTTTCCTGCGAGTTCTATCATACTGGCTGCTCCAGCATTGATGCTTTCTTCTCCTCCCAGTTTCACCTCAAGCAAAGCATAGCTGCCATTACGCCGATGAAGTACAGTGTCACATTCAAGGCCGTTGCTGTCTCTGTAATGGTAAAGCCCACCATCCAATGCCTCAGCATAAACACGCAGATCTCGCACGGCCATATCTTCAAAGAATAGTCCGAAAGTATCTAAATCATTGATTAGGTCTTTTGGACCAATACCAAGTGCGGCAATTCCGATGCTCGGGTCAACGAAGTGTCGAGTGTCGCTGGTTCTGATTGCAGCCTTGCTTCGCAGGTTTGGGTTCCATGCAGCAAGGTCTTCAATGACAAAGAGTTTTTTCAAGGCCTTGATATAGTCGGCTACTGTATCTTCGTCCAAAGTGTTTGCATCGTTTGCAAGCATGTCTTTACGAATGGTTGCGTATGAAACTTGCTGTGAGATGTTTCTTGCGTATGAACGCAGTAGCAACCTTGTCCGCTCAGGACTTCTTTTCACTTTATCCACACGCTGTATATCTCGCTTTGTCACCGAATCCACATAGTCGAAGGCTTGGTCAAGAGCAACTTCCTTGGAAATCAATGTTGCCCAAGGCCATCCACCTCGGCAGGTAAGGTAGGCGATGTCATCAATACTTAGGTCACATTGCTGAACTTCCGGCGTTTTTCCATCGAACAAATCATTCAGGCTAATCGTGCCTGATGACTCGCCCGATTCAAACAAACTCATAGGACGCATCATAATATGTGCGAATCGCCCTGTACCACTATGAATTGTCGCATCGGCATCAGGAAGTACGGAAGAACCCGTGAGGATAAACTGGGAAGGTTCACCTCGTTTGTCCACTTCGCTTCGGATGGAATCCCAAATAGAAGGTAACGCCTGCCATTCATCTATCAAGCGAGGAGTCTTTCCTTCCAACAGAGACTTGGGACTTATCTCTATCATCTGTGAACTTTGTTTAAGCACCGATGCATCTCCAAGGTCAAGCACACTCTTTGCCAATTGTTTTGCCGTAGTAGTCTTGCCACACCATTTGGGACCTTCTATGAGAACGGCACCTTTTCCGAGAACCTTACGTACAAGAAGTCTGTCTGCTATCCGCTGTTTGTATTTTGCCATAACATTACTCTTTATTTCGATTGCAAAGATTGTCATTTTATTCCAATCAACCAAAGAAACTTATAATTTTTCGGTCATTTGCGGTAATTACATTCGGTGATTTATGGAAATTTTATTCGGTGATTTATGCCACATTGGTTTGAGAGTTTGCTTTTTCATCATCAATCTTAACCATTGTAGGACACGTCATAAAGCGAACACCCCTGCAACCACGAGATTGCAGGGGTGTTTAGTTTATCTATCCGTGGGCTACACCCACTTCGTAAGGTCTTTCTCGCCGATGAATTTGAGGCTGTTCAGGATGATTGTCTCTCGCGCACCATCTGTGTTGTCGGTGCGGAAGATAAGTATTCCCTTGCCGTTGAACAGGAAGGTGTACATATAGGTGATGCTGATGTCGGCATTGCTGATGATGCGCACGGCATCAGCGGCACGTCCCGGCACGTCGTCGAGTTCGATGGCAAACACGTCGGACAGTGCCACTGCCACCCCGGCAGCCTTCAGCTGCTCGTAGGCACGCGTGGGTTCGCTGCATATCAGTCGGTAGATACCATACTCTGCCGTATCGGCAATGGTAGAAGCCACAATCTGGATGTTGGCATTCTTCAGGATGTCGAGCACCTTGACAAGGGTTCCCGAACGGTTTTCGATGAAGATGGAAAGCTGGTTGATAGTCATAGTATTACGTTTTAGAACAGTTTTCGTAGGTCTTTCACTCTCACTGCCTTCGCCTCGTCGGAGGTCTTCAGTGTGCCCTTGGGCACAAGCTTCACCTTAGGCGTAATCAGGATTTCGTCCTTGAGCTGGCGCGTTATCTCGCGCTGCAGCTGGTTCAGACGCGTATAGTCGTCGGTGAAGAGCTGGCTAAGCTCAACCTCTACGGTCATCACGTCGCCGCTGTCGGTGGTATCCAGGGTGATGAGATAGTCGGTAGAGAGTTCGCGGAACTTCAGGAGTATCTTCTCAATCTGTATCGGGAAGATGTTGACTCCCTTGAGGATGATCATGTCGTCGGAGCGGCCTTGCAGACGTGCGAGGCGCTTGTGGGTTCTGCCACAGGCACATTTGCCGGGCAGTATGCGCGTGAGGTCGCGAGTGCGGTAGCGCAACAAGGGCATACCCTCGCGGTTGATGGTTGTCAGCACAAGCTCGCCCAGCTCACCGTCGGCAACAGGCTGCAAGGTCACGGGGTCGATAATCTCAACTATGAAGTAGTCTTCCCAGATGTGCAAGCCGTTTTGTTCGGGGCACTCGAAGGCCACTCCCGGGCCCATCATCTCAGATATGCCGTAGGAGTTGTAGGCTTTCACTCCGAGGTTCTGCTCTATTCGCTGCCGCTGCTCCTCGCTATGCGGCTCTGCTCCGATGCAAAGCACTCGCAGATTGGTGTCGCGGCGCGGGTCGCATCCTTCCTCCTTCATCACCTCATAGATACGTGAGGCATAGCTGGGGATGGCATGGAGCACGGTGGTACCGAAGTCGCGGATGAACTTTATCTGCCGTTTGGTGTTGCCTGCTGCTGCCGGCACGGTGAGCATACCCACCTTTTCGGCTCCATACTGGAAGCCCAGTCCGGCGGTGAACATACCATAGCCTGCCGAGTTCTGGAACACATCTTCGGGCCTACTGCCCACCATCCACAGACAGCGAGCCACGGCATTGGCCCACTCTTCGAGGTCTTTCTGAGTGTGTAGCACAACGGTGGGGTTGCCGGTGGTGCCGCTCGACGAGTGCAGACGCACGCAGTCCTTCAGCGGAACGCTTGCCAGCCCGAACGGATAGTGTTCGCGCAGGTCCTCCTTAGTGGTGAAGGGTAGTCGCTTCACGTCGTCGAGAGTCTGTATGTCGGCAGGGGTTATGCCCAGCTCCTTGAACTTTTCCTGATAGAAAGGCGAGTTCATGGCATGGGCCACGGTAGCTTTGAGCCGTTCCAGCTGTAGCTGCTCAAGCTGCTGGCGCGGCATCGTTTCAATCTCTGGATTGAAATATGGAGAATATTCCATAGTAACAGTATGTTGATTTAGGGTTTAAAGTTTTCGGTTATCAATGACATGAGCACTCTTTCCCTGGCTCCTCTCGATGGTGTTGGGTGCCTTGAGCTGCACCTTTGCACTGATGCTGAGCACGCTCTTGAGCTTAGAGGCGAGCTTCTTGCTCAGCTGGTCGATGGCGGCAGGGGTGTCGAGGGTGCTGGTGAAGTAGTCCTGACGCAGCTCTACCTGTACCTGCAGGGTGTCGAGGTTGTTCACGCGGTCGACAACAAGCATATAACGGGGAGCAAATTCCTTCATCGAGAGCACCACACTTTCCACCTGCGACGGGAAGACATTGATGCCTCGGATGATGAGCATATCGTCTGAACGGCCCTCGATGCGGCCCATACGCACATTGGTTCGGCCACAGTCGCACTGTCCTTCCATGAGCATACACAGGTCGCGGGTGCGATAGCGCAGCACGGGCATACCCTCCTTGGTGAGCGTTGTGAACACAAGCTCGCCCGTCTGGCCGTTGGGCAGGTTCTCAAGGGTTACGGGATTGATTATCTCTGGATAGAAGTGGTCTTCGTTGATGTGGCTTCCGTGCTGGTGTTGGCACTCATAGCTTACGCTCGGTCCCATCACCTCGCTCAGCCCGTAGATGTTGTAGCCCTTCAGTCCGAGACGTTCCTGTATCTCATGGCGCATCTGCTCGGTCCACGGCTCGGCACCGAAGGCTCCAACGCGAAGGCGTATCTGGTCTTTGCTTATACCCATGCGTTCCATCGTTTCGGCCAGATAGAGCGCATACGACGGTGTGCAGGCTATGCCAGTCACTCCCAGGTCGCGTATCAGCTTGAGGTGCTTCTCGGTGTTGCCGGTCGACGCTGGCACCACCGAAGCTCCTATATGCTCCACTCCGTAGTGGGCACCCAGACCACCGGTGAACAGTCCGTAGCCGTAGCTTACTGAGAAAATGTCGTTGCGAGTGACGCCGAAGGCCGTCAGACAGCGCGCCATGCACTCGCTCCACACGCCGATGTCCTTGCGAGTGTAGCCCACTATGGTGGGGTTGCCGGTGGTTCCCGATGATGCGTGAACGCGTATTATCTCGCTCTGCGGAGCAGCCTGCAGCCCGAAGGGATAGTTGTCGCGCAGGTCCTTTTTAGTGGTGAAAGGGAGTTTCTGTATATCTTCGATGGTCTGAATATCGTCAGGACGTATGTCAAGTTCCTGCATCTTGTGACGATAGAACGGCACATTGTGGTATACATACTCTACTATCTTGTGCAGCCGCTTGCCTTGCAATGCGCTCATCTCGTCGCGGCTCATGCACTCTTTGTTCGGATTCCAAATCATTTTATGTCTATATTTAGATGTGCTAATTTCCGGTTTAGGTTGCCACAAAAGTACAATAAAATATGCTTTTCTATGAAATCATACCGAAAAAACTTTTGACTTACAGTTATTTTCACGTATTTTTGCAACGTTATGCACGAATTATAAGAAAGCTGCCACACACCTTATTTATATATATAACATTCGACCTAACCTGAATATCTATGATAAACAAACAGCTATTACAGCCCGAGAGCATCGTCGTAGTAGGCGGCTCGAACAACATCCACAAGCCAGGCGGCGCTATTGTGCGCAATCTGCTTGAAGGAAAGTATGCCGGCGAACTGCGCGTGATAAACCCAAAGGAAGAGGAAGTGCAGGGAATACCCGCCATCCACGACGTCAAGGAACTTCCTCCCACCGACATGGCCATACTGGTGGTGGCTGCCCGCTTCTGTCCCGACTACGTGGAGTATCTTGCCAAGGAGAAGCAGGTGAGGGCTTTCATCATTATCTCTGCCGGCTTCGGCGAAGAGACCGCCGAGGGAGCCAAGCTCGAGCAGCGCATCGTGGACATCTGCAACCAGTATGGCTGTGCGCTGATAGGCCCCAACTGCATCGGACTGCTCACGCGCCACCACCACTCGGTGTTCACCAAGCCCATCCCGCACCTCACCCCACAAGGCGTAGACTTCATCTCAGGCTCTGGTGCCACTGCTGTTTTCATCTTGGAGAGTGCCGTGAGCAAGGGTCTCAGCTTCAATTCGGTATGGTCGGTGGGCAACGGAAGGCAGATAGGCATCGAGACTGTGCTTGAATATATGGACGAAAACTTCGATGCCGAGCGCGACTCAATGGTGAAACTGCTCTACATTGAGAACATTGCCGACCCCGACAAGCTGCTCTATCATGCCACATCGCTTATCCGCAAAGGATGCCGCATAGCCGCCATCAAGGCCGGTTCGAGCGAGAGCGGCAGCCGCGCAGCATCGAGCCACACCGGTGCGATAGCCTCGAGCGACTCTGCTGTGGAAGCTCTCTTCCGCAAGGCTGGCATCGTGCGCTGCTTCTCACGCGAGGAACTGACCACCGTGGGCTGCATCTTCACCCTGCCAAGGTTCAACGGACGCAACTTCGCCATCGTCACTCACGCCGGCGGTCC
>Ga0310695_10012459_pt1 | contig 11908 bp, 2 predicted proteins | sample RumenRJG_04DNA_FD_203882 | JGI IMG/M metagenome (GOLD analysis project Ga0310695, IMG submission 203882) | Bovine rumen microbial communities from Lethbridge, Alberta, Canada - RJG_04 (v2) (version 2) | ecosystem: Host-associated > Mammals > Digestive system > Stomach > Rumen | place: Canada... | reverse complement strand
GCACCAACCGATTACATGGACCATGTATAATCCGCAAAACGAAATGTTCCGAAAAAATAAAACGAAGCGTTCCGCTCAGCAAAACGAAATGTTCCTTTTTCGCGTTCCCCTCACAACGAAAAAAACGCCTCAGATTTCTCTGGGGCGTTTCCTTTTTCTCTATGTTGTTTCAAACGTTCAAACGGTATTAGAATGTTGTTTAAGCGGCTTTCGTATATAGCATGATGTCCAGCATTCCTTGCATCAATCATCCTACACCCTCCATGCTTTTTTCTCCTTCGCCCATGCGAAGCGTTTTCTCTTCGTCAGATACTCCACGTCGTCCTGATGCCGGTACGCCTCTCGCTCAAAGGCGATGTTCCTATAGGCATGATGCCAACTAAAGCACCGCAGTTCCCAAAGGAAGAAAAGCGCGTAGAGGATATAGAAGCCAATGTACCACAACTCCCTCTCTTGCGCGTAGTGGATGCTTTCATGTGTGTAGGTCTCGCAAGTGAACCGCTCCTTTGCGCTCTCGCGGACGATGCACCATCGCAGAAGGGTTATTGCGATGTAACCCTTCCACGGAAAGTGCTTGCTATAAACGATTTTCAATTCTTTCATGTTTCTATAATCCTTCTATCCTTGAGTAGTTAATATAAAATGGCTTTTCTTCTTTTAGCTTTCCATACTCATACGATTGAGCATAAAAACAAACAGGGGGGTCATTGTATGTTTCATAAGCCGTGTCAACACTGAAATCTACCTCATCACCAGTTACTCCGTCAGTATAATTATCTGGTATGGCATATTCTTTATTCCCTATCACTGTAATTGGTGTACTCGTATCATATCTGCGCCAAACTTCAATTTTTTGAATACGAATAAATCCTGCATACCATCCAGATGATACACTCCCGTCCTCTAGTGTAAGAGGATTATAATTTGCAGGTACCTTTTGAATAAATAATTTGTCATAAGCTTCTGCTACAACAGAACTATTACCAGATTTTGGAGTACCAATATATTGTCCAGCATTAATCTTTGCTTCATATTGGTAAACATAACCATTTCCACTGTTAATTCCATTTGTAATCAGATAAGCAAGATAACTCATTGGAGCTCTATTCTGAATTCGTCTATAAGTATTATCTAATTCCCAAATATCAGTATCATATCCACTAAGAGGTACTTGTACCCAGCTTCTTGAAGTAGAATCCCACTCTTTCATTATACACCATGTGTTGTAAATAACTCTCTCATCTTGACTGGCGGATGTACTTAATCCATTTGGACCTAAGTCCCAAAGGATTCTTCCTGAGTCCTTATCCAAGTATTGTAGCAAAATATTACCATTTTCATCTACACCAAAGATAATCTGATTAATACCATTAGGATTGAATACTTTCATCAGACCATCTGTCATGTCAATATAGCCATACCCATTATTGTTTGTCAACAGCTTGCTGGCTTGCAAATCACCATTGACAATAGTCTTATTAGCATCCAAGGTAATAGTGCCATTCTCAATGTCGATACCCGTGTCCTTGACCTTTAGTTCAATCTCGTTGGCTGTCTGGCGGATATGGCTGTATTCCTCGGCTTCAAGGTCGTACCAATCGGAGAAATCATTTGCTGTCAGTGCAGTGCCATTCGCGCTATAGTACAGCAGCACTGTACCGAAGTCAACATAGGCATTGGCATTTCCGCGAAGGCGCAGCCTTAGTCTGTAACGCCATGACGATTGAAGTCCAGCACCAGACGGGTCGATTTCCTTGATGGTTGTCTTGAAAGACCAATCGCTTGTCTTCGACAAATTCAACAATTCGACTCCCCCAACCATATCCAAGGCGTTTTGCTCTGATGTGTAGCGAACAATGCTCAGTTCAGCAATGCCCGTGGCGGTGCTTCCGCTCTTGCTTCGGTTCAAGTAGCAAGTGAGATAATACTTTCCTGTCGACTGTATCTGCAAGTATGGGGAGTAAAGTGCAACCTCTTTGTTGTCTTCATAAGTGTTTCCTGTCGCGCTTTTCAGCATCTTCATGGAGGTGTGTCCCTTGTAGAACAATGCTCCGTGTTGTTTCAATACGGTGTTCTCGCCATAGGCATTCTTTGTGACAAATTCCCATTTGTTCGATGGGTTCGACTCAAAGCCCTCACCCGTGTAGATGGTTTTTCCGAAAAGGTTTCTTGTGTCGCCTTGCTGCAATCGCTGTACCTTCGACTCGATGCTTGTCGCGCGTTGCGTGAATGTGCTTGTGTCTACATAGTCAGCAAGTCTGCCTTCGAGGTTTGTGTCAAAGACTGTGCCTTCCTCGGTTAGCTGCCGTCGGAACTCCGAGTTCGTCATATAGGTGTCCGCGATGTAGGTCACAAGGGTCTTGTTGCCTGTCGCGCTAAGGTTGCCCACCTTGCTTTTGAAGGCTGCGAGGTCGGTCTCTGAGCCGACAACCCTTTGGATGATGGCGTTGTTCGTCACGGTCATCATGGCACCAGACGCGATGGTGATGAGAACGTTCCTTCGTTCAACCACCTCTATCGGCTGCCCGTTCGACAATCCATAGCAGAGTTCCACAATCACGGCGTAGTTGTTGTTGATGACGCTCTCGTCGGTCACAGATAGACTGATGGTCGGCAGGCTTCCCCCTTGGTTGCCGTTGTTGAAGTCGGTGTAGCTGTTGCTGCTGCTCATCCTGAATCGCAGCCAATAGCCTGTTGCCGATTTCGACGCATTGACGGCAGACGCCTCGTCACCAACAATGCGGAATATCTGGTATGTCATGGCAATGTTCAGAGTCCTTGTGATGACATCGTCATAAGACGTACCGCTTGATGACTTGGTGCTGCTCATCACCACCTCTGCCTTCTCAGTAACCACCATCAGCCGATAGTAGTCAGCGTTCTTACCTCTTTCACCATCCTTTGTCAGGCTCACACCTTGCGCGTCTATCATCGTGTTCCCTTGGTATAGTTCCGCTGTGATGGCGGTTGTGTTGTTGGGGATTGCGTAGAACGACTTCGCTGGAGTGCCCTCGGTGCTGAAGGTGGTCACCTCAGTTGCCGTTCCTCCATTCACGCTGACAAGTAGTTTCAAGGTCAGTCCTTGACCAGTCCACCCTGATGTTCCATTGCCTGCCACAAGATATTGCGTGATGGTCGTCCCTTGTGTCTTGCGGACGCTCAGATACAGCTTGCTTGGGTTGCACACACCATCGTTTCCCACCTTGACTGCTGTCGTGCTGAGAACGATGTCATACACGCTTGGGTTGTCTCCTTGCGCACCTCTCCTCAGCCTGTTCACGATGGCGGTACACCATGCCAATGCTCCAACTTGCAAAGATGCTGCATCGTGTGATGTGTTGTAGGCTGTAGCCGCAGCAGACGCCCCCTCCGCTGTTTCATAGAAATACACGGTCACAGTGTTGAAGTCATTAGTACCCGTCAAGCCGTTCACCGTTACACCAATTCCGTCCGTTGCTGGTGTCAAAGACCTGCTCAAACCGCTTTGGATGATGTTGTAGTGGAACTGTCCGACCGTTTCATACTCGACAAGTTCGCTGCCATGCCACAACTGTGCCTTCGTTGTCCAAGAAACAGTGACCAAGGGATTGCCCTCGGAATCGCATGGGATGCTCACCATCTGGTTGTCAAAGCGTGCAATGTATGGGCTTTCTCCATTGTCTCCTCGCGCACCATCGCCACCATCCTCGGTAATCGAAACGCTTTCAGTCCGAAGAACATGGTTCTCGCTGTCCAAAGCCTCAATGATGAGTGCCTTTGCAAAGCCACCGTGGTCTGTAGGGTCTTCCCTATCGTACCTCGCGAGGTAGAAATTCCCTGATGTCCCACCGCTTACCACGTCCCAATCGGCAACATCTTCTTCTGTGTTCACGTGATACCTCACCTTGATGCCATCGTCCGTTGTGTTCAGCTTGGTGTCCGTAGAACCTTCAATCTTGTGGACTTCCACCGACACCTCCCCATCGTAGATTTTCTCCTTGTTTATGTGCAATGTGTTCGACATCACTTGTATGTCATACAACGTTGCGCTTTCAGCGAACATTCCCGTTCTTGTCGGTGGGGTCATGGTCGGTGTGCGTCCGTCCGTAAAAGTCACCTCTACATATTCCCAAAGGTACTTGTTCTTCGCGGTTGTCACTTGCGGTGTGGTGCTCCACCCAGTCGTTTCATGTGTAACACCCGTTGCCATGTCGTTCACAAGGTAGTAGTGTTCCACATTGCTGATGCCAGCACCAGACTCACCTTTTGGTACCTCCATCCACTCATAGGCATCGAGGTCTTTGGGTGCCTCAGCACTTGTCGTTGTGGCGATTCCAATCATCTCCAAGCCATCCCAATCTTCTCCTGCAATGAAATCCTCGTTTCCGCTGAAATTGTCATTGATGATGTCATACATGCCAACCAAGCCGTCGCTCTCCCTGCGTGCGGCAATCCAATGTTGTACAACCTCTTCTCCGTCCGTTATGATGGATTCTTGGACGTCTGCATTGTGGGAGTATTGGTTGAAGCCGAATGCGCGAATGGCATAACCGCTCGACGAATAGCCAGACAATGTGCTTGTGATGTCTCCTTCATCTTCGTTGAATCTCCACTTGCGCGAATTGCGGAAGTTCAGCTCGCACGTAGCCCATGTGTCCTTTGGCCATGACGGTCTGTCTTCAACAGCGGGGAACAATGACTTTCCCCAACCTACATAAAACTTGTTCGAACCATCACGTATGAACACAAACCTCACGTAATTCGATGTCGAAGAACCGCTGCGTGCGCCAAAGTTATAAGACGAAGTGTTGCTATATTTGTGGCGAAGAGTCGTCTTTATTCCTCGCGTGTCGGTAGGCCTTAGTCCAGTGTTGACAACAGGGCCGTTACTCTTATAGCTGTTATATCCGATGTACGAAAGCCTTGTATATCCATCTGGAAGTATTTGGCTCATCAGTTTCACATGGGTGAAATTGCCATCGCCCTTGTCACCTTTGTCGCCCTTCACATATTGCCAAGTGAAGTCCTCGTAGTCGTCTGGCTCTTGGTTCGTGGTGTTTGTCGCATAGCCCCACCAAGTGTACTCCTCGGTCAGCTTTGACGGGTCGGCAGCGATTTCCGAACCATGCAAAATCGGCTGCGTGGTGTCTATGGCACCGCTTGATGTCTCCTTCGCCCACGCTGTGAAGAAATAGGCGTTGTCGCCATTGTCTCCCTTTATCTGACCGACATCTTCCCACGGACTTTGGTCAGAACCCATGTCACCCTGGCCGAAATAGACAATCAGATGTCCGTAGTCGGTTTGCGACACGCCAGACACCATGTAGGCATCGCCAATGCTTGGGTTTTGGATTTGCTCGATTTCCGCTCTTGTCGCGCGACTTCCCTTGATGTCTATACTTGTGCCATTCGCACCATCCTCCACCAAAGGAACGGTTTCGGCATCTATCAGAACGTTGTTCTTGCGCAATTCGAATTTCAATTTCTGTGTTGGGTTCGACACCACGCCATTTGTAAGTGTTCCACCCGTGCAAGTCACCACCAATCCCTCTGCCTGCCATTGGTTGTAGGAAAGGTCGGTGCTTACACTGCCATCTGTCTTCGTCACTTTCACCGTGATGCTCGATGGCTCGATGCTTTGGTCGCTCTTCTTCTTGTGTAAGGCATTGTCGGAAAGCAGCAGGTTGTACATCGTGGCGTTGGCTCCGTTCTTCATCTTGTTCAGAACGCAGTAGCAGCTTGCAAGGACGTTTGTCTTTGCCGATTCCTTGTAGAACGTGACGAGAATCCTGTTGCTGTCGGCTGCCGTTTGTGTCATTCCGCTGACGACAACACGCAGGGCATTGTTCACGACGGAGTATGTGCAGGTGATGCCCGTTGGAACGTTGACGGTAATCTTGTTGATGTCCAAGTCCACCTCGTCACTGCCTTTGAAGAGATGTGCGTCTGTTGTCCATGATGGCTGCACGCTCGGCACGCCAACATCATTGCAAGGAACGGTCAGCATCTCATCGTCAAAGTCTGCGGTGTATTGCGACTCGCCATCCCAGACGATAGGCCAGCTTGCGGATGCCACCACATTGCCATTGATTCTATAGCGAAGAAGAACGGCATGTGGGTCGTCAAAGTCTGCTGCATCACTATCCACATAACTATCACCACCTTCAAAATATCCGTCAACAACAGTCGGTGAACTCCAATCTTCCTCGGTGTCCAACTTGTAGTCTATTTCCACGCCATCAACAAGGGAATCGACACCACCGACAATGTGGTGTAAATATCCGTCTATCCCTCCTCTTATCACGCGGTTGGAATCAACGCGCAGCATCGACTCCCCTTGGTAGAACAGATACACCTCGGCATCAGCACCCATCGGGCCTGTAAGCCCTTGCAAACCTTGCTTTCCGTCATCACCCTCCACCTTCGTCCAAGTGTAGGCATTGAAATCCGTCGGTGCTGTGGCACTGTTTGTGATTGCCACACCCATATATTTGCCCTTTCCGTTCCAACTCTCCACATCGTCAACGGCTGGCGTCCAAGGGGTGTAGTCATCACCATATTCTATCTTGATGTTCGTCACACGGATATGTGCGTTTGCTGTCGCTGGGGCAATGCCAAAGCGTCCGTAAGCCCAATCGTTTTGCTTTGGAATTCTTACATATTTCCTCTCCCAGAACGTGTTGCACTCCACCTCGCCAGCCTTAGAAACAGTCGCTAAAACTCTCGCGTAGTATTCGAGAACCGCACCTTCAATATCCGACTTCACATCGAAACTGACAAGCGCGTCCTCATCGTCGCACGTTGAGCAATACGAGTTCCTTGTCTTGTCAAAGTCTGAATAGAAGATGCCGTGTGTTGCATCAATTGTTGTCACATCTGTGTTCATCAATTCCACACACGTCCCCTTTTCCGCGTCGTTCACAACCTCTGCGGTCATTGTATCGCCCATCGCGTTTGTCAGCCATCGGTTCAGACCATCCGCAAAATTGGAGTTCAGCAATCGGTTTTCACCAACATCGTGCGAGGAACGGAGATACTTAGCCTCAGAATACGTGTTGTAGTATGCGTATTCACCATTCACTCTGTTGTAAAGATTACAACGTTTCGTTGAAAGGCTTATGTAAGGAACGAGGTCGTTAGTCAGCACTCCGTCTTGCCAAATCTTCATGGCATAGATTCGTTCGCGTGCGAAGTAATATCCGCTTCCAACCATAGCGGCAGCACCCGAACGGTTTGTGTTGAAGATACGCAGAGAATAACCAGTGGAGAATTCCGTCTTGTCACAATCCTCTGGCCAGTAATACACGTCCTTGTCATTGACAATCACCCTGTCAAAGTCCATATCAACCTTGATACGTGTGCCGAGGGTATAGGGAATCCTCACTCTGTTGCTCGTGCGTCCAAGGAGTGATGTTGTCCCAGATTCTTTCTGCGAGGGGTCTATGATGGCATAGAGATAACCACCATAATAGCACAAATTGAAACGCTTGTCAAGTGATGTAGTAGTGCCCGTATATGCCGTCGATGCACCCATGATGAAGACGGTTGTTCCTGTGTTGAGAACCTCCAACAAGCAGAAGTCAATCATCACGCGGCTCTTGCTCGTCATCGTGGCATTATTAATGTAGCCGCAATTCCTATACACATTTTGGATGAACTCCACCTCTCGTCTGGCACCATCAAGCGTGAAGTGCTCCAAGTCGTTGCTATACTTCACATGCGTGTGGCTGCTCTCACCGTCAAGGATGGTGGCAATCTCATGCCCGTCGGCAGAGATGATGGTTGTGTTACCACTCCTTTCACTTGTGATGACGGGGGTGTCGCCCTTGTCACCATACACACCGATGATGTGTGGGTCGGTCGATTCTCTGTCAACACCTCCTTCATTAGCCTTCGTGTAGGTAATCTCCTCATAGTTCCACAAGTATTTCTTCGTTGCTGTCATTGCTTGGACTGTGGTCGTCCACTCGTCATCATCATCAAAGTCAAGGTAGTCGTTCTTGTCCGTGGCGCAGTAATAGTCCACGATACTGTCTATTCCGCGACCGTCCTCAGTCCACACATTGGCGATATGAGGTTCGCTGTAACTCGGCTCGCCCTCGGTGTATGTCACCACCTCTCTGTTCCACAGATACGGCTTCGCCTTGCCCCAATCAGACGGCATCGTGCTGCTCCAAGTTGTCGGCGCGGTGTTCTTGTCCGCACTCACGCCATACTGCTCAGAAAGGTTTGAGACTCCCTTGCCTTGCACACCGTCCTCACCGATGTAACTCACACCATAGGATATTGTAGAACCAAATTCCTCGTCAATTTCGTTTCCATACTGCACCAACGTCCTTGTGTACAACCAGTCGCCTTTTACAAGGTTCGTGGGATAGTTGTTGCTGTACCTCAGCGATGCAGGATTGTTTGTCGGGCCTTGTGCGGCAGTCCGTCTGCAATAGCCTACACTTTGGCTTGTGATGACAACGCTCATTCCTGCTACACCGTCATTCGGATTCCTCTCTGACGAATATATCGTTGTTGTACTCCCGTCACTCCAAGTGATAGTCGTTTCCGTGAACAGCCAAGCACCTTTCTGCAAGGTCGGCTTTGTTGTCGTCCAACTGCTGTCGGTCGGACTCGGTTGCACACCAGTGGTGTTCGTTGCATATCGGTACGATTCGGTCACTTTCGTGATGCTTTCGCCCTGAGCACCTTGCGCTGGTATGCCCGTGTCTTGTTGGTTCACCCACCATGTGCCTGTCGTTTGGTTGATGTACGGATGGTTGTCGTTCCATTGCTCTGCCGCAGCGTTGTCAATAGCAGTGTTGATGTCCGTTTCAGTGCCATTCGCCACAATGCTGAACTGTCCCTTGAAGGAGTTCAATCCCCTTGAAATGACATTCATCCTGTGTGTGGACAAGTTGTAGTCGTTGATGCCATTGTATTGCACGATGCTCGGTGCGCTGATACCACTGTCAAGGAACTCGCTGTTGTAGGCAGCAAGGATGATGGCAGCTTGCCGACTTGTGTTCGTGCGGTTGCCAAGTTGTGCAATCTTGTCACCAGCCTCTGGGACGGAGGTCGTGTCACTGTCTTTATCTGTGTTGCTAAGAACGATGTAATGGTAATCCTCTCCGTCTATCTTAGTGACTGCTTGGCTCACTTCCGTGACAAGCCTCCAATAGAACTTGTTGCTCACGTTGTAGCTTGTACCTGTCGCTGCATCGAATGTGGCGCACACCACTTGGTCATTGGCTGAGAATTGCTGCGAAATCTTCCGTTCGCCATCCGTAGCCTTGAAATAGCACTTGAAGTTGCCATTGTCCAACGTCTCCACAATGTCGATGGTGGCATTCGCGTCCGTGAGGATTATCTGACCGCCAACACTCTTTATCTCATCGATGGAAAGTTCAAAGAAATGTGCCACCTTCGCAACAAGGTTGTCCACGTATATCTTCTGTGCAGTGAGGTCGTCAATCTCGCCCTTCGGCGCTTTTATCTTGTTGTCCGTCCCCGTGATGATGACATCCCCTTTGTCGACATTCACATCCCCATTGTTGACATTCACATCTCCTCCGCTGACAACCAAATCATTATCAATTATCGTCACCTCCGATTCCGCATGGATGTCACCGTAGAACTCCGCAGTGTCATTGAAGAAAACGCCACCGTTGAACACACTGCTGCCAGTCACATTGATTCCCTTCAAGAACCTCGCCAGCTCATTGCTCGTCAAGCCTGCAAGGAAGGTAATCAGACCAGCCGCGCTGTCGGCACCAACCTTGCTCAGGTACTTGTTGTCCAGGGCGGTGGTGTCGCTGAGGCTGTCAGCTGTGGTGGCATGGTCGGCCTCTTTGGCATATTCTGCCTCTTTGGCCGTTTTTGACAATTCTGACGATCCGGCTTTCTCTGCATAGCGAGCACGATCTGCTTCACCGTACATGCCTTTCTGGGTTACTAACCCCGAAGCGCTACTCGAACTCTGGCCGACTTCCTTCTTGGGCTTCACAAAACTCTTCACTTCGATTATTGCCATTCTTCTATCTCCTTCATCTTTATACGTGCAGTCCCGCCCATCAAGTCCCTGCTAATACCCTCAACAAACATCTCCTTGCCCAAGGCGGGATGAACATAGTGGTTAAACATACTGATTCCTGAACCTTCATCCTCAAGTGTCTGCTCAAGCTCAACACGGGCGGCATGGTACTCCTTGTAATAACTGTCCAAATAGAGACGCTCGGCCTTACCAGAGACACTGCGGTTAGCGTCATAAATCGTCGTAATGCCAGTTCCAAGCTCCGTGTCTGTCGGAGTGCTCATACGAACACTGTCAGAAACACCCAGACGACGACACTCTTCTACAGTCAGACCACTGCTCAACTTGAAAACAAGGTCGTCTTTCTTGTTCAGAAAACTTTCCACAGTGTCACTCATATAAACAAGGTCACCGTCATTCATGTCGCTATGCAAACCATTGTCGCTGTAAACCTTCAGCTCCAGCTGCTTGACCATGATGCTGCTCACATGGGCAAGGAGGGGGATGCTATGAGTACTCCAACTCGTATGGTGCCAAAAACTGGGATGACGACGGGTTATCTCGCCCCAAAGGGAATTCACAGGACCCAAAATCTGAAACTCTACACGACCGCTCAGCTTGTCACTCTTACGAATGGGAATCGCCATGCCCTGGGCCGTGATGCCCATCGTGTAGTCTATGTTGTTCTGAATACCAAACTCGGTGCCTATCAGTTTGTCGCCTATCTTAGGGTCTATACCGATGTAGAAACACTGGCGGTAGTATTCCTCGTCACTCAAACAGGATGTCCTCTCCTTGTAACGAAGCCACACGAAATCACTCACCTGACCACTGCCGCTGCCTGCTATACCAGTACCAAGGGTCTCGCCTTTTTCCTTCTCAACCAAAACCTTGTCGCCTATCCTCAGCATACACGCTATCACCGACACCTTCGACACAGTGTCACTACCGTCACCTACGGCACTGTACTTGTATTCGTATTCCTCAGGACCGCTACCAGTGAAAGGCAACAATCCGTCTACATCTGTGGGGTTCTCATCACCAGAAACACGACGAACACCAACACTTGAATCATACTCGGAACTTTGACGTGGAGTCAAACTCTTCCAGTACTGGCGAGTGTAGTAACGACCATCCTCGTTCTTACGGCTCGGAACTGTAACACTCTTGGACGCTACCCACACCGCAGGCTTCTCAGGATAAGGAAAACTCACCTGCATCACAGGGTTCAATATCACACTGCCGCTGACAACAATATAGTTCAGGGCGGCATCGTCGCTCGGACTGAACACACCGCCGCTCTGATTGCCTACATAGCGAGCATAGGGAATACTCCTCTTCAGATCAGACTCACTTGGATAGGTGCCCAAAGCACTGTCATCAAGGTTGCCGTTAACACTCATCACAAGATAGTTCGTCATATCAACACGGCTCACAGGAGAATTGTCATTGCTTTGAGAGGCTTTCTCTATCTTGCCAAAACCAATAATGGCACAGCCCGGCTCACGGCTCAACTTGTTCAGCAACATTTCCTCGTGAAGGTTGTCCTCGCAGTAGTGGTCTGTCAATTCGCCACCGATGAAAAACTGCCAGTGAGCATTCTCCATCACACGGGCAAACCACTCGGTCGTCAGAGCATGCTCATAGTCAGTCGGACGATCGTTCAGAATATCCCAAAAACCGCGCTGAGCACGCTCACCTTCACCGTCGCTGCTATACTCGGTCAGGTATTTCTGCATACTGCTATAGGGACTCAACAGATGGCTGTCATCCAAAGGACTCTCTATCACACTCTCCACAGTCTTCACCTCACAGGTCAGCAACAATTGGTTGAATATCTCACCTACACTGATCCGACTACCACAGTCACCAACGTTCTCCATACCGATGGAGATCCTGGCACATCTT
>Ga0310695_10012457_pt1 | contig 11910 bp, 8 predicted proteins | sample RumenRJG_04DNA_FD_203882 | JGI IMG/M metagenome (GOLD analysis project Ga0310695, IMG submission 203882) | Bovine rumen microbial communities from Lethbridge, Alberta, Canada - RJG_04 (v2) (version 2) | ecosystem: Host-associated > Mammals > Digestive system > Stomach > Rumen | place: Canada... | reverse complement strand
CATCCGGCACAGAGCTGGACGCGGTTGCGGTTGCGCACGACCACACCGCGCTCCACCAGGTAGCGGTAGATGCGGTCGGCATCCGACACGCGAATGAGGACAAAGTTGGCCGCCGTGGGATAGAGCTGCTGGCAGATGGGCAGTTCGTGCAGGGCGGGAAGCAGATGGTCGCGCTCCTGCCTGATCTGTGCCACCCATCGCTCCACCTTCACCGTGTCGGCGAGCAGCTGCATGGCGTAATCCTGTGTCAGACGGTTCACATTGTAGGGGTACTTCACCTTGTTGAACAGGCCGATTATCTCTTCGGTAGAGAAAGCGATGCCCAGCCTCACTCCGGCTGATGCCCAAGCCTTGCTGAAGGTATTCAGGACGATGAGATTGGGGATACGTCCGGCAAAGAGGCGCAGGGGCAGCTGGTCGGAGAAATCGGAATAGGCCTCGTCCACCACGACAATGCCGCGGAAGTGGCGGATGACCTTCTCCACCTCCTCGCGCACGAGGTCGTTGCCCGTGGGATTATTTGGCGAGCAAAGCCAGATGACCTTGGTGTGCTCATCGGCGGCTGCAAGCAGCTTCTCGGCACTGGGCTGGAAATGGTCGTCGAGCAGCACGGGACGGTACTCTACGTCGTTCACGTCGGCACAGACGCGGTACATGCCGTAGGTAGGCTCGATGGCCACCACATTGTCGATGCCGGGACGGCAGAAAATGCGATATACCAGATCGATGGCCTCGTCAGACCCATTGCCCAGGAATATCTGTTCGGGCCGCACGCCTTTCAGTGGTGCCAGCCGAGCCTTGAGTTCTTCCTGCAAGGGGTCGGGGTAGCGATTGACGGGGTCGTTATAGGGGCTCTCGTTGGCATCCAGAAAGACATGGGCGTCCATGCCCTTGAATTCGTCGCGGGCACAGCTGTAGGGTGTCAGTGCCCAGATATTCGGCCGCACGAGGTGGCTCAAGTCGAAGTCGTTCTGCATGTAGGTATTTCGGTTATCTGTTTTCACTCGTCTTGTTCATTCTCTGTGTCCCATTTCCGGGGGCAAGACAGCCCGCAGCCGGGGTGGCTCAGGATGGGACGTTGCGGGGTGGCAGGCCACGGCGGCTTTGGTGGAGTGCCGCGGCGAGGTTGGTGGAGTGCCGCGGCGAGTTTGGTGGCCTACCACCATTTTCTCACCCCTGCGTCGCGCCGTCGGCAGCCTCTGCCTGGCGCAGACGCAACGACATGGCCTGGCGGTGGGCATCCAGTTGTTCGCCAGCAGCCATCAGCTCCACGGCGGGTCCGATGCGGCGTATGCCCTCAGGCGTGATATGCTGGAATGTCATCTTGCGGCAGAAACTGTCCAGATTGACACCGCTGTAGGCCACAGCATACCCATTGGTGGGCAGGGTGTGATTGGTGCCGCTGGCATAGTCTCCGGCGCTCTCGGGCGTCCATGGGCCAAGGAATACGCTCCCGGCATTGCGCACGCCGAGGGACAGTTCCTCATAGTTGGCAGTCTCGATGATCAGGTGCTCAGGGGCGTAACGATTAGTAATGTCAAGCATTGCACGGTCGTCCTCGACCAGGATTATCTTGCTCGACTCGAGGGCTTTCCGAGCAATTTCACGGCGCGGCAGGCGAGCCAGCTGAGCCTCCACCTCGGCCTGTACCTGCGGGATGAGCGACTCGCTATGGGTGACCAGAAGCACCTGGCTGTCCACTCCATGCTCGGCCTGGCTCAGCAGGTCGGCGGCCACGAAGGCGGGATTGCTGCTCTCATCGGCCAGCACCTCCACCTCGCTGGGACCAGCAGGCATGTCGATGGCCACGTCGTGAAGCGATACTTGCTGCTTGGCACACATGACAAACTGGTTGCCGGGACCGAATATCTTATAGACCCGAGGCACGCTCTCGGTGCCGAAGGCCATGGCTCCGATAGCCTGCACACCGCCTATCTTGAAGACACGGCTTACGCCGGCGATGCGGGCGGCCACCAGGATGGCGGGGTTCACAGTGCCGTCGGGCCGCGGCGGGGTGCAGAGGACAATCTCGTCGCACCCTGCGATACGGGCCGGGGTGGCCAGCATCAAGACGGTGCTGAACAGAGGAGCGGTGCCGCCGGGGATGTACAGGCCGACACGCTCGATAGGGACAGCCTTCTGCCAGCAGGTGACTCCCTCGGTGACCTCGACCTTCTCTCCCTCGAAACGTTGGGAGGCATGGAACTTCTCAATGTTCCGATGGGCCAGCTTCAACGCGCCTTTCAGCTCGTCGTCCACCAGCGTCTCGGCCTCGGCCATCTCCTCGGGGGTTACGGCCAGCGCGTCGAGCCGGACATGGTCAAAGCGCGCTTCGTATTCACGCACCGCAGCATCGCCACGTTGCCGCACATCGTCCAGCACGGCAGCGACTGTGGCATTCAGGTCGGCCGCATCACGCACAGGGCGCTTCAGCAGGTCGTCCAGTTCCTCGTCAGATGGGTATCTGTAAACCTTCATCTCGCATTAACTGTTTGAATATATACATTTCTTTCCATCCCTCCCTGGGTTTCCCTCTCTTCGAAGAGGGTCGGGGGGGAGGCTGGCGTCACGTTTACAATATCATTTTCTCAATAGGCAGCACCAGGATGCCCTGTGCACCGAGCGACTTCAGCTGGCGGATGATTTCCCAGAAGCGATGCTCGTCGATAACCGTGTGCACACTGCTCCACCCCTCGGTGGCTAAGGGCATCACGGTGGGGCTCTTAGCTCCAGGAAGCACAGCGACCACATCGGGCACACGTTCGGTGGGCACGTTCATCAGCACGTACTTCTTGTCCTCGGCCGCCTTGACCGCTTCGATGCGGAAGAGCAGCTCGTCCAGCGTGGCGCGTTTCTCATCATCGAGACGGCGGTTGGCTATCAGGACGGCCTCACTCTCCATGACCACCTCCACCTCGGCCAGATTGTTGCTCACCAGCGTGCTACCGCTCGAGACGATGTCGAAGATGGCATCCGAGAGGCCGATGCCTGGACTGATCTCCACCGAGCCGGTGATGACATGGATGTCTGCAGCGATATGATGACGCTGCATGAAACGGCGGAGAATGCAGGGATAGGAGGTGGCTATCTTCTTCCCCTCAAACCACTTCAAGCCCGAGTATGCAGTGTTCTTGGGAATGGCCAGTGAAAGGCGGCAACGGCTGAAACCCAGCGGGCGCACCACCTCGGCATCCTCATGGCGCTCCTCAAACTCATTGAGGCCCACAATGCCCAGATCGGCCACGCCCGTGGCCACGCTCTGCGGGATATCGTCGTCGCGGAGATAAAGAATCTCTACAGGAAAATTGCTGCTCTGCACCAGCAGGGTGCGTTTGCTGCTGCTTACTTTTATGCCAGCTTCGGCAAGCAGGGCCATCGTGTCCTCATTGAGGCGTCCCTTGGACTGTACGGCTATTCGTAACATATCTGCAATGTATTTATCTGCTCATTATGCCCGCCGCTCGAGGGTGCGGGCCACACTTTCAGGTGCCGCAAAACCGGTCGGCGGCATATCCCGTGCAAAGGTACAAAGATTTTTCCACATCACAGCGCTACACATCTATTATTTTACGTGCACGCGCGAAAGGATAGCTCTCAGCAAGCCACACTATCGCTCCAGGAACTGCAGACAGACGGGTTTAGGCATGTGAATGCGCTCGTGGGTGTCGGAGAGCTCGCCCGTGGTGAGGTTGCGGCGAAAGATTTCCACCACATCGGCGTCGCGACAGGCCACAAGGAGATAGCGTCCGTCGGGGCTGATGGCAAAGTTACGGGGGTGAGCAGCCGTGGGCTGATAACCCACCTTGGTGAGGGTGCCGTCGGCACGAACGCGCAGGATAGAGATGCCGTCGCCCTGCAGGCGATGGCTGGTATATACGAAGCGACCGTCGGGCGAAAGGTGGATGTCGGCACTCCCGCCGGCGCCGAGCGAGTCGGCACGCAGAGTCTGGACCACCCGGATACGCGTCGGGTCGGAATAATCCAGCGTGCACACCTCGCCGGAAAGTTCTCCCAGAAGATAGGCCAAGGGTCGCTCATGGGAGAAGCAGAGATGGCGCGGCCCGAGGCCGGCCTTGATGAAATGGTCCGTCTGATGCTGTGCATCGAGAAGCGGCATCCCGTCCTTGCCCACGGGAAATGCATGCACCTGATCTGTTCCCAAGTCGTCGCACCACATCTGGCTCCTGTCGGGGGTGAAATAGACGGCATGCAGATAGGGGCGCGTTTGCCGTTCGGGGTCCACGCTGTGCCCCGCAAAGCGGTAAGGCCGTCCCTCGAGAAGGCGACCCCAGCGGTTGAGCGGGAAGGCGGTAACGCTTCCGCCAAAGTAGTTTGCCGTCAGCACCATCCGCCCGTTAGGGCTGAGTACGATGTTACAGGGTGCGCCGCCGTGTGTGAGTTGGCTGTTCACGAGGCGCAGCCAGCCCTTTCGGGGACTGAACTTCAAATAATTCGCCGTGCTGGTCTCCCCGCTATCCTCGCCCACGGCATACACATGTCGCCCGTCTCCCGACAGGCAGAGAAAGCTGGGGTTCGAGATACCCGACGCTCCAGTCACATATGTCGCCTCGCCCGTCTGCGGCTCAAAAGTATATACCCGAATGCCCTCGGCCTCAGCACTCGAATAACTGCCTATCAACAGATAGAGCGACGCCAGGATGTTTAATATGCCCATTTGACCTACCTTATATATTATATGCTGCAAAGGTACGAATAAGCGAGAGAAGAACAAAATGAAAATCGAAGTTTTTCATTTTACCCTTCCGAGCGAAAGGAACTTCGACGATAGTCAAAGGTACGAATAAGCGAGAGAAGAACAAAATGAAAATCGAAGTTTTTCATTTTACTCTTCCGAGCGAAAGGAACTTCGACGATAGTCAAAGGTACATATTCGAGGGGAGACGGCCAAGAGAAAGGCCAGTTTTTTTCGTCGTGTAATACCAACCATAGGAACACTTCGAAGAAAAAAAGGCAAACTATAAAAGAAAAATTGCCAAAACCTATGCTATGTCAAAGGAAAATATTACTTTTGTGAAAAATAAACATAAGTTTAACCTTTTTAACACTAACACACCCCATGGAAATCAAACCGCAAGAGGGAATCACCAACGCCCGCGAACTGGGCGCTCCCAAGTACTTCATCCTGGGCGTACAGCATCTGTTTGCTATGTTTGGCGCCACCATTCTCGTCCCGGCCATTACGGGGCTGTCCGTATCCACCACACTGCTGTTTGCCGGATTGGGCACACTCATCTTCCACTTCATTTCGAAGATGCAGGTGCCTGCCTTCCTGGGTTCCAGCTTTGCCTTCATCGGCGGCTACATGTCCGTCAAGCAGATGGGTGTGGAACAGGGCATGACCGAAACACTGGCACTGGACTACGCCTGCATCGGAGTGGCCTGTGCCGGACTGTGCTACTTCGTACTGGCAGCGCTGATACGCTTCTACGGCTCCGACCGCGTGCTGAAATTCTTCCCTCCCGTGGTCACCGGCCCCATGGTGATTGCCATCGGACTCACCCTCTCGGGCTCGGCCATCGGCAGCTGCACGACGAACTGGCTGCTGGCCATCATAGCTATCGTGACGGTAATCGTGGCCTCGATGTGGGGCCGAGGCATCGTGAAGATCATCCCCATCCTTTTGGGCGTACTCGTCTCCTACATCGTGGCTGCCATCATGGGCGAGGTGGACTTCTCGTCGGTAAAGGATGCTGCATGGATTGGACTTCCCGTGAGCCGTGAGCGCACGGTTCTCGCCGTGACGGACAACATGGACCAGACGTTCCTTCTCTCGAGCATCCTGGCCATCATGCCTATCGCCATCGCCACCATGATGGAGCACATCGGCGACATGTGTGCCATTTCCTCGACCGTGGGACGTGACTTCCTGGCCAACCCCGGCCTGCACCGCACGCTCTGCGGCGACGGACTGGCCACGACGCTGGCTGCCCTCTTCGGCGCTCCCGCCAATACCACCTATGGTGAGAACACGGGCGTGCTCAACCTGACACGCGTCTTCGACCCCGCCGTGATACGTCTGGCTGCAGTGCTCGCCATCCTGCTGAGCTTCTGCCCCAAGTTTGCCTGCCTCATCGGGCTGATGCCCGCAGCCACCATCGGCGGTGTGAGCCTCATCCTCTACGGCATGATCTCGGCCGTCGGTGTACGCAATCTGGTGGAAGCACATGTGGACTTCACCTCCTCGCGCAACGTCTTTGTGGCTGCGCTCATCCTGACGCTGGCCATCGGCGTGAAGTACGGAGCCAACGACGCAGTGGCCATCGGGCCGATCAACATCTCGGGCCTGGCACTGGCCGCACTGGTGGGCATCGTGCTGAATGCCGTGCTGCCCCCACACCTGAACATCACCGTGAAGAGCTTCCACGGCAAGGAAGAGAAGCGAGCCCGCGAGAAAGCTGAACAGGAACCGAGTAATTAACCCAATATTTCTACCAACCATTTAACACACCAAACAACATGAAAAAGATTCTCTTATCGGCAATGCTCATGGGCATCGCCACCCTGGCAAGCGCACAGGTGAACGTACAGGCACACTGGGACTTCGGACGCAAAGCCTATCCCGATGCAGAGGGTACACGCCAGAACTTCACGACAACCATCGAGCAGTTCCGTCCCGACCGCCTGGGTAGCATCTTCTACTTCATCGACCTGGACTTCTATTCGAAGGGCATGAAGGGTGCCTACATCGAGTTCTCGCGCGAGTTTAACATCGGCGACAAGGGCTTTGCCGTACACGGCGAGTATAATGGTGGAGTGACCACAGGCAAGGGTGCCACGTATGCAAGCCAGTTCCAGCACGCATTCCTGCTGGGTCCCGCCTACAACTGGCACAACGAAGACTACAGCTTCACATGGGGCGTTCAAGCCATGTACAAGCAGTACTTCAAGGGAGTGGGCGGAGCAGACGCCTTCCCCGGCTTCCAGCTGACCGGCATCTGGGGCTTGACCTTCGGACAGGAGGACATGTTCACCTTCAGCGGCTTCATCGATTTCTGGCGTAACCGCAAGCCCTACTCGAACGACTACGCAATCACCATTCTGACTGAGCCACAGTTCTGGTTCAACCTGAACAGCGTGACGTCGAAGAAAACCAACCTGAGCATCGGTACCGAGTGGGAGATGAGCAACAACTTCATCTTCTACGAATGGGGCGACAAGTCGTTCTACTTCAACCCCACACTGGCTGTGAAGTGGACAATGAAGTAACTTCCCGACTCAAGGTTCAAGGCACCGGGCGCGGCACACAGGCCCCAGGCTTTGAACCTTGAAACGTATTATAAGACACCGAATGTAAATACATCAAATATACGAGAAACACATGATACAGAAACTCTTCGGGTTCGACCCGAACACAATGAACATACGGAAGGAGATCATCGCGGGCATCACCACCTTCCTGACGATGGCCTATATTCTGGCCGTCAATCCTTCGATTCTCGCGGCCGCAGGCATGGACCAGGGCGCCGTCTTCACGACGACCATCATCGCATCGGTGGTGGCCACGCTGGTCATGGCCATCTATGCAAAACTGCCCTTTGCACTGGCTCCGGGCATGGGACTGAATGCATTCTTTGCCTTCACCGTCGTGCTCACGATGGGCTATACGTGGCAGTTTGCGCTGACCGCCGTGTTCCTTGAGGGCCTCATCTTCATGCTGCTCACGCTCACCGGCCTGCGCCAGAAGATTGTGGATGCCATGCCGCTCGTGCTTCGCAAGGCCATCTCGCCGGGTATCGGACTGTTCATCGCCCTGATAGGCTTGAAGTCGGCCGGCATCGTGGTGAGCAACGACGCCACCCTCGTTGCCTTGGGCGACCTGCACACACCAGGCGTGCTGCTGGCATGCTTCGGCATCATCTTCTCCGCCGTGCTGATGGTGCGCAATGTCACGGGCGCACTGCTCATTGGCATCATCGTCACCACCATCATCGGCATTCCCCTGGGCATCACGACGCTGAACGGCGTGGTGGACACCCCACCCAGCATGGCGCCCATCCTGCTGAAGTTCGAGTGGTCGAATATCCTCTCGCTCGACATGGTCATCTGTGTCTTCACCTTCCTCTTCATTGACATGTTCGACACGATAGGCACCCTCATCGGTGTCTCGAGCCGTGCCGGCATGATGGACGAGCAGGGGAACATCCCTCGCCTGAAGCAGGCATTCATGGCTGACGCCATCGGCACCACCGTAGGCGCCATGCTGGGCACCAGCACGGTGACCACCTATGTGGAGAGTGCTTCGGGCGTAAACGCTGGAGGACGCAGCGGACTGACTGCATTCACCACCGCCATCTGCTTCCTGCTGGCCCTGTTTCTGGCCCCGCTGTTCCTGGCCATCCCGGCTCAGGCCACGGCTCCCGCACTGGTGCTGGTGGGTGCCATCATGATGACAGGCATACACAACATCGAGTTCAACGACTTCAGCTATGCCATCCCGTGCTTCGTATGTATCGCCTTCATGCCGTTCACATACAGCATCAGCGACGGTATCATGCTGAGCTACATCACGTATGTCCTGGTGCAGATGTGCACGGGCAACTGGAAGAAACTGAGCCCCGCCATGTACATCCTGGCTGCACTCTTCGTGCTCAGATACGCCTTCCTGTAAGCATATCCTCCCAATCACATCGAAGCCCGGCAGCGGAATGGTTGCCGGGCTTCGTCGTTTTATTGGAGGCAGCGAATGGCAGACGGGGGGGATGAGACGCAGCGCGTCGAAGTGAGCGGCAGGCCTCATCCTATTTTCCCACGTGTGGGAAAGTCTCACGCAGCACGTTGCATCACGTTTTCCCACACGTGGGAAAATAGGGTGCGGCTCATGGCGTCTCAGCGACGCACGCGCAGGACCTGCAGATCCTCGGCGCGGCTGCTTGTACCCACCTGCACCTCATACTCGCCGGCCACACGTCCCATCGTGTTTGTCTTCGGGTTCCACCACTCGAACTCGCGCTCGCCGAGCGGGATTTCCACACGCACCGACTTTCCAGCGGGGACGCTCACCCTACGGAATCCACGCAGGGCTCGCACGGGGCCGTCGGCTTCGCCTACGAGACGCACATACACCTGCACCACCTCGTCACCGTCTCTGCGTCCACGGTTCTTGACCGTCACGGAGAGCTTGCCGTCCTTCCACCGCGGCTTGCTGAGACGGAAGCGGCTGTAGCTCAATCCGAACCCGAAGGGCCACAGCGGCGTCTCCTTCATATAGCGATACGTACGGCCCCGCATGTGATAATCCTCGTAGTCAGGCAGCTGTTCGGTGTTCCGATAGAACGTCACCGGCAGCTTGCCGCTGGGGTTATAGTCGCCGAAGAGCACCTCGGCCACCGCCGTTCCCCCGCTCTGCCCGCCGTACCAGGCCTGCACGATGGCGTCGCACGACTCCGTCTCGGGTTCCAGGGCCACGGCGCTGCCCGAGCAGTTCACGAAGACAATCTTGCATCCGGCTTCGTGCAAACGCTTCAGCACCTCGCGTTGCACCGCCGGCAGCTCGATGTCCGTACGGTCTCCACCACGGAAACCAGGGAAGTCCACCTTCATTTCCTCGCCCTCAAGACGGGGTGAGATGCCTCCTACGAAGATGACGACCCACGACGAGTCGGGCAGTATCAGATGCTCCATCGGAATTGGAAGCCCCTGGGCAGCCTGCTCGGGAGTCTGCACCAGCGGGAAATCGCACAGGGCCATCTGGCCCTTCGTGCGCTTCTCGATGGCAGCTGCAATGGTCTCGGTGTGGGAGGGGAAGCCATTGTAGTTGCCCCACTGCATGGTCGAGTCCACTGCATTTTGCCCTATGACGAGCACATTCTGCTCGGGTCGCAACGGGAGAATGTCGTTCCGGTTCTGCAGGAGGACAATGCTCTGACGCGCTGCATCGAGCGCCAACTGGCGGTGAGCAGCACAGTCCACCACGTCCATCCCGATTCGCTTCCACTTCACCAAGCTCTCGTCGTCAAAGTCGCCCACACGGAAGCGGGCCGTGAGCAGACGGATAAGGCTGGTGTCGATGACGGCCTCTGAAACCCGCCCTTCGCGCACGCCCTCCGCCAACGAGCGGTAGCTCACGCCACACTCGAGGTCGGTTCCTGAACGCACTGCATTCGACACGGCAGCCACCTTGCTGGGCGAGAAGTCATGCCGGCCGTCTTGCCAGAAGTCATTGACAGCCCAGCAGTCGCTGGTCACCAGTCCCCGGAAGCCCCACTCCTGGCGCAGTATCTGTTGCAGCAGGCGATTATTGCCGCAGCACGGCTCTCCGTCCAGGCGCTGGTAGGCGCACATGATTTCGGCCACATTACCTTCCTCGACCAGCACCTTAAAGGCGGGCAGGTAAGTCTCCCACAGGTCGCGCAGCGGCACGTCATCGACGTTCATCTGGTGTCGGCTCCATTCCGGTCCGCTGTGAACGGCAAAATGCTTGGCACAGGCCAGCAGCTTCTGATAGCGGTCTGCATCGCCGGCTCCCTGCAAGCCACGCACGACAGCCAGCCCCATGCGCGAGGTCAGATAAGGGTCCTCGCCGTAGGTTTCCTGTCCCCTGCCCCACCGCGGGTCGCGGAATATGTTGATGTTCGGGGTCCAGAAGGAGACGCCCTCGTAGATACGGCTGTGCCCGTCGCGGCGAGCCGCATTGTTCTTGGCCCGTGCTTCGGTGCTCACTGCGTCGAAGCAACGATATACCAGCGAGTCGTTCCACGTAGCGGCCAGCCCCATCGTGATGGGAAAGACGGTGGCCAGCCCGTTGCGGCCCACGCCGTGCAACGCCTCGTTCCACCAGTTGAACTCGGGAATGCCCAGCCGCTCGATGGCATGCGACTCATGCTCCATCAGCGTGACCTTCTCGTCCAGCGTGAGCCTCCCGCAGAGGTCCACGGCACGTTCGTGCGGACTGAGAGCCGGGTTTTGGTAAGGAAGCGTGTTCGTCTGCGCGTGCAGAAACGAGCAAAGGAAGCAGGCAAGCAGTGTGCCATGATACGAGAAACGATGCATAACGTTACATTTAATGTGGATATTCGGGTCAAAGGTAAGGATTTCTCGGCAAAAAGCATTATCTTTGCAGCATAAATTCATCACTTAAAGCCAAGAATTATGAAACATTCCCTCTTTTGGGTCGTGGTATTGTGCGCTACACTGGCCAGCACTGCAGCCCTCGCACAGACCACCAAGCTGCCCGCCCCCAACATGAAGCGACGCACGCTGAGCGTAATGGAAACCTTCCAGCAACGCAAGAGCGACCGCGCGTTCAGCACCCGTTCCATCGACCGCCAACTGCTCAGCGACCTGCTTTGGTGTGCCCAGGGCAAGAACCGCGAGGACGGCAAACTGACCACTCCCACCTGCATGAACTGGCAGGAGATTCGTCTCTACGTCTTTGACAGCCGCGGCGTTTATCTCTACGACCCGCAGGCACATACCCTGAACCAGGTGGCACGCGGCGACAAACGCTCGCTTGTGGCCGACAAGCAGGAGTGGGCTAAGGAGGCTCCGGTGAGCTTCGTGCTCGTGGCCGACATGGACAAGCACGGCTTCCACGACGAGCGGTCCCGCGAAATGGTGGCCGTCGATGCCGGTATCTGCACGCAGAACATCTGTCTGGCCTGCGCCGCCTTCGGCCTGAGCACCGTGCCACGGGCCTCGATGAAGCATGCCGAGATACAGCGTCTCCTTGGCCTGAGTGAATACCAAATACCTATAATGAACAACCCCATCGGCTATCCCGCAAAGTAAATGAAAAAATTTATCTTCTCCGTTCTGCTGTGCCTCGTCGGCATGCAGGCAGTCCGCGCCGAGGTGATACCCTCGGACCGAATGCGCAAGATCCGCAATGAATTTCAAGACCGCAAACTGGGCATCTTCATCCACTGGGGCATCTACTCCATGCTGGGCGAC
>Ga0310695_10012454_pt1 | contig 11911 bp, 14 predicted proteins | sample RumenRJG_04DNA_FD_203882 | JGI IMG/M metagenome (GOLD analysis project Ga0310695, IMG submission 203882) | Bovine rumen microbial communities from Lethbridge, Alberta, Canada - RJG_04 (v2) (version 2) | ecosystem: Host-associated > Mammals > Digestive system > Stomach > Rumen | place: Canada... | reverse complement strand
ACCTTTTCCAATAGTGCGTAATTATCCCGGAATAATTACCCCGTTTTAAGGATATGAACAAGAAACAGTATCAGACAAGGATCCTGACCGCTTGTAAGAACGTCGGGACATATAAGAAATCGTTCAACCAGGTGATCAACACACTGGCTGACGTTCTCGCGGAACGCGATCGTGTGTACAAACAATACAAAGACGAAGGAGCGAATCCGCTGGTCACGATCGTGTCTGATCGCGGCGCCGAAAACCGCCGACCGAATCCGCTGTTGAAACAATGGAACGATCTGAACGCGACCGCGTTGTCATACTGGCGTGACCTGGGACTGACGCCGGCCGGCTTGAAGAAGATCAATGATGAAGAACTGAAGGAGAAAAAGAAAGCGTCAACGCTTGACACTATTCTGTCAGGACTTGAAAAGTGAAAGGTCAACAATACTTTGACATTGCTGTTAAGTATGCGAAGGACGTTGCAGCCGGAAAGATCAGAAAGGGAAACAACCTTCGAGAATGCCGGCGCTTTTTGTATGACCTGAAAAAAACTGACAAGTGGGACATCAGAACAAAAGACGCTGATTTCGTCTGTGGGTTCATCGAACAGTTCTGTGTTCATCAAAAAGGCGAAGATCTGAAAGGTCGACCGCTGAAAAACACGCCGCTGCTTCTGCAGCCGTGGCAAGTGTTTATCGTGGTCAACCTTTTATCATTTTATAAGAAGGGAACAAATGAAAGACGTTTCAAAGAAGCGTTTATTTTTGTTCCGAGAAAGTCAGGAAAGTCGCTTTTCGTTTCCGCGCTTGCGCTGGCGCTCGGATTCCTGGAAAGAAGATCCGGTTCGACGATCTACATCACAGCTGCATCGCTGAAGCAATCGTCCGAAACCTTTGAAAAGATCATTTATACATTGCGGTATCGTTTAGGATCTAAACAGGCCGACAAGGAATTCAGGATCCGAGATAACAACCAGGAACATTCGATCGACAAGACTTTCTTCGATGATTCCGGCGATCCTGTCGGTTCACTTCATATTGAAGCGATGGCCGCGAATCCTGATCGTCAGGATTCATTCGGCTGTAATATCTGCATAGCGGACGAGATCCACGCGTATAAATCCGCCGCACAATATAACCGCTTCAAAGAAGCGATGAAGGCGTACACGAATAAACTGATGATCGGTATCACGACCGCCGGCGATAATCAGAATTCGTTCTGTTATGGCCGTTTACAGTACGCCGAAAAGGTCCTTGACGGAACCGTTGAAGATGATACGATCTTCTGTTTCGTATCGAAGGCGGAAAAGGATGAAAACGGAAACGTCGATTATCTGGACCCGAAACAACACGAACTAGCGAATCCGAATTACGGCGTCACTGTTCGTCCAGAAGATATGATGCAAGCAGCGCGAGAAGCGCAGAACGACCCACAACAACGAAAAGACTTTTTGTCCAGGTCGTTGAACATATACACGACGGCGATCAAGGCATACTTCAACATCGAAGTGTTCCGGAAATCGGATAATAAATATAAATGGACGATCGAAGAACTGGCGAAGCTTCCGATCGAGTGGTACGGCGGCGCCGACCTGTCGAAGCTGCACGACCTGACGGCGGCTGCGCTTTTTGGTCATTATGATAAAGAAGACGTCGACATCATAATCACACACGGATTCTTTCCGGTTGTCGCAGCTGCACAGAAAGCGGAAGAAGATCAGATCCCGTTGTTCGGCTGGAAGGATGACGGACTTCTGACGATGACAAACACGCCGACCGTCAATGTCGATGATGTGGTCAAGTGGTTCGTTGAAATGCGGTCGAAGGGATTCAAGATCAAACAGGTCGGTCACGACCGTAAGTTCGCCCGGGAATATATCATCCAGATGAAGAAAGCCGGGTTCGAAGTAGTTGATCAACCGCAATACTACTATATCAAGTCGGAAGGATTCCGCCGGATCGAAAAGGCGGCGATCGATTCGAAACTTTATTATGTCCATTCTGAAGCATTCGAATATTGTGTCCAGAATGTACGAGCGATTGAAAAGTCGGATGACATGATTCAATTCGAGAAAGTCGGGAAAACACTTCGCATTGATCTATTCGATGCATCTGTGTTCGCCTGTGTTAGATATCTGAACAGTCTGGAAGAACAACCGAATCTGATGCGGTCGTGGTTTTCGGGAGGTAAGAAGTAAAAATGTCGAATAAGAAAAGAAGAAAAAGCCGGGGAATTTCTGACCCGGCTTCACTTGTCGTGGACAAAAACGTCAACGTGAACCAGAAGATCATTCAGCTGATGGAACTGATCAATTCAGAAGGAATCACGTGCAACGGTTATCATTCATTAGATCAGGACCCGACGATCGCGACGGCTTGTAAGAAGTTCGCCGGACTTGTCGGTCTGATATCCTGGCATCTGATGAACGACACGGAAGACGGTGATTTCAGAATCAAGAATGAATTGTCCAGAAAGATCGACATCAATCCGAACAGCATGATGACGCGTCAGGCGTTCTATTCTGCGATCGCGCTGGATCTTCTTTTGTACGGTGACGGAAACGCCGTGGTCAGACCACACACGGAAGACGGATATCTTCGTGACCTTGAAATTATTCCGCCTAGTCGGTTTCAGCTGATGCCGGATCCGACCGCGCCGAATTATCGATACTGGATCTACATCGACGGGATCCCGTATGATCCGCGCGACCTGATTCACTTCGCGATCAACCCGGATAAGAATTATCCCTGGAAGGGAACATCGTTCCGAGTTGCGATCCGGGACGTCGCTGAAAACCTTCATCAAGCAGCGAAGACGGAAAAAGCCTTCAATGCTTCGAAATGGAAACCGCCTATGATCGTAAAAGTCGACGGTATGACTGAAGAATTCCAGTCACCGGACGGAAGACGCGAGATCGTCAAAGACTATGTCGAAACAGCTGACGTCGGTGAACCGTGGGTCATTCCGGCGCAGCAGATGGAAGTCACGTCTGTGAAGCCGTTGACACTTCAGGACCTGGCGATCAAAGACACAATGACACTGAATAAACAGACGGCCGCCGCGATCGTCGGTGTCCCGGCGTTCATGGTCGGTGTCGGAGCGTTCAACCGTGAAGAATACGACAATTTCATAATGACGGACTTCAGGTCCCTGATCGAATGCATTCAGCAAACATTGACGAAAGCGCTTTTGATCTCGGATCAGTGGTATATAAAAGGGAACATCTGGCAGCTTCGCGACTGGGATCTGTCGACGATCACGACCGTGTTCACGGCCTTCGGTGATCGTGGCTGGATCACGGGCAATGAAGCACGCGATCGAATCAATTTGCCGCCGAAAGAAGGTCTGGACGAATTGAAGGTCCTTGAAAACTATATACCGGCGGATAAGTCCGGAGATCAGAAGAAGTTGATTCAGTAGGAGGTAGAACCATGAAAAATGACATCATCAATTTGAGAACGGAAGCCGACAAGCGGTATTTCTTCGCGTCTTCCGAGAACTTCAAAACGAGGGACGACGACGGAAATCCTATCATCGAAGGATATTTCGCCGTATTTAATACAGAAACGGAACTGTGGGACGGTGCGTTTGAACAAATCGCGCCGACCGCGTTTGATTCTTCGCTTTCCGGAGATGTCCGCGCGCTGATCAACCATGACACAACACTTGTCATCGGTCGAACAACGAACGGAACACTGGAATTGAAGGTCGACACGCGCGGACTGTGGGGTCGCATCAAAATCAATCCGAAAGATAGTGATGCGATGAACATTCATGCACGTGTGGAGCGCGGCGACGTGACACAGTGTTCCTTCGGATTCTACATCATTTCGGAAGAAACCGATCTTCGAAGTGATGGTTCGATCCTGTGGACGCTGAAAGACGTTGAACTGTTCGAGGTTTCGTGTTGTACGTTCCCGGCATACAAGGAAACCAGCATTCAGGCGCGCAAACGCGACGCCGACGCGATCGCCGAAAGGAAGGCGGACGCATGGAAAGCGCGTATGATGGCTAGGTTCAATCATTCCAATAAGGAGGAAAACACAGATGGCAATTCGAACGATCATTCTTCGAAAGAAGATCAGCGACCAGAAGAAAGCACTGGAAGCCTTGATCAGCAAGCGTGACGGATTCGACCAGGCACGCGCCGAACTGGAAAAGCGTGAAGCCGAAATCGTCAAAGCAATCGAAGAAGCAAACACTGATGAAGAAAGATCCGCTGTCGAAGAAGCTGCGGATCTTTTTGATTCCGACAAACAGGCATTTGAAAACGATGTCGCAGAAACTGACAAGCAGATTTCTGACATCGAAAACGAAGTGTCTGAAATGGAACAGGAACTGTCTGCGATCGAAGATGAACAGAACAGAACCGTTCCGCCGCCGCCGGCTGAACCGGTAGGTGAAACCACAAAGAAAACCACAAAGAAATCAGGAGGTAAAAGAACAATGTTCAAAACTAGAGCAATTCGTCAGATGTCCGTTGTTGAGCGTGAAGAACTGATCACTCGCGACGATACACAGGAATTTTTGAAGAAGATCAGAAGCCTGATCGCAGAAAAGCGCGGTCTGTCCGGTGGTGAGTATACCATCAGCGAAACCATTATGGGCCTGATCAATGAAGACGTTATCGAGTACAGCAAACTTTATAAGCATTGCCGCGTAACACGTCTTTCCGGCAAGGGCCGTGAAATCGTAATGGGTACAGCTCCGGAAGCTTTCTGGGAAGAAGCTTGTGATCCGATCTATGAGCTGGCCGCATCTATGACACAGGTTGAAGTCGATCAGTTCAAAGTAGCTGGTTACATTCCGCTGTGTAATGCACTGCTCGAGGATTCCGACATCGATCTTCTTGACGAAGTTATGTCCCTGATCCTTCAGTCCATCGGATTCGCACTTGATAAGGCGATTATCTACGGAACCGGCGTTAAGATGCCGACCGGTGTTGTCACAGCAATCGACGATGATGACGCGATCAAGCTGACAAACGAAGTCAAGATCGGAACATCTGATTCTACCGGAATCAAACTGTTTCAGGCGCTTCTCGCAGCTGTCGCAGAAACAGAAAACAATTATGCACGCGGTGAACTGACATGGGTTATGAACGGCAAGACATACAGACGTCTTCAGTCCGAATCCCTGTCGATCAACGCTGCTGGTCTTCTTGTTTCCGCTGTGAACGGAACATTCCCGGTCCTCGGTGGCGCGATGGAAGTTCTGAACTTCATCCCGGCGAAGAATATCGTCGTTGGTTACTTCGAGCTTTATGTTCTCGCAGAACGTAAGGGAATGACGATCGATCAGTCCGAACACGTGAAGTTCATCCAGGATCAGACCGTTGTTCGTGGTCGTGCTAGATATGACGGTAAGCCGGCGATCGTTAAGGCGTTCGCGGTTATCGCATTCGATAACACTGATCCGACAACATCGGTTGACTTCGCAAACCCTTCACAGGGTTGACGGTCAAGGCCGAAAGCCAGTCAACCCGAATTTATGAAACACCGGTGTCATCGATTCAGGATGATGACGTCGTTGTTTCCGGCAACGCAATTACGGGAACACTGAAATATCTTGATGACGGCGGTCCGATTTCCGGCTGGTGGGGCGCTGGAAACTTCCTCGCACTGAAGTTCAGTGGCGTGGATCCGCGCGCAACATCTATCAAAGTCGGTCTGAATCCGTCCGAGGGTTCCGGCCTTGTTGAACTTCTCGGTGATCCTGACATGAACGGTGTCTTCAAGATCACTGACAAGACAACACAGAAGTTCCGTGTTGTTATCACTGACGGTCACGTCACAAAGACAACCGATTATGATCTTTCCGGTCTGACACTGGAAGATTCCTGACGAAAGGATGAATCACGATGGCTGAACCATACGACACGCTTTTACAAAGACTGAAAATCGATCTCGGGATCCTTCATTCAACCGCATACGATAACCGACTGACGTCACTTCTTCAGGTGTCACAGAAGGAAATCGAGCGTGAAGGAATCGTCCTTGATCTGACAAATGTCGACGACGGCGAACTTCTGATCGATTATGCGCGTGAAATGTGGCAGCGCCGACGCGGTGAAAACCCTGAATCAGCAATGTCAAAGTCGTTGCGGTACCGTATGAACAACCGCTTGTTCGGAAAAGAACGGAAGTCGAAACACCCGGAGGTGAACAACGATGGCTGATAGAGTTGACACAACGATCACATTGATCAGTCACGGTCAGTCCGTCGAATATGACGATTTCCTTCAACCGATACCAGGACAAGAAATCCGGGCGGAAGTCTTCGCGACTTTCGTCCCGGTGTCCCGGTCTGAATTCTATTCAGCCGGCGAAAAGGGATTTCGTCCGGACTTCATCTTTGAAGTGAATCCGGCGGAGTATTCCGGACAAGCTGACGCGGAAGTCTATGATCTCGAAACAGGGATCACAGAAAAGTGTCGCATATATAGAACTTATAGATCCGACCCTGACACACTTGAACTTTATATGAGTAGGGCGGCCGGACTGGACGAAACACCGGATCCAGAACCGACGCCTGATCCTGATCCGGAGGTGAACGGCAATGCCGACACAGAAACAATTCAACCAGAAACTGAAGAACCTGTCGTTCACGGTTGATTTCGATCACGTCGCTGTCGGAACGAAAGTCCCGTTCGGGGAATATTCGTTTTCGATCACGCCGGTGTCCGCTGACAATTCCGTTCTGATCAAGGGTTTCGAATACAGTTTCCGAGTATATATGACGAAGCTGGACCAGAAGATCATGGATGAAGTCGAAGCTGCACTTGATGAACTGGAAATCGTCTGGACAATGAGTGAACCGACCTATATTCAGGATTCAAAGTGTTACCAGGTCGAATACAATTTCGGATTCATAGGTGCAACAAAATGAGCAACAAAGAAGTCCGGATCGGTGAAGGTAATGATCTTTCGATCGTTTTGTCTGAATCGCTCGGTGTCTGTTCACTGGCGATCCAGGACGCTGTAAACGAAGCCGCCGAGAAAGTCGGAAAGGAAGCCGTCAACAAACTGAAGGCGACCAGTCCGAAAGGCGACAACAAGACGCACGCCTATTCGAAAGGCTGGCGTTATAAGGTCACGAAAGTTCAAGCGGACGGATCATTCGATATCAAAATCTACAATGCGACATACGGATCGCTGACGCATCTTCTTGAAAAAGGTCATCCGCTGGTCAGAAACGGATCAGTGGTCGGAAGGGCGGAAGCAAAACCACACATCGGACCCGTGAACGACTGGGTCCAGACGGAAGGATTCAAACAGATCGCCGACGCAGTACAGAAGGCGATTCAACAAATCAAACTATAACAGGAGGTAAAACAAATGCCTACACAGAATAAGGTTTATTACGGCCTTAAAAACGTTTTCTGGTTCCCGGTAGTAGAAGTCTATGATCCGGCAACCGGAAAGACAACGTCCAGTTATGGAACGCCGGCACCGTGGAAGGGTGGCGTATCATTTACACAGACGCCGTCCGGAGGAAAGACGGTTTTCCGCGCTGATGATAGTGACTACTACACCGGCCAGCGCAATTCCGGCTATAACGGCGACCTTGTCACAGCAAGGATCCCGGATGAAGTCCGTGAATATATGGGATGGGAAACCCGTGACGCGAACGGCATCGCATACGAAACCGAAGATTCCGGTTCCGTTGAAAAGTATATCGGTCTTATGTTCCAGTTCGCAGCCGATCAGAAGGCGATCCGTCACACGCTGTTCCGCTGCTCTTTGACACGTCCGGCTATTTCTGGCGAAACAACACCGGAAGGAAACACGCCGAACATCAAGGGCGAAACAACGACCGTCACATCGACGCCGCGTCCGGATGATGATCATCTTGTTCACGACTTCGCGGACCCGAGAACAGACGCGACAAAGTACGCGAACTGGTTCAGTTCTGTTCAGCTGCCGTCCGTTGTATCTCCGGCGACCGAATACACATTCACAGCCGTTGAACCGGTCGGAACAGAAAACCCGGCGAATGAAGGATGGTATGTTCTTGTCGGAAATACTTTCATTCCTACCACGGACACTTCGGTTGTTCTTGGAACAACCTATTATGAGCGCGAAGAGGTCACATGACCTGTTTTCCCACTTGAACCCCTATGAAAGAGGATCCGGATCTGTTCCGGATCCTTTTTCGGGTGTTCTTTTTATTTTCGGAGGTATCTATATGTCAATGTATAAGAAAATCATCTACAAGGATAAGGAATACACGTTTAAGTGTTCCGCCGGAACTGACATTTTATTCAAGCGAATGTTCAAAGTTGACCTTGATTCCGTCTACAAGGCGGCCGTCATGGGTATTGATCCGTCAACGGACGTTGCAAACCTGATGAACGAGGTCAACGAGATCAGAAACGGCGACCCGAAGGATCCAGCAAGGCTTCAAAAGGGTCTTAATTTTGTGAAAGATCACATGGAATTCCTTGACACGACCGCGCGACTGGTCGAATTCGTCAAGGAATTTGCATATATCACATATTTAGAAGCGAAATATGAACCGAAAGAGATCGCGAAGTATCTGACAACGGATGAATTCGTGTTCTGGTTGATGGAAATCGACGAAGGTTTCTTCAGATCGAACACAAATGAGTTTCAGAACTTCTACACGGAAAATATTCATCAGAATTCTGAACCAAAAAACTGACACGGCCGACGGACAGGCCGAAAACAACTGAACTATATCACTGGCGAACGCTTCAGATCGGTCTTCACTTCGAAGACCTTTTTCTTTTAAGGAAAGGCGAAGTCCTTGATCTGATCATTGAGTCCGGAAATGATCACGAAAAGTGGAATGAACAAGGAACACAGGAAGATATTGATAATTTCTTCAATGGATAAGGAGTGAAAAGCGCTATGGCATCGAACCGAATCGTCGGAATTACGATCGATATTGAAGGCAAGAACGACGGCTTGACGAAATCCTTGCAGCAAGTGCAGAAAGAAAGCCAGGCGACGTCATCCGCGCTGAAATCGATCGATTCAGCCTTGAAAGATGTCACCGACGAAGGCCAGCGCGTCGAACTTCTCGCCCAAAAAGAAGAACTTCTGACAAAACAGATCGAGCAAACAAACGAGAAACTTGAAATCATGCGTCAGGTCGCGGCGGACGCTGCGAAGGGCCTTGAAGATGGTACCGTTTCGAAAGAACAGTATGCTGTTCTGACTGCTGAAATCGCGAAAACAGAACAGACACTTGAACAGCTGGGTTCAGCTGCGAACGAAACATCGAATGAATTGTCAGGTATCGATTCCGGGGATCTCGAATCCGTCAGTGATGACGCTGAAACTGCAGCTGACGGACTGGAGGACGTCCAGGACGAAGCCGAGGAAACGAACACGTCGTTTGATGCGCTCGGAAAAGGCGCGGCCGCTGTCGGTGCTGCTATGGTTGCAGCGACCGCCGCAATGGTTGACGCCTTAAAAGAGGTCGGCGGCGCGCTGGTCGACTGTACGGTCGGCGCTGGCGATTATGTCGATGAAATCAACACGTTGTCACAGAAAACCGGCGTTTCGACTGAAACCCTTCAGGAATGGAACTATGTTTCAGGCTTGATCGATGTCGACGTCAACACGCTGACGGGATCCATGACAAAATTAGAAAAGTCGATGGGTTCTGCAGCTGATACACAGTTCAAATATGAAACTGGTCTTGCTGAACTGAATAGGAACCTAAATGAAGGAAAGATCAGTCAGGACGAATATGAAGCCGGCGTTGAAGAACTTGGTGAAAAGTATGTCACTGCATACGACAAGATCGGTGTATCGATCTATGATGCGAATCATAACCTTCGAGATAATGAAGAAGTCATGTTTGAAGTCCTTCAGGCACTGTCAGAAATGCCGGAAGGAGTAGAACGCGATTTACTTTCCATGGAGCTCCTCGGGAAGTCAGCAAAGGAACTTGGTCCGTTACTCCAGGAAGGTGCGATCGACAATTTCAAAGCGCTTTCTGAAGAAGCGCATGAAGTCGGGTATGTTCTCGAAGGTGAAACATTTGATCAGTTCCAGGCGTTCGACGATCAGATGGAACGGTTCAGCAAGTCCGGGACCGCTGCGAAAAACGCGCTCGGAACATTGCTTCTTCCGGCGCTTTCTGAATTGTCGAGCAGCGGAACATCAGCACTTCAGAAATTCACAAAGGCCGTCCAGAACAGCAACGGGGATGTCAGTCTGATCGGTGATGCGATTTCCGAAATGCTTCCGGAGGTCCTAAATTCAATAAATAAGGTCGTCCCGGACATCCTAAAACTGGTAGGAACGGCCGTGGACACGTGCCTTCAGATTTTTATTGATAATTTACCATTATTCGTTGATACGGCTTTATCAATAGTCGAGCAGCTGACATCAACCTTGATAAATCCCGAGAATATCGGAAAAATCATGGATTCAGCGGTGACCATAATTTTAAGTCTGGTTCAATTTTTGCTGGACAATATTGACCAGATCATAAATTCAGCAATTTTAATCGTTTTAGCGATCGTGAACGGAATTTCACAGGCGCTTCCGGAACTGATCCCGGCGGCGGTCGATGCGATTTTAACGATCTGCGAAACGCTTTTAGCGCCTGAAAACCTGTCAATGATCCTTGAAGCCGCGCTGAACCTGGTCATCGGTCTTGCGACTGGTATCGTCGATTCACTTCCGCAGATCATCGAACGACTTCCGGAAATCATATCCGGAATCGTGACCTGGCTGTTAAGTGAAGAAGGACTGGGAAAGATCATCGAAGCCGGATTCCAATTATTCACCGGACTTGTAACAAAAATGCCGGAAATCATCGTTGAATTGATCGGAGCGCTCGGAACGCTGCTTTCCGACCTGGTCAACTATATAACAGGCGATATGTTCACCGATATCACCGAGGCTTTCGGCGGTATTTTCGAAGACATCATTTCGTCTGCGTTCGACTGGGGAAAAGATATCCTTCAGGGTATCTGTGACGGTTTCGCGGCAATGTGGGACACGTTCACAGGCTGGATCGGTGATATCGCCGGATATGTCGGTGACTGGCTCGGATTCAGTTGTCCGGTCGCCGGACCGCTTTCTGACTGGGACGTAAATAATCCTGGTAAAGATATGCTGCAGCTGTACGGATCCGGTATCGAAGCCGGGATCCCTGGACTGATGGATGACATCAACCTTGCAGCGAACGCGATCAAGACTTCCGTCAATGCTGATTTCGATATCACCGGCGCGACACTGGATAACACGATGAACCTGATCGCGAACGGATCCGCGAATGATTATTCCGGTGCGCTCGGTCAGATCAATGGTTCACTGTCAGTGATGGCCGGTGCGGACCGTCAGGTCATCATCCCGGTCTATATAGGACAGGAAAGAATCGAAACGATCGTTGCATCTGCAAATGTGAATAACAATTTCATTTCCGGAGGTCGTTGAAATGCTGGGAACTGGATATATCAAACTAAATAACGTCACGATCCCGAATCCGACCGGTCTGAACATTTCCGACCAGAACTTTGATTCAATCAAGACTTCGGAAACGGGTGAAGACGTCGGAACGACTTCAAGACTTCGAAAACAGACATTTCAGTTCACTTTTCGAAGTTCGTCCCGTGGCCGTGATAGGATCGTGCATTATTGCGAACTTTCCGAATGTACGATGACATTCAACGGTGTTCCGAAATATGGAAGACTTCGAATCACAGCTGAAAAACTGGTTCCTGAATCGGAAAGATGTCAAAGAACGGACGGTATCTGGGACTTAACGGTCCAGTTTATCGAGAAATAAGAAGGTGAACTATGTATCAAGGATCAGCGGCATTCATAACCGCGAATGATAAGTCCATACAGAAACATCGTGTTCGCGGTTCGATCGATAATATACCATTCACAGGTTCAAATATCCTTGCCGGATCCATGACGATAACGAACCAGTGTTCCGA
>Ga0310695_10012453_pt1 | contig 11912 bp, 9 predicted proteins | sample RumenRJG_04DNA_FD_203882 | JGI IMG/M metagenome (GOLD analysis project Ga0310695, IMG submission 203882) | Bovine rumen microbial communities from Lethbridge, Alberta, Canada - RJG_04 (v2) (version 2) | ecosystem: Host-associated > Mammals > Digestive system > Stomach > Rumen | place: Canada... | reverse complement strand
CCTACCGTGTGAAGGTAGTGCTCTAACCAACTGAGCTAATCGCCCTGAAAGAATGCGCGTATTATACCATTTTCTCCGCCGTTGTGCAACCGGTTAAACGCGCGAATCTGCGGGCGGATTCAAGCGTGTTCCAGAGAAGCATCGTGATCGTCATCGGGCCGACTCCGCCCGGGACGGGCGTCATCGCCGATGCAACGCGCGAGCAGCTTTCGAAATCGGCGTCGCCTACGAGGCGGAAACCTTTCGGCTTCGCGGCGTCGGCTATGCGGTTGACTCCGACATCGATGACTACCGCGCCCGGTTTGAGCATGTCGCCCGTCAGTGTGCCGGGGCGCCCTGTGGCCACGACGACGATGTCGGCTTCGCGCGTGAAGCGGGCGATATCGGGAGTGCCGGTGTGGCAGAGCGTCACGGTCGCGTTCGTCTCGCGGCGCGCGAGAAGGGCGGCGACGGGTTTGCCGACTATGTTGCTGCGGCCTATCACCACCGCATGCTTTCCTGCTATGTCCATGCCGGCGAATTCGATGAGCTTGATTATCCCGTGCGGCGTGCACGGCAGGAAGCACTCTTCGCCGATCATCATCTTTCCGACGTTCACCGGCGAAAAGCCGTCCACGTCTTTTTCCGGCGATATCGCGTCTATCACGGCGTTTTCCCTTATGTGCTCCGGCAGCGGGAGCTGTACGAGTATGCCGTGCACGGAAGCGTCTTCGTTGAGCGAGCGCACCGTCTCGAGAAGCTCTTTTTCGGATGTTTCCGCCGGCATGCGGATTTCCCGCGAGGCCATTCCGGCCTCCTTGCACGCCTTTTCCTTGGCGGTGACGTAGCTGACGCTCGCGGGATTGTCGCCCACGAGAATCACGGCGAGAGCGGGAATGACGCCGGTCTCTTTCGCGAGAGCTTCGACGCCGTCTTTGATTTCGCCGCGCATTTTCGCGGCAAGAGATTTTCCGTCTATCGTTTTCATGGCGGATATTATAGCATAACGGCGAAATTTTTGGTATAATAGGGCGTATGACAACAAGACGTTTCGAGATTGACGGCAAGAAGGTTTCGCTTCTCGGATACGGAGCGATGCGCCTTCCGACTGTCGACGGCGGCCATGCCAACGCCTGGTCCAAGGCCGGTTATTCTTCTTCCGACATCGATCAGGAGCTCGTGAACCGCCAGATAAAGACGCTTATCGACTCCGGGGTGAATTATTTCGACACATCGCCCGCCTACTGCCGGGGGCTTTCCGAAGCGAGCCTCGGCGAGGCGCTCGCGAAGAGCGGGGCGAAACGGTCCGATTACTTCATCGCGACGAAGCTTTCGAATTTCGCGCCGCAGCAGTTCCCGCTCGACGAGTGCAGGAAGATGTTCGAGAACTCGCTCAAATATCTGCGCACCGATTACATCGACAATTATCTCCTCCATTCGATAGGCAACGGCGGATTCGAGACTTTCTCGAAGCGCTATCTCGAAAACGGCGCTCTCGAATGGTGCGCCGGCCTCAGGCGCGACGGGCGGATACGCAACCTCGGCTTCTCCTATCACGGAGATCCGAAAGCGTTCGAGTGGTGCATCGGTCATCACGGAGAATACCGCTGGGATTTCTGCCAGATCCAGATGAACTACGTCGACTGGCTGCATGCGAAAGAGGTGAACGAGCGCAACCTCGACGCCAAATATCTCTACGGCGTCCTTTCTTCGCTCAAGATTCCCGTCGTGATAATGGAGCCGCTTCTCGGCGGCCGTCTCGCCCGCTACAACTACGCCATCGCGCGCGAACTCGTGCCGCTCGATCCCGAGGCGTCGCTCGCGAGGTGGGCCCTCAGATTCTGCGGCACCTACCCCGGGGTGATGACCGTCCTTTCAGGCATGACGCGCATGGAGCACATAGAGGAGAACATAGAAACGTTCTCGCCTCTCAAGCCGTGTTCGGACAGAGAGCTCGCCGCTCTCGAACGGGCCGCCGTGGCCATGCTCAAGCAGAACACTATACCGTGCAACAGCTGCAACTACTGCATGCCGTGCCCGTACGGTCTCGACATACCGGCGATTCTGACGTTCCGCAACAGAATGCTCACGTCGGAGCGTCCTCTTTCCGCGAAGGAGGCCCTTGCCGAATACCGCAGGGACGTTCCGGAAGAACTGCGCCGCGCCGAGCATTGCACCGGTTGCGGCAGATGTTCGCCGCATTGCCCGCAGTCGATAGACGTGCCGAAGGAAATCGCGGCCATAGACGCTTGGATAGACACGCTCGTGGACAGTGAAATAAAATGAAAAAGACAATCGTAATAGCGGTTTCCGCCGCATCGCTAGCGCTCGCGGTGGCGTCGTTTGCCGGTTTCGGCGTCGAAAAAACGCTTGTCATCCAGCCGGCCGCGACGGTGGCGTTTCTCGTGGTCCTGCTCCTCTCGCCTTTGTGGGGCAGATTTTTCTGCCAGGCGATATGTCCGCTCGGCATAATTCAGACGCTTGTGAACGCTCTCTTCCATCCGTCCCGCCGCGTCCGCAGGGTCTGCACGCGTCTTCCCCAGACGAAGAGGCAGAAGGCGGTGCGCATGGCGGTGCTGGCGCTGAGCGCCGTTCTCGTCGCGTGCGGGCTGGGAGGCCTGGGATGGGCTCTCACGCCGTATGCGATTCTCGGACGGGCGATGTCTCTGTTCGTTCCGGGGCTTGTCGTATTCGCCGTTGTCGTGGCGCTTGCGGCGTGCGGCCGCGGACGCATCTGGTGCAACTGGATATGTCCGGTCGGGACTGTCTTCGAGTTTCTTTCGCGCAAGGCGGCGCATCCCGACAGGGTGAGGCACGGCTGCGGCAACTGCAAGGCGTGTTTCAGGAAAGAGGGCGGCGACGGAGAGGCCAAGACGGAGGCGCAGGCAAAACAGCCGGGCGTCGCCGAGATGACGCGCCGCGAAGTGATAGGCTCTTTCGCCGCCGTCGCGGCCGCATCCGCGGCGACCGCGGCGGAGAAGACGGTCGACGGCGGCTTCGCGGCCGTATCGCTTCCCGGCGTGCCGAAGCGTCCCGCCAAGGCGCGGCCTCCGGGCGCGGCGGACGATTCGCTTTTCAGACGGCTTTGCGTGGGTTGCGGCCTTTGCGTTTCGAAATGCCCGGGCAAGTGCATTTCTCTTTCGTCTGATCTTGCCGATTTCGGACAGGCGCAGATGGATTTCAGGCACGGGTACTGCCGTCTGGCGTGCAAGATGAAATGCGCCGCCGCGTGCCCTGCGGGCGCGCTCGAGAAGATCGACAACATCGACCGCGCGAACATGCACATGGGGCATGCAGTGTGGAGAAAGGATCTTTGCGTGCGCACGGTCAACGGCGACGGCTGCACCGCCTGCGCGAGGAAATGTCCCGTCGGCGCCATAACGATCGTCGAAGGGTTCCCTGTCGTCGACAGGCAGAAATGCATCGGTTGCGGCGCGTGCGAACACGTGTGCCCGGCGCGGCCCGAGCCTGCCATATTCGTCAAAGGGTTCGAGCGCCAGAGAGTGGTGCGGCCGCTCGATGAAACGGGTCTCGTGCGCGAAATGCGCTATTTCATCGACGAGGGCGCCTCTGCGGTCGTGGCGAAAAAAGGCGTGATCGTGGCGAGCGAGAAAGGCAAGGGCATCGCTCCGCTTTTGAAGCTCTACGACAAGGGCGTGCTCGAAGGAAGCGTTCTCGTCGACCGCGTGATCGGCCGCGCGGCCGCGGCGATATGCATCGAGGGCGGCGTGAAGAGCGTCCATGCCCTGGTCATGGGCGCGGATGCGGCGGTGATGCTCAAGGCCGCGTCCATCCGTTGTTCGGCCGAGAGGATGGTGCCGGCCATTCTCGACAGGTCTCTTTCCGGTTCTTGTCCTCTTGAAAAAACGGTGGAGGGCATGACCGAGCCCGGAAAAATGGTTGAAGCATTGAGAGGTTTCAAGCCTCCGAAAGGCAAGTAATTCATGTCGGACAGGTTTTTCATACGTTCGGAGACGGGCAGCGTTTACGGCCCGGCCGATTTCGACACGCTCGTTTCGTGGGCGGAGGAGGGCCGCGTCAGCGCGACCGGGTTCGTTTCCCGCGACCGCAGGTCGTGGATTCCCGCGCAGCTGATGGACGAGTTGCAGATGAAGTGGATCGTCGAGGCGGAGCCGGGCAGGTTTTTCGGCCCGTTCAACAGGAAGTTCCTCGTCAAGCTCTACAAGGCCGGCGAGATTCCCGAAGGCGCCGCGGTCTATTCGCGTCACGATCTCCCGCCAGACCGCGATCCCGAGCCGGTGAAGGTCGAGGTGCCGGTGGAAAAGATCGTCGAGAAGATCGTCGAGAAACGCGTCGAGGTCCCTGTCGAGAAGATAGTCGAGAAGATCGTCGAAAAACGCGTCGAGGTCCCGGTCGAGAAAATCGTGGAGAAGATTGTCGAGAAGCGCGTCGAAGTGCCCGTCGAGAAGATTGTCGAAAAGATAATCGAAGTGGAGCCGCCGCCGCGCACCGCGATCGTAGAGCAGCAGGCGGTGTCGGCCGACGGCTCCCAGCCGCCGCCCATAGCGATGACCGGCATTTTCAAAGGCGCCGACCGCGCAAGGCTCGAGGCTCTTGAAACGGCCGCGCGCCGCGAACTTTCGCAGGCCGGCCGCGCGCGTTTCGGAGGACTCTTCTCAAGGAGAAAATGATGGAAGGCTGCACCTGGTATCTTCGCACGCAGGACGACACCTTCGGCCCCGAGACCGAAGAACGCCTCGTTGAATGGGCCCGGAGAGGCCGCATACAGCCCGGGCAGGGGATATCCCGCGACGGTCTCGTATGGCGCAAGGTCGAGGACATGCCGTTTCTTGATATGCGCTTTTCGATAGACATCGGCGACGGCAGGGCGCGTGGACCGTACAACAAGGCCGCGGCCGACGCGCTCGTCGCGTCGGGGAGGCTTCCGGCGGCGGCGAAAGTGATCGAGACCAGGCCTCCTTTCGAAACGGACGAAGTGCAGGACGAAGCTGCTCCCGACGGAGAGCGGAGCGGCGTTCCGGCGGTCGAGGATGCAGAGGGCGCCGGAGCGGAAGAAGAAGCCTCTTCCGCGCCGGCGCCAGACTCCGCCGGCGCGGAAAGAGACGAAAAGACGGCCGAGAAGATCGTGGAGAAAAAGATCGTGGAGAAGATCGTCGAGGTCCCCGTAGAGAAGATAGTCGAGAAAACGGTCGAGAAAGTCGTCGTCGACGACACTCGCATAAAAGAACTCGAGGGGCTTCTCGCCGAAGAGCGCCGCCACACGGCGGATCTCCAGAAAAAACTCGACAGCGCCATGAAAAACGCATCTGCGCGCGAGGACAAGCTGCGCGAGCAGCTTTCCGCGCTCGAGGACGAGCTGCGCAGGCTTCCGCAGACGGCGAGCGAGGTGGCGGCGGTGCAGTCAGCCGTGTATTCGATCATGGAGAGGGAGGCCTCCGAGATTGCCGAGATGCTCGAACACGAGAAGGCCGAGGCCGAAGAATTCCGTCGCCGCAGCCAGGAGCGTTCGGACAGACTGCTCGAGCGCCGCCGCGAGCTTCTCAGGCGCACAGGGTCGAACATAGAGGAGATGACGCGCCGCGCCCTCGTCGACCGTCCGGAAGATCCGCGCACCGCCCAGATCAGAAAAGAGCTCGAGGAGTTGAAGCGCATCGACGAAAAGAAATTCGCCGGGTACGAAGAGCAGATAGCCACTCTCAGGGAGAAACTCAATGTCGCCGAAGCGGAGAGGATGCGTTCGTCCTCGGCGATGAAAGACGTCACGGAACTGAGACGCGAGGTGCAGCAGCTCGGCGAACGTCTCCACGTGCGCGAGAAGGAGCTGATGGCGGAGCGCGAGCGCAACGAATCGCTGAGGGAGCGCCAGGCCGTCAACCAGCAGGTTCTGGCGGCGCGTCTGGCGGCGCTCGAATCGCCCTCCATAGGATCTGCGCAGTCGATTTCCACGAACCAGAGCCGCGAGGCGAAAATGATCAAGCTCCCCGGCTGGATGAGGCTCGGAAGATGAGCGCGGCGGCATGCGCCGTCGTCGCGGCGCTGAGCGTGTGGGAATGCGCTCTCGCGCCGGCGCCGGCCGCGACCGGCGCTCTCGCGCGGACGGAGCTGAGATTTCCGGAGCAGAATCCTACCGTCGAAGCGAAGGTCGGCGGCGACGGCCGCGTCACGCTGCGCGAGGAGAATATTTCCTGGGATTTCGTCCATGGCGCGTATTCGGCGAAAATCGCGCTCGATGAAAATTTCGCAAAGGGTTCGAACGGCGGCGATTTGTACATGAACCGCGATTCGGACCATTCCCGTCTCGTCGCGACCAACTGGCCCGGGCTCGTCGAGATCCGCGCCGACGAAAATCTCCGCACCCATGCTTTCGGCAGGGGGATGCCCGACGTCCTTTTCAACAGGCCGGTGTTCGGCAACGCGTCGCTTGCGTTCACGCAAGGCCCTTTCTGGAGATCGTTTCCGAGGGCGCTGACCACCATAGAGCGCCGGCGCCTGCCGCTGATGCAGAAAATGTATCTTTCGAACCAGATATGGGTTTTCCCGGCCGTGGACGATTTCAATTTCGTGAATACGAATCTCTACGGCGACGTGTTTGCATCGGTGACGCCGTACTGGATATCCACAGAGGGGAGAAGCTGGTCCGACCAGTATTATCTCAAAGCGGCGCTCGAGGCAAGCAGGTCGTTCAAGCCGGAAACGAAGAAAGAAATCGTGAGAAGGGGGCTGCTCGCCCCGACCGTGCAGTCGCTCCTGCGCAAGTCTCTGAAGAAAGTATCGGGGGAGGAAGGCTATCTTTCTCCTGCCGCCCATCCCACCGCCATGCCGCCAAACGCTCTGGACATGCGGCGGCTCAAAGAGGCGGCCGCGGCCATGGAGCCGGACGGGATACCGCCGGTGGTCGCGGTTTCCATCATCGGCAGGAAGCCCTCTTCGGAGCCGCCGGCTCCCGAGGTGATGTACGTGACGCCGTTCGCCTCTTCGTTCGTCCTCAGAGCGCCGGACGAAGAGCGGAGTTTCACTCTCGTGGCGTCTGGGGCCGACGAGTATGCGTTCAGGATCGTCCACGACGATTTCGGCGCCGCCAGAATCGAAAACGCCGAAGGCTGTGTCGCCCGCGTTTCGGTGAGGAGAGCGCGCATGACATCGGTGAACAGGGTGGATGTCGCCGTTTTCGGCAAGACCCGTTCGTCCGGATGGGGCGCGCCGAGTTTCGTGTCGTTCGCCGTGGTCGAACCTGTCGTGAAATATTCTGATCCGGCCATCGCGAGATGAAATTTGTTCTTGCACCGATAGCCGATTTCACAGATCCGCCGTTCAGAACGATGTGTTTCAGGGGCGGGGCCGACGGCGCCTATACGGAGATGGTGTCGGCGGCGGCGCTCCGCCACGGCCACGAGGCGACGCGTTTCCTTCTCGAGAAGAATGCCGGCGAGGGGCCGGTGGCATGCCAGATATTCGGCTCAGACGAGCTCGACGTGGCTTTCGCCGCGCGTGCGGTGGACGCTGTCGGCGGGAGATTCTGCGCTTTGAATCTCAATGCGGGATGCCCGATGAAAAAGATAGTGCGGACGGGCGCCGGCGCTTCTCTCGTGTCGAAGCCGGAGAAGGTCGAAAAGCTTTTGCGCGCGATGAAGGAGAACACGTCGCTTCCGGTGACGCTCAAGACGCGTCTCGGCACGCATCCCGGCGAAACCACGGTTTTCGAGCTTGCCGGCGCGGCCGAGGCCGCGGGCGCGGCGGAAATCGCCGTGCACGCGAGGTTTGTTTCGGAGATGCATTCCGGCGCGCCGCATCTCGACATTCTCCGCGATCTCGTATCCCGCACGTGCCTTCCCGTCACGGGCAACGGCGGCGTCGCCGACCGCCGCAGCGCCGCCGACATGGCGGCGACCGGGGTGGACGGCGTCATGATCGCCCGCGCCGCCCTTGCAAGGCCGCATGTTTTCGCCGAAATCAAGGCCGCGCTCTCCGGTGCGGCGGCGCCGCCGGAGAAATCGCCCAAGGAACTTTTCTCCGAACATCTGGCGCTCGTCCTCGAATATGCGGACTCTCTGGCGGCGGCTTTCCCGCATGCCCGGCCTCTTCCACGCGGCAAACTCGCGGTTTTGAAAACGAGAACGCATCTTTTCAGGTATTTCTCCGGCGTTCCCGGTGCGGCGGCGGTCAGAAAACGTTTGATGTCGGCAGACACAACAGATGAAATTTTTGATATAATATCCACAATATGAAGCGAATCAAACACATACTTTTTCTTGCGGCGGCGGCGACGGCCGGCGTCGTCTTCGCGGCGGATTCCTGCTGCGCATATCCCAATTTCGGAATGTCGAGAGTCGACGAGATGATGTTTCTCGTCCTGCAGATAGGAGTAATAATCTTCGCGGCGAAGCTCGGCGGGTCGATAGCCGCGCTTTTCAAGCTCCCGTCCATACTCGGCGAACTCGCGGCGGGCATAGTGATAGGCCCGTGGGCTCTCGGAGGCATAGGGTTCGGCGATGGCGTGTTCCGCTACGGGCTTTTCAACGGCGCGGCTCTCAAGGCCATCAACGCTCTTGCGTCCGAAGAGGCGCAGGCGCTTTTCGGCACGACCGCCGGAGGCGGAAACGTGTTCGACGCGACGAGCCCGGCTCTTTACGGCATCGCCACGCTCGCCTCGGTGATACTGCTTTTCCTCTCCGGGCTCGAGACCAATCTGAAGATGTTCCTCAAGTATTCGTTCGTCGGCTCTCTCGTGGGCGTCGGCGGCGTGGTGGTGTCGTTCCTCTTCGGCGATCTGGCGGCGGTGATCTTCCTGCCGAAATTCTTCCCGCATTTCGGTTCGCTCGCGCAGCTGCCGCTCGCACAGGCGATGACGTCCGAGGCTCCGCTTTACATGGGCATAATGTCGACGGCCACGTCGGTGGGCATAACGGCGCGCATTCTTTCCGAGCGCAAGAAGATGGATTCCGAAGAAGGCACGACGATCATGGCCGGAGCGGTCATCGACGATGTCCTCGGCCTCATCGTCCTCGCCATCGGCAACGGGATCATAGCGGCCAACGCGGCGGCCGCCAAGTCCGGCGCCGTGGCGGCGATGGACTGGGGCAAGATCGGCTTTGTGGCGCTCAAGGCGTTCGGCGTATGGATCGTCGCCACCGTGGTGTGCGTGGCCGTCGCCCGCCGCCTCGCCAAGCTTCTCAAGTTCTTCTTCAAGTCGCATGCGGTGATCGCCACGATGGCGTTCGGCCTTTCTCTCGTGCTCGCCGGCTTTTTCGAATACATGGGGCTGGCGATGATAATCGGCGCGTACGTGATGGGGCTCGCTCTTTCGCGCACCGATCTCAAGCATATGATCCAGGAGACCCTCACGCCGGTATACACGTTCCTCGTGCCCGTGTTTTTCTGCGTGATGGGCATGATGGTCGACGTCTCGGCGCTGTGCTCCAGGGAGGTGCTCGTGTTCGGCGGCATATACACGGCTCTCGCGGTGGCGGCGAAAATCATCGGCTGCCTCGTGCCGTCGGTCTGCTGCGGATTCAACATGCTCGGCGCGCTGCGCATCGGGGCCGGCATGGTGCCTCGCGGCGAAGTGGCGCTCATAATAGCGGGGCTCGGATTGTCGTCGGGCTATCTCACCCAGGAGATATTCGGCATCGGCATTCTCATGACGCTTGTCACCACGATCGTCGCTCCGCCCGCGCTCGTGGCTCTCTTCATCCCGCAGAAGAAAGGCGTGCGCCATCCCAGGCCGTCGATGGACGGGGCGCGCGAAGTCGTTTTCGAACTTACCACGCGCGACGTCGCCGACATAGTTCTCACGCGTCTTCTCGCCGAGTTTCGCAACGAAGGCTTTTTCACCACCTGCCTTTCGCAGGCCGACCACATCTGGGAAGTGGCTCTCGACGACATAGAACTCGCCATACGCAGGCAGGGGCGCAAGATTCGCTTCACGTGCACTCCGGCCGAGGAGGCTATGGTGATGACGGCGTGGATGGAAGTGGCCAGCCAGCTCAACGATATCGCCAAGGCGATAGCCAGGCCCGTCAGGAAGGAAGACGTCGAGAAGATCGTCACCTCCACCGGAGCCGCGACGAAAGGGCACGAGGGAGTGAAGAAATACGTGCAGGAATTCGTCATGCTGCCGCATTTCAAGGCTTCCTCCAAGAACGAAGCGATCGAAAAAATGGTCGCGGAGATAGCAAGGGCCTTCCCGAAGCTCGTGAAGGATCCCGCGGCGGCGACGGCGTCGGTGCTGAGCAGAGAAGCGTCGATGCCCACCGGGCTCGACCACGGCATCGCCGTGCCGCACGGCCGGGATGCAAGCGTCTCCGGCATAGTCGGGGCGGTTGCCGTTCTCGACAATTCCGGCACGGCGGGCGGATGCATCCCGGATTACGAGACTATCGACAACAGCGAGCTCAGGATAATAGTGCTCACTCTCGCGAGCGACAAAGCCGAGACTCCGTATCTCAAGGTGATGAGCTACATTTCCCGCGCGCTCAGGGCCGATAACGGCTACGAGCGGCTTGCGAAGTGCGCCACGCCGAAGGAGATGCGCCGCTTCTTCAGGGATTCCAAATGACCGCCGGCGACACTATCGCCGCCGTATCCACGGCAAAGGGGCCGGCCGCGGTTGCGATAGTCCGCCTTTCTGGCGCCGACGCTTTCGCCGTCGCCGGCAGAATGACGAGGCGCCCGCTGCCGTCTCCCGGGACGTTTGCGTTCGCGAAACTGTTCAGGCCCGGAGCCGCGGAAGGCGATCTTCATGTCGACGAAGCGCTCGTCCTCGTTTTCAAGGGGCCCAGATCGTACACCGGAGAGGACGTGGTGGAGTTCCACTGCCACGGCGGCGCGGTGCAGCCCGAGCGCGTGCTCGGCGCGGCGTTCGAAGCGGGGGCGCGCGCGGCGCGGCGCGGAGAGTTCACCGAGCGCGCGTTTCTCAACGGCAAACTATCCTACGACGAGGCCGAAGCCGTGCTCGATCTCGTGAACGCCAGAACTTCGCGCGCCGCCGACGACGCTCTCGAAGGGATGGCCGGCGGGAGACGCAGGGCGGTGGAACGCCTTTACGGCGATGCTTTGTCTTTGTCGGCCGAGATGGAGCATTCGCTCGACGTGGACGAAGAAGAGCTGCCTTGCGGTTTCGTCGCCCGCATCGCCCGCGATGCGGCGGCTTTGCGGGAGCGCATTCTTTCGGAGGCGAAGAAGGAGCGTGAGCGCCGGATGTTCAGGCGCGGCGCGTCGGTCGTGCTTCTCGGGCCTCCCAACGCCGGCAAGAGCACTCTTCTCAACGCGATTCTCGGAGAAGAAAGGGCGATAGTGTCGGGAACGCCGGGGACGACGAGAGATGTGATCGACGCATGGACGGACATCGGCGGCTGGCCGGTCCGCCTCGTAGACACGGCAGGAGTCAGAGAGACGGCGGATCCTGTGGAGGCGCGCGGCGTTTCGATGGCGCGCGACGAGGCCTGCCGGGCCGATGTCGTCATTCTTCTCGGCGTGGCCTGCGGCGAGCCTTTCCCCGATGGAACCGAAGTCGTCCGCGTGCATGCAAAATGCGATGTGTCGAGGGGGGACGGGCTTAATGTTTCCGCCGTCACCGGAGAGGGGCTGGAAGAGCTCAAGGCGTCAGTCGCCGCCGCGCTCGAAAGAAAGGCGCAGAAGCCTGTCGAAGCCGACGGCGATGCCGCGAGGCTGTCTCTTCTCGAGCGCGCAGCATCGGTTCTCGGCGATCTTCCGGTCGAGGCGGTCCCTCTTGCGAATGCTTTGAGGGATGCGGCCGTTGTTCTCGGTTCTGCTTCCGGAGCCGTATATTCGAGCGATCTTCTCGACAATCTTTTTTCGCGATTCTGCGTAGGCAAATAATTCTCGAATCCACGTAAAACCGGGTTTGTCCCGTATTGCGACAAGTTAGCGCTTTTTTTTTGAAGCAGACGGCTTGACAGGGGGGGGGGGGGGGGTATGATATAAACCCCCGC
>Ga0310695_10012452_pt1 | contig 11912 bp, 10 predicted proteins | sample RumenRJG_04DNA_FD_203882 | JGI IMG/M metagenome (GOLD analysis project Ga0310695, IMG submission 203882) | Bovine rumen microbial communities from Lethbridge, Alberta, Canada - RJG_04 (v2) (version 2) | ecosystem: Host-associated > Mammals > Digestive system > Stomach > Rumen | place: Canada... | reverse complement strand
GTTTCCATGGCGAGGCATCACAGCGAGAAGAACGCAGGGTGATGGTCTCGATGGAGTCCGACTGAACGGGTGAGAAACCAACAGCGAGGGTCTTGGCCAGGCGATAGATGCCGCGCTCCATGTCGTCAGCATCGTTCTCTGCATAGATTTCCTGCTGGTCTTTCTCGTTGAAGTCCGAAATCATGGTCTTTGTCCTGAAGCCGTACAGTTTCTTCTCGTCAATCATCCCCTGCTGGTTGTACTCGCGGATGACGATGGTGAAGCCCGACACGGAGTCGCGCAGAGAGGAAATGTCATAGGTGTAAACCTCGAAGCCACACAAGGCCATGTGCTCCATGAAGTCTTCGGGTGTGGCTGCTACTTTCTTGATTTCTTGCCCCTGCCCCGCCATTGCAACGAGGGCGAGCAGTGCGGTGATGATGGTTTGCTTGTTCATTGTTCAGCTTTCCTTTTATGATGTTATGATAATAGCGTGCTACAGCGGTATCGCGCGAGCGGTATTGTCGCTGAATATCGCTCCGATGATGTAATAATGGGGCGAGTGCTTGAAATATTCACTTTCCATGATGTTCTCTTCCGTCAGTTCCTTCTCTCCGCAGAAACGACATATCTTATAATTGGAATCCCACCAGAAAGAACCATAAAGGGCAAGGGGAATGAAAGTGTTAGGTCGTAACGCTGAAACCCGGATTGGAACCTTTTCGTAGAGGTAAAAAGTTTCTGGCGCATCGGGGACGGGTTTGAGCACTAAATCCCTTGCCAAGCCATTACGGCTGTCGGGACGTACATAGACAGTTACCATTGAGTCCGATTGTACCGATTGTCTGGGAGAGAAGCCAATGGATAAGTTTTTTGCCATATTAAGTCTCTGCCCTTTCATTTCGCTTACCATGCCCAGTTGGTTATACTCTCGGATGACGAGGATGATGAGTGAAGCAGAATCCTGCAAAGAGGAAATGTCGTAGGTCAGCACTGCGTCGTCTTGCGTTTTCTTCTGTTCCGTAGCATACTTAGGCTTGGTTTCAGCACTCTTGGTTTCGTTTCCTTGACCTTTCAGTACGATACTGACAGACAATATCGCCACAAGGGCGAGGAGGATGGTGATGATGATTTTCTTGTTCATTGTTCGTTTCTATTTATTTGTTATCGTTGAATATCTCTTCGAGTTTCCTGTCAAGTTCTTTGCTGCTTGCAATCCTGCGGGAGAGGATGGTGCCGTCGGGGGCAAAGAGAATCTTGTGTGGAATCCCCGTTACTCCATAGATGCTCATGGGCTTGGATTCGTAAATCTGGGGGAACGGGATGCCCATTTTCTGCACGACGCTGTCGGATTTCTCAGGGGTGTCGCTGACGGTGATTCCGATTACCTTCAGCCCTTTGTCCTTGTATTTCTCGTACAAGGCAATGACATGGGGCATGTCAGCCGTGCAAGGCCCGCACCATGAGGCCCAAAAGTCGGCAAGCACATAGTTGCCCCGCCCCACGAAGTCGGAAATGGCGGTCGGCTTGCCATCAGGAGAAACGCCCGTGAGTTCTTGAACATCTTGCCCTCCTCGGTTTCCTGCACCAGCAAAAGACTTTCCTTCAGCCTGTCCATCTTAGGACTTGCCTGTACGTCGGGGGACAGCTTCTCTATAAGTCCAATCGATTCGGTTGACGTGAATAATGCCTTGGATTGCCCGATAAGAAATGGAAACAGTGGATGGTCTGGATGGTTGCTGACGATACGGCTGACCACTTCGCACATCTTCTTGACGTATGTGTCCATATCCATGTCCGTGTTCTGTACCGCAAGCACGCCCATCAGCTCGTCGTTCATCGGCGTACCTCCAATGCGTATGAGGTAAACCAAGTCCAAGTCAACCGTGATATTTACGGTTCCGCTTTCCAGGACAAACATTCTTATCCATCCGCGCCTGCCCTGCTTGGTGATGCAGCAGACGGCAGGTTCGTCAAGCATTCCGCTTGCAGGGACGATGTTCCCATCTTTGACTTGCAGCGTTGTTATCATCCTTTGCTTCTCGGCATCGATGACAGTCAGCGTATCAGTCGGTGCGGCGTTTGCCACAGTCCCTTCTATTCTCCAAGTGAATGTCTGCCCCTGTGTTGTCATTGCGACGAGTGCGAGCAGGATGGTGATGATTGTATGCTTGTTCATATTCATTTTTCAGCGTCAGTTGCAGACACATGCGGATAATCATAAATCTTTATGTTCAACAAGGAAGCCACCCGCTCATTCAGTCTTTTTTGAGCGATATAATGGCAAAATTTCATGAACTCGACACCGGCGTGCTGCAATACATATTCCAAGGAAATATACGAAGGACGGAACAAGCTGCAAGCCATTTTTTTTATTTCTTTTTCGGTTCCTTGTTCAGTTTGTAGGAAATGTGCAGCAGACCGTAGGAGGGGATGACGTTGTAGAAGGTCTCTGTGCGGCCCTGGGCGTTGATGCTGCGGCGGACGTTGGAGAGGTTGCCGAGCAGGTCGAAGCCGTCGAACATGATGACCAGATTGCCTTTCATGAGACGCTTGGCTAAGCGGGCGTTCCATACCAGTTCGTTGGTGTTCATCGACGGCTCGCTGTAGCCTCGGCGGGAGTACATCGTCAGGTCGGTGGAGAGCTGCAACGACCACGGCAGTTCCACTTGCGCGCTGGCTCCGTACTGGTAGGTATAGGCGTTGAGACCCCACCCCTGACCCTCCCCGGAGGAGAGGGAGCCGTGCTCGCTGCCTGAGTGCTGGTAGTTCAACTTGCCGCTGATTCCGTACTCCATCTTGTCTGTTGGCTTCCACGTGAGGCCGAGTTCATCGGTCAGGAAGGTAGAGGCCACGACCGAGCGGGTGGCGACAGTCGTGCCGCTGAGGTCCACGCTGTGGTTGTAGTTGTAGCTCACGCTCTCCCTGATGCGCCAACGGTCTTTCTTGTCAATCGGGAAGTCAACGCCCGTCGAGGCGTTCGCCGTCCAGTTGCCGTTGACGTTCTCTGGGGTGACGGTGCGCACGCCTGTCGAGCGGTCATAGACAAAGCCCGAAGCCACGGCGTTCTCAGTAATCTGGGCGCTGGCCGAGACGTTGAACAGCGTCTTGCCGTACTTGTCGCTGTAACGGCCGCTTAGACTGTAGTTGCGAGTGTTCTTCAGGTTGGGGTTGCCTAAGGTGATGTAGAGCGGATTGCTGTCATCGCGGATATTCAGCAGACTGGTCATCGAGGGAGCCGAGGTGCTCATGCTCAAGTTGGCATAGATATTACGGTTGCGTTTCCAGTTGCTGTGAAAGAAATAGATGGTAGGCGCGAGGAAGGTGGTGTTGCGTTTCATCAGCGTGTCAAGGCTCCACGAGAGGGGGCTGCCACGGTGATAGTCCAGACGCTCGTGAGCCATGGGAATACCGAGCTGGATCGACAGCTGGGAGTAGTAGTCCTCACTGCTTTTATTGAGCCGGTAGGCTATCTGCGGTGTGTGCGTATGGGTAGTGCTGCGCTGTTCCGAACTGTTGTTGGCATCAAGCGTGGTGAGCATCTCGTCCATTGACGGCAGCGAGCCGAGCCTTTCGGGCGTGTTCCAGTCGCTCAGTTTGTTGAGCAGGTAGAGCGGCGAGTTGTTATGGCTTTGGTAATAGTTGTAGGTGTAGCCCAGGTCGAGGCTGTGGCGATGCTTCTCATCGAAGGCAAACATCAGTCGCGGTTGGGCAGTGAAGTTGGTGGTGCTGCGCTTGGTGGGCTGGTAGCGGTTGCGGAAGTCGTCGGGTAGCGACACAGTCGCAACATACTCTATAAGATTGTGCTCGTAGTTGTCCTCCTTGCGGTCGGTAAAACGGAAGCTGAAGGGCATCCAGAAGTCGATGAAGTCGTTGTGGGCCGGACTGACGGAAAGGTATCCGTCGTTGTTCGTGTCAAACCAGTGGCCTACGCCCTTGGTTCGGCTGATGGTGCGGTTGATGGCGTAGCGGCGCAGCAGGTCGCCGGCGTTGGGAGCCTGAATGCTGTCCATCCAGTCCTTGCCCAACTGGTCGGCCACATCCTCGGCCAGCGTGACACTGGCCGACTCGCTGTGGTTGTTCCATGTGGTGTAATAGAAGTAAGGCTGGATGCTCATCTGGAAGTATTTCAGCCACTCGCCGATGGGCTCCGTATGGTAGTAGTTGTAGCGATGCCGCGACTCTATCTGCCAGTCGTAGCTGCGCTTCTCGAAGAACGAGCGGCCGTAGGTGCTGCCGTCGTCGAGGAAGGTGGCGCTGCTGGTGTTGTTGGCATCGTTCTTGTCCCAGTAGGTGGTGCTGATGCTGCCCTCATAGCGGTAGCGATCTTCTTTCTCCGTGCGGAAGTTGGCCCCGGCCTTGACTAACGAGATTAGTCCCTCCGACTGTGTCAGCGGGCTCCATTCGCCCTTCTCGCCCGGCGTGCGATAGTCGTTCAGGTTGTTCGTGGTGGCATAGACCGCCAAGCGTGAACGGTCGGAGAAGTGCAGGCCAAACAGGCGGCCCAGGTACTTCGCGTCATGCCGTCCCTCGTCGTTCTTGAAGAAAGTCGTGCCGCCGCCCCCTTCGCCATTGGCTATCCACCCGCTGTTGTACTCACGCTTCAGCTTCACGTCCATCACCAACTCCTTCTGTGCCGTCTTCTCGCGGTTCGTGCCCTTTACATCCTCGGGCACCCGCTCGTAACTGCGCACCTGCTTCACCATGTACGTAGGCATGTTCTCAAGGAGCAGCTCGCGGTCGCTGTCGAAGAAGTCCTTGCCGTTGAGCAGCAGCGAACTGACCTGACGCCCGTTCACCTTGATGACGCCACCCGACTCTAACTCCACGCCCGGCAGCTTCTTGATGAGGGCATCGAGCATCGAGCCTTCGGTCATCTGGAAGGCATCGGCATTATAGACCAGCGTGTCGCCGTCCATGTAGAACTTCAGCTTTGTTGACTGCACGACCACCTCGCCCAGCTCCACCTCTAATTTCTTCGGCAACCGACGCAGGTAGATGGTCTTCAGGCTGCGCGTCTGTTCCCGCTTGTACATCTTCTTTATTTCCAGGGGGACGTAGGCCGTGCGGAAGCTGTCGGCCTCCAAGCGGATGAGATAGCTGCCCGCCTGCTTGATGCCTGCTTGGATATAGCTATACTTCCAGTCCTCCTCTTCCTGGTAGTGCACCTTGATGCTGTCAGCAAAAGTGCTGTCGGCGGCGTGCAGCAGTTCCCCCCTCACGCCCTTGATGTATTCATGCGTCAGGTGGTCTTTCACCTCGGCATAGACTTGTAGCTTGCGCTCCTTCGTCTTTGTGCTGTCCGTCGGCTCTTGTGCCTGCGCTGTCAAAGCAACGAGGGCGAGCACGGGGATTACAAATCCCCTTAAACAGGTGATGATGGCTTGTTTGTTCATTATGCGTTTCAATTATTATCTCCTTTATATACGGCAGTTGGGGAATAATATGATGTAATTGAGCGTTAATAGTTCTTAATCTGGGTGAAAGTCTTTACTTGGGTAAAGAGTTTTGTTTGCTACCGTCGGCTTACGCCCTAAAATATTTCTTGTTTGTTTTGTTTATTCTCAGATTATTAGTACCTTTGTGGCGTAAAACTAAAACACAGAAGATTATGACAGCAACAGCACAGCAAGTGAAATCCACCCCGATGGCTCCGTATATCGGACTGATGCGGGGGATGAGCCGGCACGACATCCAAATAGTAGTGACGTTTCTTAACGAAGTGATGGAAGAGGCGGAAGAAACTAAAGCGACCGCCAGTTCAGATAGCCTCGTAGAAATGGCACGCAAGAAATTCAATGTCCCAGAATCGCCTGAGACTAAATGGTTCCGCGAACATCCTGTGAACTTTACAGAGGAAGAGCTTTCTGACGAGCGAACAAAGTATATTCTCAGTAAATGCAGCCCAAAACGATGAAGCGCGTATTTCTTGACACGAATATCCTTATGGATTACATCGACAACCGCGAACATGGCCCGGAAGCAGCGCTCTTGCTGGACCTTGGGAAACGGGGGTTGGTCTGTAATTGTGTGGCTCCTGTAACTTTCACGACGATGTCTTACCTTCTTCATAGTCGTGGCAGACAAGAGATTTATGATTGCTTGCAAAAATCCTCCCGTGGCATTGAGGTCTTGCCGATGGATGCGGCGCAGTTCCTGCAAGCGATGTCTTTCGGTCCCGTCCGTGATTTCGAGGACATGATGCAATATCAATGTGCTCTCGCCGGTGGTTGCGATGTGATAATCACAAACGACAGGAAAGGCTTCGAGGAGTACTCTACGTTGCCTATCATGACCGCCGCCGAGTTCCTGCAAAGCCTGTTGGAAGAATAGCCCAACCTTCATCCCTCTCCCTGTCTCCGGCGAGAGGGATAATTGTATCTGTATGTCTCGCGTGCTGTTCATCTTCGTTTATATATACGCCGTAATCGCGGAAATATGCCGCTGCGGGGCGTTCTTGCTCTGGCAAGCGTATACTTTGTCGTCGAGCGAAATTTTCCTAATCGGGCTAAAAGGCACAGGGCGCATCACTGCGACCTGTGCCGTTTCCCATGGGTTGTGAGAAAAACTTACATATAGTTAAATTAATGTTTGCATTTGTCACTCAACTTCCATCGCGAGCTTAGTCATCTCTTTCATGTATTTCTCGATGTACTTGTTGAGAGCTTTCTGCGTCTTCTGGGCCGACTTGGGTAGCTGGATGCCGGAACTTATCATTTCTGTCAAAGCCTTGTTCTGCTCGGTGTAGAACTCCAGTATGCCCTCATAGCCTGGTCCAAGGATTTCTGCCCGCTTGTCGACAAGATTGTCAAATTCTTTAAAATAGTCCTTAAAGAGCTTTTGCAAATCACGGAAAACGGCATCCACTTCTTGGTTCTGCTTGATGATTCGGTCAAAGATGCGGTCCTTTCTCGCCCACGAAGCATTGCTCTTGGGGTCAAGCGACTTATAGAAAGCTCTGACTGTCTCCGTTTTAGCACCTAATTCCTTATACTTTATCTCCATCCGCAACTTCAGCGCGGGGGAAGGCTCTGGGAAGGGGCGGTCATGAGCGGATGCATCGTCGGCATCATCGACATTGGCAACATCGTCTATACCGCGCACCTGCCGCTTATTCAGCAGGCTCTTGCCCGAATAGCGTCCCACACGACGCTCGTAGTCGCGGTCTTCGTCGTAGTAGCCGTTGTGGGTGGTGATGTGGTACGTCTCGCCCGGCACGAAGTCGAGGTTGGTCCACAGATGGCAGAGCGAGCCGTCGGGCATGACCGTGCGGATGCGCCCCACCTTGGGCTTGTCGATCTCCACGCTGAAGCTGAAGCGGCGGTTCACCACGGGCATGTACTCCATGAAAGCGTCGTCGGCCAGCTTGTCCAGTTCCTCGCTGCTGTCGGCCATGTAGACCACGTAGAGCGAGTCCGTCAGGTCGTCGCCCACGCGGCCGTCAATCCTGAAGACGTTGTTCGACGTTTCGAGATTCTTCGTATAGAGGTCGGGGCGGAGTGAGGAAATGCCATAGACGATTCCCTCGACATTCAGGCCATCGGCCGACGGTTCCCATACGATGGCGTAGGCATCGCGCAGCTGCGGATTCTCCAAGTTCTTCGTGGCGAGGAACCACATTTCCTGCTTGCTGTTCGTTCGGACGTGGAGCGTGTTGTTGGGCTGACCGCCGTTGCTGACCACACGGATGCTGAACTGCTCGCGGCTGCCCGGCATGATGTGCAGAATCTGATAGCTGTAGGGCTCGTCGTCCATAAAAACCTGGTCGATGGTCTTCAGCTCCTTGACATCACAGCTGAAGTGGGTGATGCGCTCGGCAGACTCGATGAGGCCAGTGTTCGGGTTCTTCAGCACGGAATAGACCTGTCCCTGTTTCCTACCGAACTGGTCGCGGATTTCCCTGAGCCGGCGGAACACGCGGAGCGGATACTGATACTCCTTGTTCTCCACGATGGCAAGATAATCCTTCTTCTGGGTCTTGGATTTCGACTGTGCCGTAGCGGTTACGACGGCGCTGCACGCGATGAACAGCATGATGATGATACGTTTCATATTGTTGTTTTTTTATTGTTGCGCTGTTTGTTCTAAATGATGTTTTGCTATTTCGAGTTCCAGTTCCACCCACTTCAGGTAAGCCTCGTCGGCCTGCTTTTTCAGGAGTGCTATTTCCTCGGGGGTGTACTTGTAGTTCTCGGGGCGGGTGATGGGGATGTCGCGTTCCGTCAGCGTCATGGGCTTGGCATCCTGAGTTACGGCCTGCGCCAACTCCGGCTTTGCCTCCTCCTCAGCTTTCACTTCAGGCGTTACAGATTCTGTAGCCGTCGTTTCCTGTGCCAGGAGAGCCACGTCGTGCTTGACAACATTGGTTCGCGCCTTCGCTTTCTTAGCCTTGGTCGGAGCAGCAGCAGGCTGCGCTGCCTCCCTTTCCACTTCCGCAATCATGGGTTTCTCCGCCCGATGCGTGTCGGGTGTAACCACTCCCCTCTCCTTTGCGAGAGGGGCTGGGGGTGAGGCTTTTGGCGGCATGATATTGACGATGATAAATGCGGCGACGCAGGCTGCAGCCACCCAAGGCCAAAGCCTTCTTGTCTTGGCCACCGGCTTCTCTTGTGCCATCCGCTTCATCAGCCGGGCATTCAGGTCGGCTGGCATCTGTGGCAGCTCGGCCTCGTCCTGCCTGAGTGCTTCGCGCAGGGCGTTGTCTCGGCGGCGTAGCGTATTGAATTGTTCCTCCTTCATGACTGTAACATTTTTATGATTCTACAAAGTTTCTTTCTCGTTCGGCACAGGCGCGAGGCCACCGTTGTGGGTATCGACTCCGTGATGTCGGCAATCTCCTTCAGGCTCCGCTCCTCGTAGTAGAACATCGTCACCAGTGCCCGTTCCTCCGGCGGCAGGTGCTTCAGGGCTGCCCTGATGAGTTGCACCGTCTCGGCATTGGCGTGCCCTAACGTCTCGTCCACTTCAGCGTCCGACAGCTTGTCGGCCTCATGACCGTAGTCCTCGAAGTAGACGACGGGCATGCGCTTTCGGCGCAGGAAACTGACGGCCTCATTGTAGGCAATGCGCGAAATCCACGTGCGGAGCGACGACCGCTCAGCGTCGTGCTGTCCGATATGGCTGAATACCTTGACGAAGACATCCTGATACACTTCCTCAGCATTCTCCATGACGGGGATGAGCCGCACGACCTGCGCAAAGACCTCACGGCCATAGCGGTCGATGGTCTGTTGCTGTGCTTTGGGGTTCTGTCTGCGCAGTCCTTCTGTCAAGTCGGTTTCTTTCACGGTTTATTCAGTCTTTATATAGATATACGCAGAAAAAAGTGGAAACATTGCATTCGGGAAGAAAAAAGTTACTATGATTATCCTACCTTCAGTTTCTCCTTTCCTTTGTACTTCGTCATGTCGCTGACGATGACCTGCTCGCCAGATTCTAAGCCGCTGATGACCTCGATGTAGTCGTAGTTGCACTCGCCGAGGCGGACTTGGCGGGGATGGAGGAGGTTGCCGTCGAGGACGAAGAGAGTGTAGTCGCCGGGGCCGCTGTAGAAGGAGCCGTTGCGGATGCGGAGCACGTCGTCCTTGATGCTGGTGATGACGAAAACTTCGGTTTTCAGGCCAGAACGGAGGCGAGGATGACTCATATCGTCGGGTACGACGGTGAAGGTGATGGCACCGCTCTGGCTCAGGGGCGTTACGGTGTTGATGATGCCCGTGAGGCGCTCCTTGCCAATACGCAGGATGACGGCACCGCCCACACGGACGCGGTCGCTGTGGGTGTCGGAGATTTCGCACTCGGCCTTGAAGTGGGTGAGGTCGCTGACAACGGCGATCTTCTGTCCTGCGCCGATGGTGCTGCCCACTTCGCTGTTGATGTAGGTGAGCGTGGCACGACGGGGCGAGCGGATGTTGGCATCGTCGAGCGTGCGGCGCTTCTCGTCGAGACCTTTGTCGAAGATGCCGTTCTGTAACTGTTGCATCCGCAGGTCGGCCTGGCGCACGCGCTGCTCGTTCTGGTATTGCTGGCGCAGTTGCGAGAGTTGCATCTGGGCGGTTTTTAATGTCGTCTCGGCCTGGCGCACACGGTCGCGGGTGCCGGAGCCAAGGCTGTCAAGGTAGAGTTCGTTGCGCAACTGGGCTTCGAGTTGCGAGACCTTCATCTCCTCCACCTCGATTTGCATCCGACGGTCGGAGAGTTGGGTTTCGACGTTGGCTTTGAGCTGGGCGGTCTGCTGACGGCGGATCTCACGCTCGTCGAGGGCCTTGGAGTAGTCGGTCTCAGCCGACTGGAGATCCAGTCGGCACAGCGGTGTGCCGACATCCACGCTGTCGCCGCTGTGGGCATAGACCTCTAATATCTTCGAACTGATGGGCGACACGATGATTTCCTCGAACGCGGGGACGATACGACCCGTGGCCGAGACGCTGACGTCGATGGTGCCGCGGTCAACTTCGGAAATGACGAGTGCCTTGCGGTCTAAGGTTGGCATCATCTGCGAGCCAAGCCATGCACCGATACTCAAAACGACAACTGCGACGGCTACCCCAATGACAGCCTTCCGTATTTTTCGCTTTCGTTGCTCGCTGACAGGTATCTGCCTGTCCATGGTCTGATTGTCTGCTTTCATTGTCTTACGAGTTTTTCTATGTCTGCACTGAGGTCACAGCCGCGCTCGAAGTCCCAGAGGGCGATGGAGCGGAGCTGATAGTAATAGTACCAGTAGTTGTGTAGTTGGGCGATGCGGTTCTGGCGGGCCTCGTCCTTGGCCGTCTGGGCGCTGGAGAGCTCGAGGGTGGAGATGCTGCCGATCTTGAACGTCTCAACGTTGGTGTGGTAGCGGCGGCGGGCGATGGTGTCGGCCTCACAGGCGATGCGTAGTTGCTCGGCCTGATTGTTGAACTGTTCGGTGAGGATGAAGATGTTCTGGCGGAAGTCCTGTGCCTGCTGGCGGAGCTGGCCCTGTACGATTTCGCGGTTCGACTCGGCCATGCGGCGCTGCCCTTTGCGTTTGCCCCAGTCGAGCAGGGGGACGGTGATGCCCACCTGTACCACCTCGTTGCTCAACAGGTCACGGTAAGCACCACGCATGTTGTCGGCGGTGCCGGTGTAGCCGACCTGGGCGTATAGGTTGATGCTCTGGCGGTTGGCACGGGCAGAGGCCACGGCGTAGTCGGCCTCCATCTGGCGGCGGCGCATAGTGGTGGCCTGGGCATTGTTGCGGAGGGCGTGGGCGAGGACGTCGGCGTAGTCGAGGCGGAGACCCGAGGGAGAACCCTCGGGCACGACGGCCACGATGTCGGCTTCCACGTCGAGGAATGAGCGGAGGGCAAACTGGCTGGCCTTCCGCGAACTCTCGCTGTTGGTGAGGGCGCTGCGGGCGGTGAGCACGTCAAGGCGCAGCTGCAGCACGTCGTTCTGGCTGATAGTACCCATCTCACGCTTGGCCAGCGCCACCTCGTAGAGTTTCTCAGCGGTCTGCAGGTTCTGTCGGGCGATATTTACTCTTTCGCCAGCCAGCAGCAGGTTGAAATAGAGGCTGATGGCCTGCATGGCCACCTGCTCGGTCTCGGTGAGAAAGCGGGCCTGCGCCTCGCGGTAGCGTAGCGGCTCGATGCGGCGGTCCCACTTCAGGTGGTTCACGCTGAAGAGCGGCTGTGAGAGGGTGACAGCGACGGGCAGCGACATGAACTGATTGCCTGTGCCGCCGCTGCCCGACTGGTGCAGATAGTCGAGCGACGACTCCACAGAGAGTGTGCCGCCCGTCGGCCATAGCTTCTGCGTGATGTTCACGGCACCGTCGAGCCCGAGGTAGTCGTTGCGCACGAACGACAGCCCGCCGTCGGCCTGCTGGTACGAGCTGTAGCGCTTGTTGTACGAAGGCAGTGTCCCTGATAGCGACACCTCTGGTAGCAGGTCAGCTTTGTAGCTGC
>Ga0310695_10012451_pt1 | contig 11913 bp, 12 predicted proteins | sample RumenRJG_04DNA_FD_203882 | JGI IMG/M metagenome (GOLD analysis project Ga0310695, IMG submission 203882) | Bovine rumen microbial communities from Lethbridge, Alberta, Canada - RJG_04 (v2) (version 2) | ecosystem: Host-associated > Mammals > Digestive system > Stomach > Rumen | place: Canada... | reverse complement strand
AAGCCCGCCGAGACCGTGAACGCCGTCAGCTTCACCCCGCCGAAGCCTACGGAACCCGAAAAGCCCGTTGCACCGGCGGAAAAGCCCGTGGAGAAGCCAATTGAGAAGCCTGTCGAGGTCAAGCCGGAACCGGTCAAGGCTCCGCCCAAGCCCGCCGAAAAGCCGGTCGACGAAACCATCACAATCCCGGACATTCCCTACGAGCAGATGACCGTGGAGCAGCTACAGGCAGTGATCCTGCAAAAGATGGCAAAGAACGGCCCCGTCACCGATCAGATGCGCAAGGACGTGCGTGAAAACGTCTGGCAGAACTCGCTGGTCAACTGGGCCAAGAGCTTCCGCTGAGCGCAAACAAAGCCCTCCGCCGACAGCGGAGGGCTTTGTTGTCAGGCTTCGTACAGCGCGGCGAATTCCTCAAGCATGTCGCGGATCGCGATGTGCTGCGGACAGTTCTTCTCGCACAAGCCGCACTTGAGGCACTCCGACGCCTTGCCGTGGTTCATGGAGTAGCGCTCGTAGTACATGTTGGTCTTTTTTCCGGTGACGGCGTGCAGATTCAGCAGCCCGAAGTAGTCCGGAATGGCGATGTTCTGCGGACAGACCTCCATGCAGTAGCGGCAGCCGGTGCAGGGCACCTTGATGGCGCGCTTGAGCTCCCGCGCGATCTGCTCCGCCAGCTTGTGCTCCTCGGCGGAGAGCGGGGCAAACTCCCGCATATAACCCGTGTTGTCCCCCACCTGCTCGGGCGTGCTCATGCCGCTGAGCACCACCCGAACTTGATCCAGCGACGCGACATAGCGGATGGCGAGGCTCGCGGGCGATGGCGCGTCCTGTCCGTAGAAGTCCGTGAACAGCCGCATCGCCGCGTCGGGCAGCTGCGCCAGTTGTCCGCCCTTGACCGGCTCCATCACCACCACGTCCTTGCCGTGGCGCTTCGCCACCTCATAGCAGCGGCCCGACTGCGCCACCGCGCCGTCCCAGTCCAGATAGTTGATTTGCAGCTGCACCACGTCCACTTCGGGATGCTCGGTGAGAATGCGATCCAGCGTCTCCGCGTCGTCGTGGAAAGAAAAGCCGATGTTCCGCGCGCGGCCGCTCTCCTTGAGCCGCCGGAGGAAGTCGAAACCGCCAAAGCGCTCCGTGTTCGGGTAACGGTCGCGGCCGAGGTTGTGCAGCAGGTACACGTCGAAGTACTCCGCGCCGCAGCGGCGCAGCTGCTCCGTGAAAAAGCGGTCATAGTCCTCCGGGCCTTTGACCTGCAAAATCGGCATCTTGTCCGCCAGCACAAAGCTGTCGCGCGGGTAGCGCTCGACGGCGCATTGCCGTACCGCCTCCTCGGAGTATCCGTCGTGGTAGGGATAGGCGGTGTCGATGTAGCGAAAGCCGCGCTCGAAAAACAGGTCGACCATCTGCCGGAACTGCGCGAGGTCGATGCTCTTGGGGTCTTCGCGGTCGGTCAGGGGCAGGCGCATGGCGCCGAAGCCCAGTTTCTTGTCCAGCGTAATGCTCATCTCTCTACTCTCCTACCTCATTCCTGTTTGTTATGTAAATAACCATCTCTGTCCGTCCGGCATCGTCATCAGCGTGCCGGGTGCGCGCTCCAGCACCTCGCCGGTGGGATAGCGGCGGATGACCAGCTCCTCGCGATAGTCCGGGTCCTCGTACCACTTCGAGAAGATCAGCTTGTCCCCATCACGGGAGTCCAGCGTCTCCGTAAGGTCGATGGCAAGGGTGCTCTGCTCCGGCCACACGATCTGGAACTCCGTATGGCTGTGCCGTGTGAGCGTCAGCGGCGTGCCGTGGAGCATCAGATTGTAGCAGTCCGGCACCGTGTCCAGCGGCAGGCGCACGGCGGCCTCCGCCGACTCCATATCCGCCGCGCAGCGATAGATCAGAATTTCCTTTTCCGGAAAGTCCACCAGAAGCGCATAGACGCTCCCGCCGTCAGAGCAAGGGCGGCCGAAGTATTGCCCCTCCCGCGCCATGATCGGCTCGTAGAGCCGCGGCTCCGGACAGCGCACGAATACCAAGCGGTTTTTCCGGATCGGGTGTCCGTTCCGGTACAGCTCCTCCGCCTCGTACAGATCGCCGCTGGTGTAGTCCGAGCCCCACTGCCAGTCGGTGCCGTCCATACGTTCTAAATAGGTGATGCCGCCGGCGTCGATGCGTTTATAGTCCATGGAATATCCTCCGTTGTAAAACCATCATCAGCATAACCCAGGCGGCGGAAAAAAGCAACAAAAAGCGGTTCCGGTCAGGAACCGCTTTTTTGTATCGTTGTCTTGAACAATCCGTGCCGGTTGCAGTAATAGAGGAAACCGCGCGTCCTGCTGATTCCAAAGCGCGACTCCGCGCCGCCCTCGGGATACAGCTTTTTCAGCTCGATGCCGTCGTCCCGCACCGCCGCGATGAATGAGATATAGTGCGACTTGCTCATGTCGTGGGGAATCGTCACGTAGAATTCATTCTCCACACGCTCGATTTGCAAGCGGTGCGCGTCGTCCTCCGGCTCCGCTTCCAGCGGCGGAAGCGCCAGCCCGCAGCAGCTGACCACCGCCGGTCCCGTGCTTTGGATCACGTTGCCGCAGATCGGGCAGACGTACAGCGCGGTTTTCAGCATGTTGGCCGTCCGGTTGGTGTTTACCACGTCCCGCCCGGCGAACAGTTCGATCACCGAAATGCCCAGCGCGGCGGAAAGCGGCTCGATCAGCGAAAGATCCGGGTAGCCCCGCCCCGTCTCCCATTTGGAGATCGCCTTGTCGCTGACGTTCATTTTCTCGGCAAGCTGATGCTGCGTCAGCCCTCTCCCCTCGCGCAAACGCTTGATCATCGCTCCGGTCACATATTGGTTCATGGCGTTCTCGCCTCCTTCCACCGCAACGATACCGCAGCGGCGCCGGAAATGCAACCTACGCGGCGTAGAGCGAAAAGACGCCGCCCGCGGGGCGGCGTCTTTTCGGTTGTCATCAAGCGCCCGTGGCCTCCGCGTCTCTGGCGCGGCGCTCCTCGATGGCGTCCTTGAGCACCATATCCTTGACCTTCATCAGCCGGATCGTGTTGGCGCGCTCGTTTTCCTCGAGCTTCATGGTGATATACTTGATGCTCTCCTGCATCTCGGGGATCTTGACGTACTCCAGCGCGTTGACGCGGCGGCGGGTCTTTTCGATCTCCTCCGCCATCAGCTGCGCGGACTTTTCGATCTGCGCCAGCTTGAGCATCTTGCGGAACACGTGTCCCAGCGCCTCCACCGCCGCGTCCAGCTCGCCGCTGGTCGCCGCAAAGCCGTAGGGATAGATGTCCGACTCCGACTTCGTCTTGGTCTGGAAATCGTAAACCGGCACATTGACCGACATGACGTTCTGGAACGTCATCGTCAGTTCCACGCTCTGCTTGGGATACATCAGCGCCTGCTCCAGCGCCTGCGCGCTCATCAGCGCCGAGGCGACGGTGAACGCGCCGTGCACCTTCATCAGATCGTCCTCGACCTCCTTGCGCAGCGAGCGCACCTCACGGACGGTTTCGAGGAACTGCTTCATCAGCTCGTCGCGCTTGTCCTTGAGCAGCTTGTGCCCGCGCTGGGCGGTGCGGAGCTTCCCCTTGAGGCGGGTGAGCTCCATTCTGGTCGGGTTTACCGCTACATTCGGCATGGGCCACCCTCCCTTCTCAGGCCTTGTCCTTGGGCCAGTATTTCTCGATATACTCCGGCTTGATGCGCTTGAGCTCCGCCTTCGGCAGGATGCTCAGCAGCTCCCAGCCGAGGTTCAGCGTCTCCTCGATCGTGCGGTTCTGGTCATAGCCCTGGTTGACATAACGGCGTTCAAACTCGTCCGCAAACTTCGCGTAGAGCAGGTCGGTGGGCGTCAGCGCCGCCTCGCCGAGGATGGACATGAGCTCCTTGTTCTCCTTACCGGTGGAGTACGCGGCAAAGAGCTGGTTCATGGTGTTGGCGTGATCCTCGCGGGTCTTGCCCTCGCCGATACCCTTGTCCTTCAGGCGGCTCAGAGACGGCATGACGTCCACGGGCGGCTCGATGCCCTGGCGGTACAGCGCACGGGAGAGGATGATCTGGCCCTCGGTGATGTAACCGGTCAGGTCGGGGATCGGGTGGGTCTTGTCGTCTTCCGGCATGGTCAGGATCGGGATCAGCGTGATCGAGCCGGGCTTGCCGAGCTGACGGCCCGCGCGCTCATAGAGCGTGGCAAGGTCGGTGTAGAGGTAGCCGGGGAAGCCGCGGCGGCCGGGGACTTCCTTCTTCGCCGCCGAGACCTCGCGCAGCGCTTCGGCGTAGTTGGTGATGTCGGTCATAATGACCAGCACGTGCATATCCTTCTCGAACGCCAGATACTCCGCGGCGGTCAGCGCCATACGCGGCGTGGAGATACGCTCAACAGCGGGGTCGTTGGCGAGGTTGGAGAACAGCACCGTGCGGTCGATGGCGCCGGTGCGGCGGAACTCGCTGACGAAGAATTCGGACTCCTCGAAGGTGATGCCGATGGCGGCGAACACGACCGCGAAGTTGGACGCCGCGTCGCCGAGCACCTTCGCCTGACGCGCGATCTGCGCGGCGAGGTTGGCGTGCGGCAGGCCGGAGCCGGAGAAGATCGGCAGCTTTTGGCCGCGCACCAGCGTGTTCAGGCCGTCGATGGTGGAAACGCCGGTCTGAATGAACTCGTTGGGGTAGTCGCGCGCCGCCGGGTTCATCGGCAGGCCGTTGATGTCGCGGTACTCCTCGGGCAGGATCTCGGGGCCGCCGTCGATGGGCTGGCCCATGCCGTTGAACACGCGGCCGAGCATATCGCCGGACACGCCCAGCTGCAGCGGATGACCGAGGAAACGCACCTTCGCGTCGGCGAGGTTGATGCCCGCGGCGGACTCGAAGAGCTGGACGACGGCGGTGTCGCCGTTGACCTCCAGCACCTTGCCGCGGCGGATGGAGCCGTCATGCAGCTCGATCTCCACCAGCTCGTCGTAGGTGACGCCCTCGACCATGCGGACCATCATCAGAGGGCTTACGATCTCCTCTACGGTTTTGTATTCACGGATCATCAGTCCTCACCTCCCTGTGCGGCAATCTCTTCGATCTCCTTCGCCATGTTGAGACGCATCTGCCCATACGCCGCGACGTACTCCTCGACCGGCACGCTCTTGGCGCGGCCGATGGCTTCTCTGGACGGGATGGCGAACAGCTTCGTGACCTGCGCGCCCTTGGCGATGGCGTCGCGGCAGCGGCGGTCGTATTCGAGGATGATATCGAGCAGCTTGCCCTGGCGGTCATAGCTGGAATAGCCGTCGATATCGGTAAACGCGTTCTGCTGCAGATAGTCCTCGCGGATCATACGCGCGACCTCGAGCGTCAGCTGGTCGCCGGGGGACAGCGCGTCCTTACCGACGAGCTGCACGATCTCGTTGAGGCTCGCTTCGCTCTGCAAAATGCTCATCGCCTGCGTGCGGTTGCGCATGAAGCTCTCACCCAGATTCTCGTCAAACCACGGCTTGAGGGAGTCGAGGTACAGCGAGTAGGAGTTGAGCCAGTTGATCGCCGGGAAGTGACGGCGATACGCCAGCGACGAATCCAGCGCCCAGAACACCTTGACGATACGCATCGTCGCCTGGGACACCGGCTCGGAGAGGTCGCCGCCCGGAGGCGAGACCGCGCCGACGGCGGTCAGGCTGCCGCGGCGCTCGTCGGAGCCGATGCACTCCACGCTGCCCGCGCGCTCATAGAACTGCGCGAGGCGGGAGGCGAGGTACGCGGGGTAGCCTTCTTCACCGGGCATCTCCTCGAGGCGGCCGGACATCTCACGCAGGGCCTCCGCCCAGCGGGAGGTGGAGTCCGCGATGACCGCCACATCGTAGCCCATGTCGCGGAAGTACTCCGCGATGGTGATGCCGGTGTAGACCGACGCCTCGCGCGCCGCGACGGGCATATCGGAGGTGTTGGCGATCAGCACCGTGCGCTTCATCAGGCTCTCGCCGGTGCGCGGGTCCTTCAGCTCGGGAAACTCGCGCAGAACGTCGGTCATCTCGTTGCCGCGCTCGCCGCAGCCGATGTAGATGACGATGTCCACGTCCGACCACTTCGCCAGCTGGTGCTGCACGACCGTCTTGCCCGAGCCGAACGGGCCGGGGACTGCCGCCGTGCCGCCCTTGGCGATGGGAAACAGCGTGTCGATGATGCGCTGGCCGGAGGACAGCGGCTTCGTGGGCGGATATTTCTTCTCGTAGGGTCTGCCGATACGGACGGGCCACTTCTGGAGCATCTGGAGGCGAACCTCCTTGCCGTCGTCGGTCTTGAGGGTGCCGAACTGCTCCGTGACGGTGAAGCTGCCGCTCTTGATGTCGGTGATCGTGCCGCTGACATTGGGCGGCACCATGATCTTGTGGAGCACCACCGGCGTCTCGGGCACGGTGCCGAGAATGTCGCCGCCGACGACCTTGTCGCCGGCCTTGGCGGTGGCGGTAAACTCCCACTTCTTGTCATGGTCGACGGCGGGGACTTCCACGCCGCGCGTGATGTTCGCGCCGACCTTCTCGACGATCTTCTCCAGCGGGCGCTGGATACCGTCGTAAATGCCCTCGATCATGCCGGGGGCGAGCTCCACGCTCATCGGCGCGCCGGTGGTCTCCACCTCCGCGCCCGGGCCAAGGCCCGAGGTCTCCTCATAGACCTGGATGGAAGCGGTGTCGCCCTTCATGGTCAGGATCTCGCCGATCAGGCGCTGGGGGCCGACGCGCACGACGTCGGACATGTTCGCGTCGGCAAGGCCCGTCGCGACCACCAGCGGCCCGGATACTTTCACAATTTTACCAGCCAAAGGTTGATCCCTTCTTTCTTAAAGGATGTCCGCGCCGACCGCACGTTCGATGGCGCGTTGAATGTTGTCTCGTCCGATGCCCAGAGAGCCTTCGCGCCCCGGGATCAGGATGATCGCCGGACGCAGCTCGTCCTTGTAGCGGTCGAGCACGTCGGGCAGGGCTTTCGCCAGAGTCTCCGTCAGGTAGATCACCGCGCAGTCGGTCTTGGCGAGGCGCTTGATCTCCTCGCGCGCCTGATCCGGGGTGCGGACGGGATGCGTCTCCAGCCCCAGCGCGCGGAAGCCCATCACGGAGTTCCAGTCGCCGACAACGGCAATGCTGTAGGTTGCTGCCATGGTTCTTCCTCGCCTCCCTTACACATAAACGGCGCGCAGCCGGCTGCGGATGACGTCCGTCGGGACGCCCGCCATGCGTCCCATGAGGATGATGCGGAGATTGGTGAACTCCGTCTCACGCGCCGCGAGGTACGCCAGCACCGGCTCTTCGCCGAAGGGGATGAGCCGCGCGGATTCGAGATACGCGCTCAGCGCGTCGTCGCACTCCCGCTCGAAGTCGGTCAGCGAAGCGCCGGAGACTGCCTTCGCGCCCGCGGCGCCCGCGGCGGCGAGGAGCGTCGGCGCGTACAGCTCGGCAAGGCCGCTGCCGCCGCTCGCGCTCACGCGCAGCAGCTCGTCGGTCGAGACCGTGCCGCCGTCAAAGGCCACGCCGCGCAGGAAGTCGGCGTTCTTGCCCATGCGCATCGTGCGCACCAGCGTCCGCAGGTTGGCGGCGTCGATCTGGAGCCGGACGTAGCCGAGCAGGAACTCGCTGCCCGTCGCCTCCGCCGTCTCCAGCAGGTCGATGAAGTACCAGCGGTCCACCGCGACGTCGCAAAGCTGCGGGTCGCGGGTAGCGGCGAGAATGTCGTAGCCCTCGCGGGCGGCGTCGTCGATGTGTCCGGGCAGATTGCTGCCGTCGCGCTCCTGATGCGCCAGGTACATCTCCTTGTCGCTCGCGCGGCCGAGTCCGATGAGCATTTCACCGGGGCTCACATTCGTCGCCTCTGCCTTGAGCAGGACTTTGACGTTGTGGTAGTCGTATTTGATTTTGAATACATCCAGATCACCCGGCGTCGGCATAGCGGCGGCGAGCTCGTCGAGCGCTTCGGCGCGCACGGCCATCAGGTCGGCGTCGATCGCCTCGGGGTGCTTCGGCTCCAGCTGCCCGTAGCCGAAGGACTGCAGCAGCTTCGCCTCCTCGTCGTCCGACTTCGCGGCGATGAGCTGCTCGTACTGCTCGCTCGTCAGCAGGCTGTTCTCCAGCACGCGCACGCTTGCGGAGATGCCCAGATAATCCGTATCTTTAAACTTAGCCAAGGTGTTCCCTCCTTGCCTGTCTTACTGGAACAGTATCTTTGCGACTGCTCCCGCCGTCTCCGCCTTTTGCAGACGGACCAGCGTTTCGAACGCGCAGTTGACCTCCACGTTCTTGTCCCGCAGGATAAAGCCGCCGCGGATGGGGGCGGTGTCCTTTGACGCCGTCAGCTTCTTGCCGGAGGCGGCGTTCGCCTTCTCGACCGCCTTCGCGCCGTCGGCACTGTCCGCCGCGGAAAAGACCGCCTCCTCCGTGCCGGAGGACGACGCCCGCACCAGCAAGCCGGCAAGCAGGCCGATCTTCTCCTGGCCGCTGAGCGCGCAGAGCTGATCCAGCGCTTTGCCGTATGCCTCCTCCACCAGCTCCTGCTTGGCGGCAAGGATGGTCTTGCGCGCGTCCATCTCCGCCGCGCTCTTGAGGCGCTCCTCGCGCTCGGCGGCGGCCTTTTCGTTGCGCTCCGCCAGCTCCCTGCGCTCGGCTTCGATCTTCTGCACCCAACCGTCCACGGCGCCGGAGATCTCCTTGCGGCCGTTTTCGACGATGGTGTGGATCTCGCTCTTCGCCTCCGCTTCGATGCGGCTCGTGATCCGTTCGAGTCCGTTCATTGCAGACCCTCCCTTTCTCACACCATGAACAGCAGCATCAGCATCGACGCGAGCAGCGAAAGAATGGCGTAGAACTCAACGATACCGCAGAGGATCAGGCCCTTGGACCAGTCGTCGGGCTTCTTCGCGAGGATGTTGATGGAGCCTGCGGCAACGCGGCCCTGCGCGATGGCGGAGAGCAGGCCGCCGAGCGCCATGGGCAGGCACGCCGCGAGGTACTTCATGCCGTCCGCCGCCGTCGCGGGCACGGCGCCGCCGAGGATGCCGATGCGGGTCAGGCAGACGAAGAACACGACCAGGCCGTACAGGCCCTGCGTACCGGGGAGCAGCTGGAGCACCATGACCTTACCGGACTTGCTGGGGTCCTGGCTCAGAAGGCCGGTACCGGCTTCGCCGGCGATGCCGGTGCCCTTTGCGGAACCGACGCAGGAAAGGCCCACCGCGAGACCGGCGCCAAACAACGCCAGCGCCATTCCGCCAATCTGTTCAAACATAGTTAATTTCCTCCTAAAAATGTATTTATTGTTTAGTTTTCTACAATATCCACGTACTTGGTTTGGATCTCCAGCGGCTTGAACGGCTTGCCGCCGTCCTCGTAGAACCGGTTGAAGAACTCGAGGCACTGCAAACGCATATCGTGCACGTAGCAGCCCAGCAGGTTCAGCGCGAAGTTCAGCGCATTGCCCAGCATGGAGATGATGAAGAACGCCGCCACATTGCCCGTGATCGAGCCGATGGTGTTGAACACCTGCGCGATGACCGCGCCGGCGAGCATCAGCGCCATCAGGCGGGAGTACGACAGAATGTCGCTGAAATAGCCCGTGATGTTGCTGTAGAGCGAGCCGAAGATGCCCATCAGCTTGCCGACGACGCCCTTCTTGCCGTAGCTCTGCGTAACGACGAGCAGGATCAGGATGGCCCAGACGAACATCATGTTCTTGGTCAGCACCGCCGCCGCGCCGAGGGCAAACACCAGATACCACGCGCCCTCGTTGCACAGCGCGTCCATCGCCTGCCCGCGCTTGACCTTCATGGTGATGCTCACGCCCATACCGAAGAAGATATGGATCACACCCAGCACCAGCGAGCCGATCAGCGCCGTCACCGCGTCGTCCAGCGGGTTGAAGAGCGCCGGCATCGCGATCTCCTTGCCGGAGGTCAGCTTGACGAGCTGCGGGATAAAGTCGCCGAAGAAGCCGCCCGTCAGCGCGCCCATCACGAAGGTCGCCACGCCGCAGTAGAACATCAGCGGCATCATGTTCCGCATCGTCGGGCCGTTGGGCCGCGACTTCTTGATGACGACATAGGACAGCGCCATCATCACGAGGCCATATCCCATATCCGCCATCATGATCCCGTAAAACAGGATAAAGAAGAATGCCATCAGCGGGTTTGGGTCCACGCCGCGGTAGCTTGGCAGCGAATACATATCCGTCACCATGTTCAGCGGACGGGAGAACCAGTTGTTCTTCAGCGCCACCGGCACGTTGGGCGTGTCCTCCTCGGTGGGGTCCTCCGCCTCCCACGCGCAGCCGCACTGATCGAGCAGCGTACAAACCTCCGCCATGTTCTCCGCCGGCGCCCAGCCCTCAAAGACCAGCACCGTGCCGTCGGTGAGCAGGGATTCGATGTTCTCCTCGCGCAGCGTCTCGGTGGTCAGCCGGTCGGCGTACATCCGCAGCGCGTCGCGGTCGCCGCCGCACTGGCTCAGCGTCTCGACAGCGTCCTTTTGCTGCACGCGGTTTTTCGCGATCAGCACGTCCTCGCGCTGGATGTTCTCCGCCGCCGTACCGTGGGGGATGGCGAACGCCGTCACGCTGAAGCCGAAGGCGCGCAGGACCTCCTGCGTCTTTTCCTCCTCGGAGCGGAGGCAGAGCAGGTAGACGTAGCGCTGCTGCTTGTCCGCGCTGATCTCATAGAGCTCCGCGGCGGCGTCGGCTTCGTCGAGCGCCGCGCGCACCGCCGCCATGTCCACCGACGCGGGGCAGACCTCCAATCGGCTGACCGTGCGCGCCGTGCCGTGGTGCTCCAGCGGCACGTCCAGCTTCTCCCACGGCTCCAGGCTCGCGCGCAGCGCGAGCATCCGGTTTTCATCGGATTTCAGTTGGGCGAGGAACTTGAGCGTGTCGTTGATCTCACGGCTCGCCGCGCCCGCCTTGCGGGCGGTCTCCTCGTCCAGAAACGCCTCCTCCGTCACGCCGGGGCGCAGGTGAAGCGCTTTTTCCTTCGTCCTGCCATAGCGTCCGATGGCGTCCAGCGCGTCCTGTACCTCGGCAAGCTCCAGCCGGCGCTGGGTGAGCGCCGAGCCGTGCCGCTTCAGCAGCGCCGCCCATTCGGGGTCCGCCAGCTTGTCCGTCGGCTCGGTGATCTCCACACAGCCGAGGTGGAGCAAGCCGTCGATCAACCGTTTGCGCTCGGCAGCCATGGCAATGACGTGAAGCTTTTTCATTCTTACGATCATTTCAGCTCTTCACGACCCTTCCGACGATAAATTTTGCCGCTTCGTCCATGCGGCTGCGCGCCCTGGCGCGCAATTGACCGCTTTCGCCTTCGGCGGTTTTCGCGATCTCCGCCGCGGCCTCGGCTGCGCGTTCCTCCGCCTCCCTGAGAAGCTGCTTACCCGTTTCGGCAGCTTCCCTGCGGGTTTGCTGCAGGCGGGTATTGCCTTCGCGCTCCGCCTCCGCCAGCGCCTGCCGGATGCGCGCCTCCGCGTCCGCCTTGTCCGCGCGGCCCTTTTCCTCAAGTTCCGTCACCTTCCGGATATCATCCATTGTCATGTTCTCACCACGCTTTCGCCTCTTTCCAGATTTCGACTGTTCTATTATAATGCGTTCTGAACAAATCCGAAGCCCTTGAAAAGCAAAGCGTTCAAGGGCGCACGGATTTGTTCAAGTGCAAGGTTTTAAAAGCGTATGCTTTCAAAACCTTGCACTTCAGGAAAAGCAATCAATTGCTTTTCCTGACAACTGCATTGTAATAATGGCTGAATTCGTCAAAATCCTGCGGATTTGATGAATTGCAGGGCTTCGCCCTGCAAATAAACCGCTTTGCGGTTTATTCAGTAGACATTATTATAAGGTATTTCTAGCCATTTTTCAACAACGTTTTTTCGCTTTTCTCATGCGGATTGCACAAAGCC
>Ga0310695_10012450_pt1 | contig 11916 bp, 13 predicted proteins | sample RumenRJG_04DNA_FD_203882 | JGI IMG/M metagenome (GOLD analysis project Ga0310695, IMG submission 203882) | Bovine rumen microbial communities from Lethbridge, Alberta, Canada - RJG_04 (v2) (version 2) | ecosystem: Host-associated > Mammals > Digestive system > Stomach > Rumen | place: Canada... | reverse complement strand
TTTCTCACCGAGTATCGCAAGATTCTCGAGAGAGGAATACTCCTTGTATAATGTAAGTTCGCCCCGGAACCTGTTGGCCGTCGCCTGCAGGTTACGGATGCGGGCTTCATAGAATTCCTTTCGCTCAGGATTCTTCTGTATGGCACGGCGCAGCTGCCATATCTTATAGATGATGCCCTCGACCACTTCCTTGATATCCGGGTCCATCTGTTTCTCATAGTTGAGAAACCATGACCCCTTCTTGGTCACGGGCATATCCGATGTGATGGTCATACCATGGTGCAGATAGCACTTGCCAAAGTACATCTGATTACCACGGTTGGCCTGGAAGGTCTCATCCTTCAGACGCTCGAAGTCAATGAACTTCGCCTCGTCGATGATGAGACCGTCGAGAGACATAGAGTTGGAGGTTCCGACTCTGTCCTGTGAGATAAGGGTGACGTAGGAACCGTTATAGAACGAGATGACATTCTCGTAGTTCTCTGGCTGCCAGATGGGCTCCGCCCATTTCGCGGCCTTCGGAGGACGATGGCCGATGCAATAATGAATATCCTTCTTATATCCCCATGTGTTGATGTGCATGATGATGGATGGCAGGATGTTTGTGAGTCCTCGTTTTACCGAGGGCACGACGAAACCGATGCTGCATCTCGGCATCATCTGCACCATCCTCATCATGCGCCACGCCTGTATGAGACCCTTACCGAGACCACGGCCGCATACGGCTATGAGGTTTCTGGGGTCCATGCTGAGCGTGTAGTACTGGGCATCATTCAGATAGATCTTTTTCTTCTCCCTCTCCTTGGTCATCTTCCTTTATCTCTACGAAGTCGGCATCCTCGATGTCGGCTCCCAACTTTTTCTTCAATCTTTGTATCTTGCCTCTCAGATCCTTGACCGGCTTGATGCCGATGACTGACGGGTCATCGGTAGGAATAATCATCTGAGGCACGATATCGGAGTAGTTCTGCGGCTCCGGCTCATCCACGTTGAGCTTGTTATATTTGGCATAGTCTGCGTTAGCTTTTTCAGCAGAGCGGAAATCTTTCGCTCTCATGGCAGCCTTATATATCATATCAGTGCGCTGATTGAATACATGGCGGTGCCATTCTTTCGATTCCTGCTCCAGGTTACCGATGAGCACCTTCAGCAGCTTTATGTCATCGTATGCCTGTCGCTGCTTGATGTCAGGATACATCACTTTCACCTGCTGCACCATTTCCTTGGTAGTCTTATCAGGGAAATTAAGCCAGAAGGTGTATAGACTACGAAGCCGTAAGAGACGTGTACGCATCTCCTGCGGCAAGTTCTTCCGCTCCATCTCTTCTTTTGAAGAGAAGAGCGAGAGTTGATATTCGTCGATGCTGGTAGGTATGCTCATAGGCTTTGCAACATATCTTGTATATCATGGAAGCACTGCGCCATGGCCGTCGGCGAACAGGCATTTGCGAGCTGAAGGTTCTTTTCCCTCAGCTCATGTGCGGTCGATGCCATTCCGCGCAAATAGGCCATCCGAGCAGGATGGCCATGTGTGGCAATGTCGAGCGCCAGCATGTCCTCGTTAGTCGGGGGCACCAAAAGGACGGAAATCTCCGATACCGGAGTCAGCTTTTGAGCCAGCTGCTCTATCTGCTTCAGTTGTTCTTGCGTGTACTCCATCTATTTTTACTGAGTCTTTAATAAGCAGCCCCAGCTGCTTGCTGAGTTCATAATAAATTTCGGTTTCTGTTGTGATGTATGTACATTCAGTACGTCCGCCATAGGTGTTGTTCTGTGAGGACACTACGCTGATGAGTGTGTTGGCCCCATGAACAAGAAGAATTTTGGAATGGTTCGAGGCAAGATAGACTTCCTCGAAGCACATTCCCATCAGATCCTTCAGCTTGACCGTCTTCTTGCTGGCCTTAAGGTCGGCTACCATGGTAGCATGTGAGATGAAATTTTTTCGTCTGAGATTTAAGAATCCCGAAAGAAATTCCTCACTGGTGGAGAAGGTCGTCACAGCTACATCGGCAGGCCCATCGATCTGCTCGAGTATCCACCCGAGCAGGCCGAGGGTATGTACGCCGATGCCGAGATACACCTGATTAGGAGCATCACTCAGCGGCTTCAGAACTGTCTGAATCGTCTGTGTTCTCATCCTGCAGTGTCTTTAAGCCCAGGTTCTCGTACTTTGCCTTCAGCTCATCAGTAATTGGAGCTGATGCGCTGATGAGAATATCGATGCGCTGCTGCAATTTATCCAGCAGGGCCGCATACGCTTCTTTGTCAGCATCTGTGGCAGTTTCTGCCTCTGATGCGGACTTCAGCTCGGCGAGCTTTTCAATATTCTTGGAGAGGTACGAACGTGCCGAGCCGATTTTCTTTGTGGCTTCTGCTTCGGTCGTGTCCTGGGCAGCATCAGAACCGATGACGTAGTTGTCATAGGTTTCCATCTTCTTAAGATAGCCGGCATCGAGTGAAGCGAGGATCTGCAGCTTTTCGTACCGGTCGCACGATGGGAGATTCTCCATGGACTTCAGCTCCTCGAAGAGGGCTTTGATTTTCTTGTAGGTCTCGCCGTTCTCTACCCACAGCTGCTTGATGCTATCAGGCAGCTGGTCATGATCTTCGCGCTTTCCCAGCTTCTTAACCGTCTCATACTGGTCGTCGCTGCCTCCAGCATTTGAGCTACCGTCAGTCTCGGCCGAGCTACTGTCAGCGCCTTCGGTGTTGACTGTAGCAGAGACTTTCTCGGGCTCTCCCTCGGAGAGGATGTGTTCGGCTTCAGGAACAACCTTTTGGTCCAGACGACGCACCTCTTCGAGGGTGAGTCCGTCAAGACGGTAGCGAAGATGCTTCTTCAGTTCATACTCGATTTTGGCGAGAATGGCCATAGGTCGAGTGTTGGCTACTGACAACCATCTGCGGTACGCCATATTCCGCGGATTGAGTCTCTGCAGTAGCAGTGCACCTGGCAATGCCATGTCATTTGTCTTTGGATCCTTCAGGAGCCAGTCCTGAATTTCTTTCGTTACTTTTGGGTCTGTCATAATGAATTCAAATTAAAAAGCGGGGGCGGCAACAATGACCGCTCCCGCTTACCTTTATATATGAGCATTGGGTTAACTACCACTTGAACTTGAAGCAGCCTGTTCGACGATCAACTCTCCAGTCTTGCCGGAGTAGTTGCCGTCTTCTGCCTCGATCTTGCCTTCATAGAAGGGAGCTGCAGACTTATTCTCATCGGTGATTTCGAGGGTTGTGCCATTCGTATCAGTAGTGGCTTTACCCCATCCCTGCGATGGGTTCACATCCATATTGAAATATGGGTTACCGAAGACACGGAAACTTCCGTCTCGCTGAGGGAGCAGCATCACAACATCGTCATTGACGATTTCGTTAATCAAGCCAGTCTGTTTCTTACCGACTCCGGGAAGAACCAGGGTCGCTTTGTTATTGAAGTGGTAACTTCCGTAAGCGCCAGTTCTTTCTGTTGAAGGCTCATTCTCATTTGGAATGAGATCTACCTTGTGCCACTTCTGGTCAGCTGCAAGCACGAAGTCACCGTCGTAGACCGGGTTCTCTTCCAGCGTCTTTGCATCGTTCATTGGCAGCTTAGGCCATGTGACGATATTGTTTTTTTTCTGGAAAAAGAAATATGGTCTCATGCCCGGCATAGTTGCCTCGCCTGGGCAGAACTCTACGTTTGCGTAGAGGTCATTGGTATTTGAGCATTTCTTTGCCATATCTTATGTTCTCCTATTTTAAGCGGTTACTTTACCTGCTACCAACATGCGCTCCTTCGAGATAGACTCGAACTCGACTCCCCAGAACATCGTCATGACGAAGAGCAGACGGAATGCCTCGTACTTCTCAACGGACACTTCCTCTTCATCGCCCTCCTGGTTGCAACCTGCGAGCATGTTCTGCTTGGTTGTGAGATGGATGTAAGCTGAGCCAGCCTTGTTAGTCACCGGGATGATTGAACAGCGGTTCTCTGAGCCCTCTACGAATGTCTGCTTGAACTGCGTATTGTAGGCGATAGCGCCAGTGGTCTGCTTGTAGTCGTCGCAGTAAGCATCGAAGATGCTCGGTGTGACGAACATGTTAGTCTTCGCATTGCGAAGATGCGGATCTGCAGCACGATAGATGGCCTTCAGTGTATCGACGGCGTTTGTTGCGTCTATAGTGGAAGGATCCACGTTGACCATATTGCCATTGGCAACGGAGATGCTACCGGCGGTAATCTCTTTCTTGGTGATGGTGTCGTAACCATCGAATAGGTCGACAGTCTTGTGACCTTCGTCATTGCGGACAGCGTCCCACTGGTGATCAAACAGACTTTCACCGACCTTCATGGAGAGGTAGTTCAGCACCTGGCGCGTAATGTCAGTTGTCTTCAGTGCCTCGCCCTTGGTGATGGCGCTGCCATAGATAGACTGATATACGCTGTTAGGAGAGAACTTCTTCTGCAGGCTACCGAAGTAGGTGTAGAGCGTACGAGGTACGATCTTCACATCGCTGTCGTCGATGTAGTCCTCAGAATAAGGGCCAATCTCTGCAGAACCGGACATCTGGCCGACTTGCTCAGCATATCTGATACCCGGGCGGAGACTTACGTAAGGGAGCCAGTTTTCGCGCATGGACATGACTGGCATCATCAGGATTTCTTTGCGGAATTTGAGCGCGCTCTTTGAGAGCTGCTCAACTGTAATATTTACTTTTCCCATCTTTAGAGATCTTTAATGAGTTCGTACTGCTTCTTGCACTCATCGAGGAAGTTGTCTTCGTTGTTTGCATTGTTGGTAGCAGGCATCCCAGGCGATTCCTCGCCGGGAGCCTTCTTTAAATTCTCAATGGTCTCGTTGGCCTTTTTGAGGTCGTCCTGGGCTTTGGTCAGGTCGGCATTAGCTTTTTCAAGCTGTGCCTTCTGGTCGTCAAAAGACTTCTGCAGGTCGGCAATCTTTGCGGCCTGCTCGCCCAAACGGTCATCAATGGTCTTCATCTGATCCTGCGTAACGGAGACCGAGTCGTCGTTGGCGGGGTTGAATCCGTCAACCTTCAGCAGGTCCATGACGTTCTTGAAGATTTTGATCATTTGTTTGTCTGTTGTTTGTGCGGATTTGTTATGAAACATAGACCTGACCGCTTCCACCGTCTTTTGGATTAGCGAAGATGTTGGACCTTCCTCTGTCGCGGGTGATGCAGGAGATGCAGCAGCTGCGGCGAAAGAAGGGAGTCCATATTCCTTACTTAGATTAATATAAGTTTGTCTGTTGTTGATGACGTTTTTAGTCAGCTCATCATCTTTCCTTATCGAGTCGATAAGGCCGAAGTCAAGGCAGTCCTGTGGTGTTAGCCACATGGCTGTCGTCATCTTCTCCATGCACTCCTCGAGTTTCTTGCCTGTCTTCTTAGCATAAAGACTGGCAATGACCTTATCGACGGTGTCGAGGTCCTTGCGCATTTTCTGGTACTTCGCTATGATTTGGTCGAGCTGCTCTTTGTTGACGCTGTCCCACTCGAACACCATGTTCGAGCAGTTATGTATGAGCATCAGCGATCCGTCAACCATATCAATATGCTTGGCACCCATGCAGAGGAAAGTTGCCGCACTTGCGGTCATGCCTATGATGTGCGCGTTGACCTTGCCATGTTGAGCGATAGCATCATAGATTTCGAGGCCCTGGTCAACGGCACCGCCTGGCGATGATACGGCGATGTCCACTTCCTCATCAGGATGCTTATCGAGGAAATCGCGCACCATTTTGGTAGTGGTGCCACGCTGGCCGCTCCACCAGTCGTACTCCTGACCTATAACGCCTGAGATTATGAATTGATATTTCATTGTTATTTCTCTTTACCGCAAAGTTAATAGAAGGCAATTTCCTTATAAAATACGTCATTCAACTATTTTAGGCGGTTTTTTCGGGCTTACCCACTGAACCGTCACTTCATTAAGCTGGCTGTCCTTGCCATTATCCGGATGCGTCTCTGTGACGGTGACGGTCGGATATGGCCTCTCTTTGCTCCCGATGAGATACTTATCGCCATCGGCGGTTTCGCAGAGGAAGGCATTCGGCACTTCATCGTACCAGCCCTCACAGGTGTTGAGGACGAGCTTCGATGTATACTCCCTGCATTTGTCATTAGTTTTCTCAGAGATTGTTAGCTGACAAGGATATTTCGCATCTTCGATGAGCTCGAATGATCCGACATTGTTAAGCTTCGCCTCTTTCGAGTTCACTCTTACCACTCCATTAATCTCCGCGCATGGCAGAACCCATACCTTGATTATGTTGTTCAGCTTCATTTTCAATTCGTTTTATGATATACTATGGTGTTTGCTTTTGTTCGCTCCCGTTTGCAGCTGTACTTCCCCGAATTTTTCGGGGTATCTTGTGGTAGCGAATTTCGCCAATTTTTTTGGCCTTTACAATGCTTTTTTCTTGCTCTTCGTCTTCTTCATGAGATCTATGCCCTTCTTTGCATACTGTTCCCTGATTCGGTAGTATCTCTGTCTGATCGTATCTGCGTAGTCGATATCTATGCCGTGCTTCTCGCACCAGGCATAGATGGCGGTCATCATATTGCACCCGAGGTCCGACATATCTCCCAGTTCGTTCCATAGGCATCGACGGAAGAGATGCTCACAGCACTCCTCGACGGCAACCTTGCCGCGAGGAGTAAGATAGTTATAATACTGGGCCGGCTTGCTGGCCGAGTCTGGTATGGCGATTGGTGTTGTCTCGGGCGTGGCAACGTCCGGCTGCTTATCCTTGGGTAACTTGATGACGAAGGAGTGTATGGTAGAGTTCTCGATGCTCTGTGACGGGAACACTACCGGCTCTCCGAGTGCATTGACCAGCCATTGCCGGACAAAGGGTTTTAACTTGATGTAAACGCAGAATTGACTCATATATAGCTATATTAGTGATTGCAAAGATAGGAAAAATCCTTCTATTTTTCCACGTTTGCACCATAGTTTTCCACGTAAAAAGAGAAAATAGGATCGTGGGTATGGACCCATATTTCTGGCACACACAGCACACACACGCACACACAAAATAAAATAGTACTGATATTCAGCAAGTTATCCAATTTATATCCTTTTTTTTTTGTGTGTAAATTCAAATTTTGTGTGTAAAACGTGTGGAAAATGAGCTTTGTGGGTATTCGTGTGGGATTTTGTGGGTGCTTTGTGTGTAAATGTGGTCTTTGTAATTTGCTGATAATGAGCGTGTGTGTGCTTGTGTGTAACGTGTGTGCCATATTTTAAAAGTTCGAGTGAACGAATGTTAACGGCAAAGGGCACGAAAAAAGGCAGGTGTCTCTCGACAGCTGCCCTTCCTCTGCAATCGCATGCTAATCATCTATATTAATCATCTATAAAAATGGGTCGTCCGGTCCGATATCATCATCTTCATGTGCTGTAGTCTCGAGATTCAAGTCGAATTTCGTCTTCAGCACATTATAGTCGAAGCAAAATGGATTGTCGAATTTCTCGATATCTATCCAACTGTTCGGGTCTCCAGTAACCTTCTGACGGCGCTGCACCTGGCCGTCGATAATCTCCTTGAAGCGCTCGGATCCTTTCTTCTTTCCCAGATAGCCAGGTGATGTCATGAGGTAGAAGCGGATGCTTCGCTCGGTCATCACCTTTGAGTCGAGCTGCTTTGATGCCTTCTTATACTGCAGTATGATTTTCTTCGGCCTTATCATTAAGATAGGTGTCGTCGTTAAGAACTGGCGCTCGGTGGTGTTGGTCTTGATCTCGTCGAGATACTTAATCTTATAGTCGCCCTCGTTGAATATCATGCCCGACTCGGACATATACTCGAAGACATCCCAGAATATACCCATCTCATTAGAAGCTGCACATTCATTGTTCTGTCTGCGGATGCCTTCGATTGTAATGTTCTTCATCTCTTCATACGTCCATGGTAACTCGAGGTGCCTGGTCAGGCAACGATAGCTGGCCAACAGCACTGCCCAGTCTCTCCAGATACGGTCTTCCACTTCATTGGACTGGATGCCATGTGCGATATCTTCAGATACATAGTTGTAGTCATCGTAGAACTCAGATTCGAAGCTCGTTCTGCAGGATAGTATCTGATTTGTCAGATGGCTCACACCCATCTTTCGGATGGCAGTGAGCTCATTGAACAGCTGCTTTGCCTCGCGGTCATGCACCGTCTTGTCAAATGTCAGGTATATCGTTCTCGAGAAGAGTGCGATATCTACGGTCGGCATCTCCTGTCCTGACAGGATGATGGCAGAATCCACTGATGTTATCTCGCGCTTCTTGTCGAGATCCATATTCATACGGCTTCGTCCGGTACCGTCGTACAGACCTTTGAGGAACTCAATCTTTACCGGGTCGATGTTGTTCTTATACTCATCGATATGTACCAGGGCATTTGAGCACTGTGCGATGGCATCGGCCAGGGCTGCGATAGTGGCGTTCTGAATATTCAGCGGAGTGTTATTCTTGATAAAGAATGACATCAGCGTGTGGCCGAGCTCAGACTTACCACTACCTTTAGGTCCGAAGAGATTCAGAATAGGGAAGTTCTTAGTGTATGATGTGACTATATCTCGAAACAGCGTGGCGAAGAGATACATCACGCCTACCTTTGCATTGTCTCCGAATACCTTGGCCATCATCGTGCAGTAGTTGTTCAGTGTTATCGACGAATGATTATCGTCATGGATAAACATTCGTTCGAACTTGAACATATCCTTCTGTCCGGCATAGATCTTCGACATAGCCGGCAGATAATAGTTGTCCGATCCTTCCACCTCGCCTTTGTCATTGTATCTGTCGATGCGTACGATTCCGTAGTCATCGACTTTCATGAACTTCCCGTCGAACACAATTCCATTACCCCAAACGAAGAATCCTGCGTGGTTCCATCCCAGCTGCTTAATCTCAACTGCAGTCTCGGTGTTGTCGTACAGATAGTCGCCGAGGCTGTTAAGTTCCTCGGGGCCTGCCTTCCATCGGAAGTTGCCCATGGAGCCGACGCGTTCACGGAAGTTCATGATCGAGTACATCTCTGCCTCTTTCATTTCTACCAGCGCTTCCTCCTTATTCACGTTGACCAGCTTGTAGATTCGCTTGGAGTTGTACGGGTCCTTGATATGGAAGAGTGGTCGCATGATGAAGTTCGACCACTGCTTGCCGTTGGCAGAGAATATGCAGTGATGACTCTCATAGAAACCATAGGTCTTCAGCGTGTCGATATCACCTTGCCTACTGATGCTCTCAGCCTTCTTGCGGTTGTAGTCCTTGATGGCCTGCTTCTGAGCTGACCGCCAGATATTCTTGCTGCCGTATTTATTACCCAGCTTATCGATGATTGCGTTCTGCGTATATTCGTCCTGAATGAGGATGGCCACACTGCAGATCTCCTTAATCTTCTCACTTTTCTCTGTGGTGTTGTCATCCTTGTCGAAGATCTTCGAGGCATACCATATGACGAAGTCTTCCTCATCGAGTTCATTGAGCTTGGCTATTGAAGTAATATAGGAGTCTGCATCTTCCTTCTTACCGTCCTTGCCCTGCGGTATCTCTTTAACGGTAACACGAAAGCCGTGCTCCATGGCTTTCTTGCCGTTCTTAATGGCAATCTGTGTTCCCGGTCCAATGAGCTGGCCAGCCTTCTGGTCAGAGTCCGGGATCCAGCAGAGTGTCGCCGATGTATTGTGTCTTCCAAATAATGACTTCAGCATTTGGAAGTGAGCATCAGTCCATGATGCTCCGAGGGCTGCCACTGTGTTCTCGATGCCGACTGACTGCAGAGTCATGGCATCGGGCGCGCCCTCGACACAGTACATCTTGTTTTCGGCAATAGCTTTGCGCCTGGCAATGTCGAGGCCAAAGATATTAGTTCCCTTGTGGAATATGAACGAGTCCTTATTGTTGATGTACTTGGCCGTGTCCGCATCATCGTGCATGGTTCTTGCCGTAAAGGCGATGACGCGTCCCCACTTATCAGTGATAGGAATCATGATACGGTCGCGGAAGACATCGATATAGTTGCCCTTGCTGGAGATCTTGATGAGACCGGCTTCCTCCATCAGCTTCAGACTGTATCCTTTCTGCTCGGCAAATCTAATAAGTGAGTCCCATTCCTTAGGAGCATAACCTATCTCCTTCAGCTGGCCGAAGTCTTTATCTTCGTCCGGCTTTGCCTTGCTCTTGTCTTCTACTTTCTGACGGTGGTTCCATCTGCGGTTGACGTAGGCAAGCGCTGCGATGGATTCGGGTGTCTTCTCGAAGATCTTTGCGCGGTAGAAGTCGGCAACTGCTTTGTAGATGATGAACATCGACTCGCGCTTCTTCTCTTCCTCTACTTGCTGCTCTGTCTTTTCCGACTTGTCCTCCTGTACCTCGATGTTGTATTTCTTGGCCAGATGGCGGATGGCATCCGGGAATGTCATTCCTTCCTTATCCATGATAAACGAGACGGGGTTACCACCTTTGCCGCATGAGAAGCAATGACAAATATTCTTGGATGGGCTAACTACAAAGGAAGGATTCTTATCGTTGTGGAATGGGCACAGTCCTTTGTAGTTGACTCCTGATTTCTTCAAGTCAACATAGTCCGACACAACATCGACGATGTTGGCCATGTTGAATACTTGATCTATTGTGCGTTGACTTATCATAGATGATTAATTTTGATGATGCGTCGCAAAATTAGGCCAGATGTTCGACCTAATAAAATACTTATTTACCCATCTCTATCCATGGATTCTTTTCTCCGAAGTTCAAATCAAACATTGACCTTCTTAGATATCTATTCTGTATTTCTACAACGAATTGTCCTCCACTTTCATCCGTTCCATATTTCAACCTTGGTTCTTCTCCTCTATTTATCTTCTTGACGAAAGCTCTGCCTTCGTTATCCCAGAGGATTTCCATATTGGCTTTCTCGATGGTTGACTTACCATATATAACCTTATGTATCCCATCTCTGTCTTTTGCCATTTTTACTTCAGTTAATTTGAAACCTTGTTTCTTTACCTGGTTTTCGAACTGTTCTATTTTATAATACATGGTTTACTTTTTAAGTGTTCAACATAAATTTTCAGTTTCTCGCACCATAGTCCATTGATACAATTTCTTGTGTGTTGGCATCCGGCGCATGCTTCATTCCTTGTGTACATAAGCATATAAAATAGGGCGCCCCTGGCAGGGGTAGAAAAGCAAGACCCATAAGGGGCGCCCGTCGGGAAAGAAATCTCAATCTTATTCCATGGCTTTCGCCAGCAGACTTCTGAAATGTTTTTGGTTTGACTTTCTGCTGAATATCTCTACCCAACGATGGCCAAGTTAGTCACAAGCCAACCTTGCATCGAATGGTATGACCTCTTTATCCAACATTTCATATAGCTTATCCAGCTGTTTGCTGTTTATCGGCATCTTGACGACATACTTGTATTTCTGTCGTTTCGTTGCCTTGCTTTCATTATTCTCCTTCTCCATCTTCTTTCAATTTATTAAAATATTTATCGATTCCCTTCCTTACTTCATCTCGAGTATATTCCATGACTTCTTCACCCCACAGTTCTTTAATGGTTTTCAAATAAGTCATGTTTATGTGCTGCAGTGTTATCAATACTGTTTTGGCATTAATTTTCGGATACTTCTTGATAATATTTGCCATCACTTTTTCCGCTGCCATAGCTATATATATACCTCTTTGTTTCTCCTGCGTTATGGCAAGTTGCTCCATGTTCACTTTTCCTTCTTCGTTTTCCATCTTTCTATCGTTTTATATTTATGATTGATTTTCTTATAGATTTGTTTTCTTGGATCATCTCCCCATCCTCTAATATAGATTCTGATGAGATGCCAAAGAACTCTTACGGTTATCATCTCGAGGCAGTACCCGTCGATGACTTCTTTTTCCATTTGACTGTCGA
>Ga0310695_10012447_pt1 | contig 11918 bp, 6 predicted proteins | sample RumenRJG_04DNA_FD_203882 | JGI IMG/M metagenome (GOLD analysis project Ga0310695, IMG submission 203882) | Bovine rumen microbial communities from Lethbridge, Alberta, Canada - RJG_04 (v2) (version 2) | ecosystem: Host-associated > Mammals > Digestive system > Stomach > Rumen | place: Canada... | reverse complement strand
GTCTCCAATGTGGTCGCTGTGAAACAGAATGTGTGCTGCCCGTATCAGCGGTGAAGTGTTTCCACGCCAATCAGGTGTGTGGTTACTGCGACCTCTGTGGCGGTTACTACCGCGCCAATGTGAAGGAGCTTAACACGGCAGCAGAGAACATGATGTGTCCTACCGGCGCCATCACAAGGCTTTTTGTAGAGGAACCGTATTTCGAATACACCATCGACGAGAAACTTTGCAATGGATGCGGCAAATGTGTGAAAGGCTGTTCATCGTTCGGCAATGGTTCTTTGTTCCTTCAAATCCAACAAGAACTATGCCTCAACTGCAATGAGTGTAAAATATCCAAAGTCTGTGTCTCCGGAGCCATACAGCGGGTGCCGGTCAGCCAGGGCTATAAATTGAAAGACCACGCATGACAACACTTATCTATCCTCTAGTGGCTCGATTCCCGAAGCCAGACTTCACTTCGGGTTACCAGTACCCTAAGATTATCCACGGGATGCCTTGGGAACAGTTCTGGTCGTGGCTCGACTTGGCCATTCTCCTTGGGATGATGTGTCTGGTAGCCTGGGCTGTGCACCGTCGCCCAAGCCGTCGCATCATCTTCACCGTCAGTATCGTGTCGGTGCTTTACTTCGGTTTCTTCCGCACGGGTTGCGTCTGCAGCATAGGTTCGATACAGAATGTGGTCCTGGCCTTGGCTGACAGCAGTTACCGTCTGCCTTTGGTCGTATTGCTTCTGTTTCTTGTTCCCCTTGTGTTTGCCTTGTTCTTCGGTCGCGTTTTCTGTGCCGGAGTCTGTCCGATGGGCGCCTTGCAGGAACTAGTCAACGTACGCAACTTCCGCATCTCGCGTTCCGTTGCCTCAGCCCTTGGCTTTTTCCCTTGGATTTACTTGGGTTTCGCCATCCTCTATGCCGCCACACGCAGCCAGTTCATTATCTGCCGTTTCGACCCTTTCATCGGCATCTTCCGCTTGAGCGGTGATGTGGGAATGATTGTCTTCGGTATATCGCTGTTGGTGCTTTCGGTCTTTGTGGGTCGTCCTTTCTGCCGTTTCCTCTGTCCTTACGGTGCCTTGCTTGGTGTGGTGAGCAGTGTAGCTATCCGCCGTGTGGAGGTAACCAAGAAACCATGCATCAACTGCACGCTTTGCCACAACTCCTGCCCTGTGGATGCCATTCGCGAGCCGTACGCCAATAAAGGCGGAGAGAGCCGTCTGGTGGGAGTGCGCCGTATTATACTGTACGTTGTGATGCTTCCCTTGTTAACACTCGGTGGCGGTTGGTTGCTCTCCAGTCAGAGCGACACACTGAGCATCGCCCATCGCGATGTCTATCTCTACACATTAATCCAAAGCAACCTCGATGCGGAAGAGATGCCCGTCGAAGTAGAGGCATTCCATGAGATGGGACGGAAGATGGAGGATTTGGAAGCCTCTGTAGCCGATGTCCGTCAAGCCTATCATGCCTGGGCTTGGGCTGCAGGTGCTCTGATAGGCTTTGTGCTGGGTTGGAAACTTATCCGCCTCTCCGTGAAACGAACCCGTAAGACTTACGAAATAGAGCCGTCGTCGTGTGTGGCGTGCGGCAAGTGCTTTGATTATTGTCCACAAAATATAGGTGTCAAAAAATGAACAGAAACGTATATAGAAATGTGGCCTTGGTGACGACTGTGTTCGCATTGGTCCTATTGTTCATGATGGGTGTAAGTTGGGTGCAAATGCGTCAGGCCACACCGCTCCAGACAGAAGTGATGGAGACGCTAAAACAACTCAATGAGAGCAATACAGAGAATACCGAGCTGGCTGAGCAAATCCGTCAACTCGACCTGCTCTCTCGCAAGGCCTACTTCACACAGGAGGGGCATCTGAAGACAGGTGCTTGGATTCTGTGTGCCATGGCCGCAGTCATCGGTCTGTGTCTGCGTATGTACTTCAAGGACACGAAGAACTTGCCCGAGAAAGAACTACATCCCATCGACGAGTGGATGACCAAGAGCAAGACACGTAAGTACATGGGATGGGGAGTAGGCGGTTTGGCCGCGGCAGCCTTGTTGTTCGCAATCTTCTCGTCCGACACGGTGCGTGGCTGGATGAAAGGAAACCAGTCGCTGTTAGCCATGAGTGATTCGGTCGATGCTGTAGAGCCAGTCATTGATGACTCTGCCAACCATGAAGACAGTGTGGGAACGTCTATCACCATATCCGACACCTTGAAAGCCGACACCGCCTTGTTGGCCAATGCAGAAGCGGAAAGCGCAGCAGAAGAAGCCAAAGCGGACTCCTTCCCTACCCCAAAACTGACCTCCAATGCTTTCCGTGGCAACAATTCTTCCGGCCATTCTTCCGCCCGTGGCATCCCCACGACATGGAACCTAAAGAGCGGCAAGAATGTGCTATGGCAGCAACCTATTCCAAAACATGGATATAACTCACCCGTCATCAACGGCCGCAATATTTTCCTTACAGGAGCTGATGCCCAGTCGCGCGAACTGTATTGCTTCGACCTTTGGACCGGAGAACTACGCTGGACGGTGAAAGCCGACGGCATCAGCGGTTCGCCTTCCTCCATGCCGAATGTGACGGCAGACACAGGTTTGGCAGCCTCGACCGTAGCGACCAACGGCAAGCAGGTATGCGCCATCTTCGCCACCGGCGATGTGATTTGCTCCGACATGGACGGCAAGCGTCTGTGGGCCAAGAACCTCGGTGTACCCGACAACCACTATGGTTTCGCCTCATCACTCCTGATTTATGGCAATGAACTGATTATCCAATACGACAACAATTCCAACTCCAAACTCATCGCCCTGAGTGTGACCAACGGCAACCAACTGTGGAGCAAGAGCCGCAAGGACAAGATTGCCTGGAGTTCGCCAATCCTTACCAAGGCGGCAGGACAGCAGGCCGTCGTCGTCATGGGTAATCCCGCTATTACCGCCTATAGCGCCAGCAACGGAACTGAACTGTGGCGTGTGGAGTGCATGAGCGGTGAGGTTGGCAGCAGCCCATGTGTATCGAACGGCGTCATCTACGGTGCCAGCGAATACGCGACATGCGTGGCTATCAATGCCGAAACGGGTGAGAAGATATGGGAGGCCAGCGACTGCCTACCCGAATGTTCCAGTCCTGTAGCCACCAAGGACCTGCTCTATGTAGCCACCAGTTATGGTGCTGTCTGCGCTTACAACACAGAGAATGGAGAGGTAGTGAAGCAACATGAACTGACGACTCCTTTCTACTCATCGCCAGTGATTGCCGACGGCAAAATCTTTCTCTTCAGCAACAGCGGCAAATGCTATATCTTCTCCACGGGGAAGGACTTCAATCTCATCACCAGTTTCGAGACTGGGGAAAAGACCTTTGCCACACCTGCCTTTACCGATGGTATGATGGTGGTGCGCACAGACAACAGCCTTTATGTAGTTAAAAAGGAATCTTAAGAAGATGGCTTGCGAACAATGTAACATCACATCCCCTGAAGCGGCCCGTGAGGCCATTCGCACCCGAACCGACGCCATCATCGAGCGTGTGGGTCGGAGACGGGAGCATATCATCCCTTTGCTTCAGGAACTGCAGGCAGAATTCAATTATCTGCCTTCTGATGCCTTGGAGCGTGTCTATGAGACCACCGACATCGACCGTGCTCAGGCCATCTCCGTGGCCACCTTCTATGCGCAGTTCCGCATGATACCCTACGGTCGACACACCATTCGCGTGTGCTGTGGCACGGCCTGTCATGTGAAGGGCGCCAATATTGTATACGACGCATTCCGACGCGAACTGAACATCGGGGAAGACGCCATCACCACTGACGACCAGCGATACAGTATTGAGAAGATTGCCTGTTTAGGTTGCTGCGCCCTGGCACCAGTGGTGCAGATTGACAACAAGATTTTCGGACATGTCCAGCCAGGCAAAGTGGATGAAGTGCTGGCAGAATTTGAGCAAATGACAGGAGCGTCGGATGGTTCAGGTGAGTCAGAAGACAACCAGACCTACCAAGGCGAAGTGCGCTTGGGCATGGAGAACTGCTGCCAAGCCAGTGGTACGGCTGAGGTGCGGGACGCTGTGGAACAGGCTTGCCGTGAACTGGGCATCCATGTGGCCATCAAACCCGTTTCTTGTGTAGGTGCCTGCAACTTGGTACCACTGATTGATGTGGCGATGCCAGACGGGCAAATCACCCGTTATCCCAACATTCGTCCAGATGAGGTAAAGGAAGTCCTGCTCCATCATTTCCGTCCTGCATCGCGTTGGCGTAGGCTGCGCAATTCCTTGCTCAATCAAGTTGACATGTTCCATACCGACCAAACATGGGACAACATCGTCTATCAGAGCGATTTCCAGCGCAACCAGAATATCAACACGTTCCTTGAGGGCCAGCACCGAATCTCGACAGAAGGCTACGGACTGATGAATCCTCTCGACCTTGACGAGTATGTCTCGCGTGGTGGATTCGAAGGCCTACGCAGAGCATTGTCAATGAATCGTGAGGCATTGATTGACGAAGTGCTGCGCAGCGGAATCCGTGGCCGTGGAGGCGGAGGTTTCCCATCAGGACGGAAATGGCAACTTGTTGCCTCGGAAACGGATAACGAGAAATACGTCATTTGTAATGGTGATGAGGGAGACCCAGGAGCCTTCATGGACCGCATTCTGTTGGAAAGTTATCCTCTTCGCATCATCGAGGGCCTGGTCATCGCCGCCTACGCTGTCGGTGCCAGCAAGGCTATCCTTTATATCCGCGCTGAATATCCCCAGTCAATCATCCGCACAAGACGTGCTTTGGAAATGTGTCGCGAAAGAGGATTCATCGGACAACACGTACTCGACACTGATTTCTCCATCGATGTCAGCATCTTCGAGGGAGCGGGTGCTTTTGTCTGCGGGGAGGAAACAGCATTGATTGCCTCCATCGAAGGAAAACGCGGATTCCCCCACTTGCGTCCTCCCTACCCTTCCCAACATGGACTTTTCGGCCATCCCACATTAATCAATAACGTGGAGACTCTAAGTCAGATTCCCTTTATCGTCAGCCACGGTGCTGAAGCGTATAGGGAAGTGGGTACCGAAGGCAGCAAAGGCACAAAGGTGTTTGCCTTGGCAGGCAAGGTTCGCCATGGTGGACTCATCGAGGTGCCAATGGGCACCACCCTGCGCCAAATCGTCGAACAAATTGGCGGTGGCATGGAAAACGACGAACAGTTGAAGGCGGTCCAGACTGGTGGTCCCTCGGGTGGTTGTATTCCCGCCTCGCTGTGTGATGCCGCCGTTGATTTCGATGCGCTCAACGAGATGGGTGCCATCATGGGTTCGGGCGGTCTGGTAGTGCTCAGCGAGAGCGACTGCATGGTCGATGTAGCCCGCTATTTCCTCAACTTCATCTCAGGCGAGAGCTGCGGCAAATGCACTTTCTGCCGTGTAGGTGCCAAGAGAATGCTCGACATCCTTGACCGTCTGACATCAGGCAAGGGCACAATGAAGGATATCGACCAGTTGGAAGAACTAGCCATAAGCGTGAAGAAGGCCGCGCTCTGCGGTTTGGGCAAAACAGCTCCGAACCCAGTGCTTTCAACACTTCGACATTTCCGTCAAGAGTATGAGGAACATGTCCAAGGCATCTGCCGTACGGGTAGTTGCAAGAAGATGGTGAGCCTCATCGTGACCGATGACTGCATCGGCTGCACCAAGTGCGCCCGTTGTTGTCCTGCCGACGCCATACCATTCGTTCCTTACGAGAAACATACCATCGACACTGAACTTTGCACCCTATGTGGATTGTGCATTGACGAGTGCGACTTTAACGCCATCAAATATGAGAATAAGCGTCAATAACAAAGATATAGAAGTCAGCGGTCAGCGTCCGCTTATCGAAGAACTTCGCGAAGCAGGCATAGAGGTACCTTCCATGTGCTATTCGAAAGAGCATGTGCATCAACCCTCCTGCATGGTTTGCATGGTGAAGGATATGCAGACAGGACAGATGTTGCCTTCCTGCTCAGTCAAGCCCTATGAGGGGATGCAGATTGAGACCGACAGTGATGAGGTGAAAAACTTGCGCAAACTCTCGCTTGAACTGCTGTTGAGCGACCACCGCGCCGACTGCGAAGCGCCTTGCTCCCTGGTCTGTCCACGTGGCATCGAGGTGGACCAAGTCATCCTTCACTACGATCGTGGCCAAAAGAAAGAAGCGCTTGCCTTGCTTCAAGGTAAGAGTTGTGACGGTTGCAAGGCACCTTGTGAGAAAGCCTGCCGTCGTCGAACCATAGACGAGTGCGTGACCATCAGGGACATCATCGCGGAAATACAGCAAGGGGAAAAAGCAGAAGAAGGAAGCCAACACCAAGACACCGTTTCGAAAATCCAGTCGTATACCCTCTTCAACAGTCGTCTAGGCCGCTTTACCGATAAGGAGAAAGAGCGCATGAAGGAACTCTTCAACCAACCTTCCCGCTGTCTGCATTGTGCTTGCGACGGTCGTACGGATTGTCAATTACGACAACTGGCCACACAGGCCGGCATCAAGTCATCTCGCTACGGTGTGCAGTCATCCCTTCCCGTCAAGGAAACAGTACCCGTCACGGGACGATTGGTATACGAACCAGCCAAGTGCATCCGTTGTGGTCTCTGCGTCTATAACAGCGAAGACGGATTCACCTTTGAACGGCGAGGCTTCGACATGCGTGTGGTCATTCCCGAGGAGAGCAAAAAACATATCAAAGAACAAATCGCACAGTTGTGTCCAACTGGCGCGCTTGTTCTGAAACTCCTTCTACCATTGTTGTTTATGCTGACTGGATGCCGTTCTTTGCCTGAAGGCGCTGTTTATACCGAACTGCCCGAACATCCTAAGTTGGTATGGGAACACAACCATAACGTAAGGACTGTGGCTTCTCCTCTCGCCTACAACGACATGATCGTCTTCTGCGACAAACATGGAGAGATGAAAGGACTCAACGCTGACACGGGTGAAGAAATGCTCACCCTTTCGCTTGGTTCCGATATGGAGGCATCCTTCACCATTGAGGATTCCACGCTCTACGTCGGTCAGATTGACGGGCGGATACGTTCCATCAACATGACTGACGGCAAGGAACACTGGGCATACGAAACGGAAGGGCAGATTGCGGCGGCACCGGTATTGACTGACTTTGGAGGCCAACGACGCCTTTTTGTAGGCAGTTACGATAACTATATGTACACCCTCTCGCCACAAACCGGCCAACTGATTCACCGCGTGGAAACGGGATACTACATCAATGGTAAAGTCGCCCTCTGGCAGAACTATGCCATCTTTGGTGGGTGCGACGCCTGGGTGCGTATCATCGATGGTTCCACAGGATTAGCCACGGACTCCCTTCTGCTCGATGCCTATATCCCTGCCTGGCCTGTACTGGACGACAATTATGCCTATATCGCCGACTATCAAGGCGACGTGTATGAACTGACTCTGAAGGACGGACATATTGCCAACCACCGCAAACTGCGCGCCGCTGGCGAGGAAGATGACGGTGGAATGATTTCCGGGCCTGTGGTCACGCCTGATGTGGTATTCTTGTTGACACCTGACCGCCAGTTGGTTTGCCTCGACCGTAAAAACGGGAAAGAACGATGGCATGCCCCACTCAAAGGCGACACAGGAGAGAGCACTCCCATCCTGGTGGACGACCGTTTGCTGGTATGTACCAAAACGGGAGTGGTTACCATTCATGATGCCTCCACAGGACAACAACTCTGGGAATATGAGACAGGTGAGCAAATCATTGCCCAGCCTATTGTCGGCGACGGTCGCTTTTATATCCAGACTGCTCGCGGCACATTATTGTGCTTTGGAGAGACAGTGAAACCATAAAAGATGAAAGAAAGAAAATGGCATATATAGAATTGCGTAACATACAAAAACACTTTGCCGACGGAAGCGGCAGTGTCCGCACTGTGCTTGACGGACTTCACCTAGAGGTGGAGCAAGGAGGTTTTGTGGCTGTAACCGGCGTGTCGGGAACGGGAAAGACCACATTGCTGAACATCCTCGGTACCCTCATCAAACCAGACGGCGGCGACTACCTGTTGGGAGGAGAAGTTGTCTGTTACGATGACGAGAGCCGTCTGCTGGAGTTGCGCAACCGTCATATTGGTTTTATGTTCCAGGACTACCGTCTCTTGCCTCAGTTCACAGCCTGGCAGAATATTCTTTTGCCCATCATGGCCATCCGCAAGAAAGCGACAGCTGAAGACGAGGCCTGGGCCAAGGAACTGACCTATCAGATGGGCATTAACACCATCCTGCAACAGTTACCTGAGACTCTATCTGGTGGTGAGAAGAGCCGTGTGGCACTGTGCCGTGCACTCATCATGCACCCCAACCTGTTGCTTGCAGACGAACCCACAGGACAACTCGACAGCCAACACGCCCATGAGGTGGGTCAACTATTGAAAGAAGTAAACCAAAACATGGGTACCACCATCATCTTGGTGACACATTCAGAGCAACTCGCCCTCATGGCTCATAAGAAATATGTTTTGAAAGACGGAAAATTGTGAATACTGAAAGCCGTTCATATTATCAGAGGTTCTACCGGCTCATCGCCATTGCAGTTGCCGTGATGACAGCCGTGCTTACAGGAAGCCTAATGCTGGGCGATTCTGTACGTGGTTCGTTGATGGCCCGTGTCAATGAACGACTGGGCAATGCAGAGACTCTGATACAGACAGGAACAGGTTTTCTCAACGATTCCATCTTGGGTCATAGCCTATTGGCCACTTCACACGGCTATCTGCTTGCAGAGGGATTCATCTCTTCAAATGGCCAGATGATTCCTGTCACAGTCTGGGGCACAGCCGATGATTCACTGCAAGAAGGTGAAGCCTTGCTGAACGAGCCGTTAAAGAAGGAAACAGGGACAGGCACCGTCGTGTTGCATCTGCCTTCCAACAATTTGGTGGGTTCTGGTTCACTCTTTATCTCCCAGAGTTACGCCACTCAGTTACGACTTACCGTGAAGGGCACCAAATCGGGAAAAGACGGAGGGAACATACTGCTTCACAACGAACAAGTCCGTCCGTTCAATATCTTCATCAACCGCAAGCAATTAGGAGAAGCTTTAGGAGTGACAGGCAAACTCAATGTGGTGCTGTCGCCCGAACGATTCAGTCCTTCCGACTTCCAGCGCATCTGGCGACCCGAGTATTCGGGAACGCAAATCCATGACAACATCGTCAGCACCGACCGTGTGTTCCTTCCCCAGCATGTTGTGGATTCGTTGAAACCATCGGCCCGTTACCTGGCCTATTTCGTCAACAGTCTGGGCAGTATTCCATATTCCTTTGTGACGGCCACAGACCAGTTGCATGGTGATGAGACCATCTTGAGCGACTACGCCGCCCAACGGATGAATGCACACGTGGGCGACTCCATCACACTGGACTATTATGTGTCACAAGGTGGACTGAAACAACTCAAGACCCGCAGCCATCGTTTTATCATAAGCCAGATAGTGCCACTTACGCAGTTGATGGAACAATCGGAATTGATTACGGCCGACTTCCCAGGACTATCTGGAGTGAAACATTGCACCGACTGGGACAGCGACCTTCCCATCGACATGAGTCGAATCACTCGAGCCGATGAGGACTACTGGGATGAATACCGGCAGAGCCCAAAGGCATTGGTAAGCCTTGATGCCGTTGGTCATGACTGGATAGGCGCATATGGGGCTGCCACAAAAATACAGGTTTCCTCACCATCATCTTTCCACAACCTGACTCCAGAGTCTTTCGGCATTGCAGTGGTGCAACCCCGTGAAGCAGCACTTCACGCCGCTCAAAACGGTACCGATTTCGGTATGCTTTTCCTGGCATTAGGTTTCTTTATCATCATCTCTGCCATCCTGCTGATGCAGAACCCATTGTCAGAAATGTACCATCTGCGGCGTTCCGAGATACAACTTTACGGCATGTTGGGATTCAGTCGAGGGAATGTGTTCAGAAGGCTTTTCACAGAGGCTCTGCCCATCGTACTTATCGCATCCCCCATAGGCGTGTTGTTGGGACTTGGCTATGCCGCGCTGATCCTGTGGTTGCTATCCGGTCCTTGGAGCGGAGCCACACAAACCGACGGCTTTACCCTTCATGTCAGTCCTATCACTACGGTAGTGGCGTTTGCGGCGAGCGTACTTGTTGCCGTCGTAGTGCTTGCCTTAGCAATCAAGGCAGTCTTCAGACTCCAAAAGCCACAGAAACCTCAACCCAAAGCCTCATCTCTTTTGCGTGCCTCGCTCCACTACTATCGCCACCAGCACCGTCTGTCGTTCTGGACCCTGGCCCTTGGCGTGCTTGTCGTGTTTGCCGTTGGTCTGAATCGTCCCGATTTCAGCCATACGTCAGAAAAAGCCACAGGAGGCTATACCGTCTTTGGCGAGAGCCGTATACCTATACAATATGACATAAACACAAGCGCGGGACGTCATCACTTGCACTTAGACAACCTGTCCACAAATGCCCGTTTCCTGCAACTGCCCAAACACACAGAGGATGAGGCCAGCTGTCTGAACCTGAACAAAGTGGAGACTCCCTCTGTATTGGGAATGACAGACGCAGGAATGAAAGACTTTGGCATCGACGTGGACTTGATGGCGTTGAAAGAAACAGGTCTTATTCCCCTTGCCATCGACGAGGAAGCGTTGATATGGAGTATGATGCGCCAAGTGGGCGATACCCTGACCTATCATTCAAGCGATGGACGTAGTGTAAAAGCCATCATCGCCACGACATATCCCACAGGCATCCTGCATGGCAATGCCATCATCCCCATGGAAGCCTTCCGCCAATTATGGCCAGATGAGACAGGGAGCCGCATCCTTCTGATGGATGGTGCTGACCCTAAAGAACTCACCACCCTTTCCGATTACGGACTCACCGTCACCACCACCATTGACCGATTGCTCCGGTTCTTTGAGGTGACCGACACCTACCTCAGCATCTTCCTCTCCCTTGGAGGCCTGGGATTATTGCTGGGACTGGCCAGCCTGTTGATTGTCGTTCGCAAGAACTTGGCGGCACGCAGGGAGGAAATACGTCTGTATCAGACTCTTGGATTCCCGACTGAGAAAATCGTCAGTCAACTCCGCCGTGAGCAACTCATCGTTCCATTGCTAGCCATTCTTACAGGCGCACTTGGCAGTCTTGTCAGCATCAGCGCCAATGTAGGTGGAGCAGGACGTACGACATGGATAACAGCCATCGTGCTATTTCTATTGATACTGTTTTTCACATGGATAATCATTTATAAAAGTATTAACAATAAAACTATTCAACAATGAGAAATTCAATTTTTCTTTTGGCACTCATCGTCAGTGCCTGCACAACTGCTCAGACACCCAAGTTCACTCCAGGTGCCAGCGTGAACGGTTGGCGTGGTCCTCAGAACAATGGTTCCTACCCTGACACAGGCCTGCTCAACGAATGGCCGGCAGAAGGACCTCAGCAAATCTTCGAAGTGGAGGATGCCGGCAAAGGATACTCCAGCGCACAGGTCGTAGGCGACCGCATCTATCTGACCGGTCTGAATGACCAGGAAGACAAGGAACAACTCAACTGCTACAAACTCGACGGCACGAAGGTCTACACCGTGGAATATGGTAACCACTGGAGTGGTTCCTACCCCGAGACCCGCACCACTGCCACCTATAGCGACGGCCGTCTCTATGTGGTCAGCGGCATGGGTGAGATTGTATGTATGAATGCAGAGGACGGCAAGATTCTCTGGAGTGTTGATGGTGGTTCGAAATTTGGACGCAAGACAGGTATGTGGGGTACGAGCGAGTGTCCACTGGTCTATGACGACAAAGTGATTTACACCCCTTGTGGCGACCAGACCACCATTGTGGCGCTGAACAAGTTCACTGGTGAGGAGATATGGAAG
>Ga0310695_10012443_pt1 | contig 11921 bp, 17 predicted proteins | sample RumenRJG_04DNA_FD_203882 | JGI IMG/M metagenome (GOLD analysis project Ga0310695, IMG submission 203882) | Bovine rumen microbial communities from Lethbridge, Alberta, Canada - RJG_04 (v2) (version 2) | ecosystem: Host-associated > Mammals > Digestive system > Stomach > Rumen | place: Canada... | reverse complement strand
GCTGAAGAACATCTTCCTACTTATATTGGAGTAAGTAGAAGATGCTGGCATAAATTGCCGTTCAAAGTTTGGGAAAAACTTTGGGTCCATTTTATGTATGCATTTGAAGATAGAATGGATGAAGGTTATTCTATTGATGATATTATTTGGTATCTTGAAAACATTAATCATGGATATCCATTTATGCTTCATATACTAAAGGAAGTAAAAAACTCTAGTTTTGAAAACTATACTCCATTTACTGTTTCAAGATGTATGCTTATATTCCTTATGGGAGTAGACCCTAGAAATATTGATAGAAAACAAGAGTTTCTTAAAAGATACTATTGTAAAAAGTTTAAAAAGTTTATTGAAAAATTCGAGCAAGCTATTGAAACAGATATTAAAACTTTTAAATTTCCTAAGGAGGAATAATCTTGAAAATCGTATATAATTTTAAGGAGTATACTCCAATTGAAGTGAATTTGGCTAGTGAACAAGATGTAATTAATCTTAATATTATTATTAATTATTTAATGCGAGGAGCAATAGTATACTATGATTCTTCTACTAATGATGGTGTTCAGAATTACTTTGTGGATATGAGTTGGGAAGACAAGGAGGAATCTTAAATGGCAAGACATCATATTGAAAAAGCGCATAAAGGTATGAATAATCCATTATATAATCAAGAAAAAGAAGACAAAAGATTTTTAAAAAAAGTAAAGTATGCTAAAAAACTATTTAAAATTAAATCTATGTCTAAAGAAGCACAATGTCTCTACAATGATATGTTTGGTAAAGAAATAAATTAAGGAGAGCGATGATGACAATTAAAAAAATATTTAAATTTAATTTACAAAACTGGATTACTAATAAGTTTAATGACTCAGAGATGGATAAATATCAAGAGTTTCTTGATGATCTTTATCCATATGAAGAGGGAAGTCAATCTCTTTATGAAATGCAATTGTATTATAAAGGCGTATATGACTGTTTATCACAATATGAATCTTTACTCCACTCTGAAATGGTAGAATTTAATGAAGAGTTTAAACTAAGACTTCCTTTAGAATGTAAAGATCATGCATACAATTACTTTCTAAATGCAAGTCTTACGAGTGATGCAAAAGAGTTTACTGAAGTTGGTAGGACCAGTACTATTGAAATCACATTTGAAATTGAGGAGGAACCTAACAATGCCTAATAAATTTGAAGTTTTTATGGATACACTTAGGAAATATAAGCCAATTCATGTCAATAACCCACGACTAAAGTCGTGGGTTTCCGCTCGCAATTTGATTAAATTTCTTCGAAAAGGAGTCAAATTTTCATGAGTAATAAATGGGTATCTAAACTGACTGAAGAAGAAATTATTAAACTTCTTCGATATGTGTTTGGTGATTGTATCGAAAGTATTAAAGACCTAAATTATGATGAAGATTCTGTTTCTATTACTGTTATGGAAACTGGTTGGGAATGTGATGGAGAGGATGAAACACTTGAAAGTTTTTATGAAATAGATGATTTTGATGGTATTCATATTTATGATTGGGCCGATACTTCTGGGACCAAAAAGTATATTAAAAGTTTTAGAGATTGGATGATTAAGAAATTTGGAACGGAATATGTATATGAATTAATTAGGAAGAAATTAGATATCAATTTAGAAGATTACATCGATTGGTCCTGTATTGGTAATAAAAATTTTATTAAAACCCAGGAGGTATAGCTATGATGGAACTTAAATATTTAATCGATTTGCTTAGAGATGATAACTATAAATTCTTTTATGTAAATATTGAAGAAGGCCAAGTGGTCGGATTGGATTCTTCTTGGACAGATGGAATAGTAAAAGCGTATGATAAACTAATTGAGTCTATTCCAGAAGAAAAGAAACCTAATGAAGTTGTTGTAGTAAAACTAACTGATTTTATATATGATAATAAAGTACATAATGATTTGTGCGTTAAGAGTTGGTTCTATCCTGAGGATTTCGAATATCTTTATAATGATTACAAACACGTATGTGATACATTTGAAAAATTAGGATTCTTTGATAATGGTAAATTAGATAATAATACCCTTAAAAAGTTTAATAAATCTTATAATCATTCGACCTATAATATTAATGTAAGTTTATACCATTATGATGATGATGACCATGACCATAGAGTAATTTATGTTAAATTTGAGAAGGAGGCAATCAAAAATGAAAACTGCTAAAATTATGTATTACAGTACTAAGTATGCGTTTTGGTCTGTAGTAGCAAATATGCTGGATGACTTGTTCCTTACCAGTATGATTATTATTGTTGGGTCTATTGTCTGGAATAAACTTTAACATAAAAAAGAGTAACCCTTAACGGGTTACTCTTTTTCTTTTTAATTCTTAATAATGCATATTATATACTGTTAAATCCATATTATTAGTAGTATCTAAAGATAAATTTTTACTATAATCTTTACCTGCATAATTAAAATCTATAGTAACATCAACAACTCCCTGTTTATATGGATTTAACTCAACATCAATAGAAGTTATAGTAATTCTAGGTTCCCATCTAATTAACGCACTTTCTATTTCAGACCGCATTTTATCAATCGTTACACTATCCGAAAAATCCCATATATAAGACATAACGCCACAACCAAATTCAGGTTGCCATACTCTTGCTCCTTTTGGAGTATTTAGTATGACAAATATTGATTGTAAAATTACTTCTAAACCTTCATATTGTTTAAAATCCCCATTATTACCTTTCTGCGGTAAACATCCAAATAAAGCCATACTAAATCACGCTCCCACATATACGTTAGGAGATCCAGATGCTACAGAACTACCGCAACTTACTGGTGCTCCTACATAACCTAATTGAGCTCCATTTACATATACTGTTGACGACCCCGCCGCCAATGAACTAGAATGTCAGGATTTTCCACAGCAATGTGTGGCCCAACCATCACCCTGTCTATGAGCTGGAATTCCATTTACATAAACATTGGGACTACCCTGAACATTAGCTCTGGATGGAAATCATCCATGACCTGTACATACGTCTCCAAGTCTGGCAACTTCAGGCATATAAACTCACTCCTTTAGTCACTTTTAGCAATACTAGCCGCTCCTTCCATATTCTTAGCTTTAGCAATATCGTACTCTTCATTAAGTATAGCTCTAAACAACTTACGAACTAATACGTAAGAAATACGATTTATTTCAGCTAATTTATCTGAAGCTGTATACCCTTCTTTATTTAAGACTTCATCAACCTCTTTATAACAAATTTTAAAAGCATCTCTCATAGCAATTTTAATTGGTTCATTAACAATAACTGTTCTTAATTTTTCACCATAGAATCTCTTAATAAAATAGGATACCTCTATAAATAATGATTTCTTAACTTCTTCAAGTTTTTCAACTAAAGATTGTTTCTGTAAGTTACTTAATTTAGATAACTCTAAATAAGGTTCCACAGCTAAATAAATATTCTGAGGAACAGCTTGTATAGTCATTTGAACTAATAATACAATAGCTGCGCTGCTATCCCCAATTTGTCTAATAATAGTAGCGATTTTAGAATCAATACTTGAAGCATCTTTATGGATTTCGTTTTCTAAAGAATCTACACTGGATAAAATTTCTTTACTATCATCTACAACATCTTTAATATGGTGTAAATTATGTTCAATAAATCCAAATCCAACAAGTCCAGCAATAAATAATAATCCTACTAAAATAACTATAAGTTTAGTAGTATCACCTTCATACCAATTATAAATATCTTCAGCTTTGATTCCTAAATAAGAACATGCAGCAGTCAATACTAAAACAATAGTAACTACACCAAAGTTTTTACCAATAGATCTGGTCATCCAGTTAAATATAGCTTTAATCATACTAAGAATCGTCCTCCTCATCCTCCTCTAATGTAGCTTTAGGGGTTACTTCAACCTCTTCTCCACTTTCTTTCTTTTCCTCATTATACTCATCCATTCTATCATTATCATATTCTTTAATTTTCTTAAATTCATCACTATTTCTATCTGAATATTGACCACTAAAGTAAAATCCTAATATTACTGACATCATACCTACAATTGATATCAATAACTTTGTCCAATTATCACCTATATCCCCATTCTTAATATACATTCTCTCACTTACCCACATCATCCATATCCATTGACCAGTGAAAATAAATAATAATATTCTTCGAACTAAATTACTAAACTCAAAGGATTTTTTAGGCCTCTCCAATTGACCTACTTCACATACAGTATTATTGGATTTAAAATGATTAATAATATTACCTGTTAACGACTTAAATAAAATAAATTTACTCTTTAACATATCTCCTTTCTCCTCCTTTTTTGCACAATTTCAAAAAGGAATTATTATAAATTTATACTGCACTCCTAATAAGTGCTCTCTCATTGTTCTCTTATTTGTTCAAGATATATAATAAAATAACTATCTATCTAAGCATAATTGAAAAAGAAGTAATCCCATAAGGGATCACTTCTTTTTTTTATAATTACTAAATTAGTTACTAGAAGTCTCCTGAGCATAGATATTGTCAGAAAGACTGATACCAGCACTTCTGGTAGCCTGAACAAGAGTTCTGGCATAGGCTTCAGCAGCTGTACCGGTAAGCATCTGGTCAAAATAAAATGGTATAGATAACTCTCTAGCTTCATGAGTTTTAACATCAGATTGACCGATTGTATCTAATGGTATATTCCCAGGGAACACTCCGGTAAACACAGCAGCAAATTGAACTGTCAGTCCATCTGGAAGAGTTGTAGCATATACCGCCTTACCCTTATATGCGCCCTGTGAATATGTGTTCTGAGCTGAAGGATCAGAAATACCATATAAAACATTACGGAAAATAGTAACCCATCTACCCATAATTTGAGTAATAGGAAGACCCGCCATTTCAGTAAAGACACAAGTAAATTGCTGACCACCCAACTCAACTGTACCAGGAACTTGCCATTTCATATTATTAAGACCAGCATATGTAATAGCATTAACCGTATAATTAGGAATCTGAACTGATTGACAAACTGTTGTCAAGAACTGGCCAACTTCTTGTCCAATTGTATCCGGTGGGAAGAAATAAACAAAATGATACCCTGAAGTATATGGATCAATAAAGGTCTTTTCTCCACCAAACATTCTCCTCATACGGTCAGAATAACCGTATTTATTAAAACCTAAATTATTAATAAAAGGATTAATAGGCATTAGTTATATTTCACCATCCTTTATAATTACTGAACATTAAGAGTAACATTAATAATTTCAATAACGCCAGTAACCTTAAGGTCAATATTAACTTCACACTGATTATTTCTCTTCTGATAATCAGTAGCAGTAACACTAACTGAGAAGCTCTCTAAAGCTCTCTGAGACTGAAGTTCACTTAAGAAATTATTAACTGAATTCTTAATAAGAGCATATGTATACTCATCATTAAACTCATAGATATACTGCTTAAGGTTTCTTTCAAGAGTTCTCTGAATATACTGTAAGCAAAGAACCACATGAATGTTCTTAAGGGCTGAAGGAGTTTGCTGAGTTGTCCAGTTACCCCAGAGAAGGTCTCCACCATTAGTAAATCTAAGAATTGGGTTAAGCTCCTCATCCTTAAACTGATCTCTATAACCACCCTGTAAGAGATATCTATAATCCTTAATTGAAGTTGACACAGCGCCACGTCTCATACCAGCAAAGGCCCAGAAAATATCATAGTCTCTCGCTGTTCTAGCCATAAGATCGATAACATGGTAAATAGGTGTCATCCAGACATACTTACCAGTATATGCGTCATAAATCTTAGTGTAAGGCTCGTAAAGAGCAATTCTGTAATCACTCCAATTGTTATCTGTTAATCTCTTATCAATAGCAGCTTTAGCGCTTCTATTTCCATTTTCAACATATTCACCATTATCAAGAATACCAAAGCAAGTATTTCTAATCTGGCACAAATCAAGAATTGCACTCTTAACATTGGAGCTGTATCCAGCATCGAAAACAACAGAAATATCAAAATCTTCAGTATCCTGGATAAAACCATTACCTTCATCGGTTTCAGGATTTCTAAGCTCTTCGCTACCAGAATAAGCAAAGATCATTGGCGATTCCATAACACTCCAATCAATAGCGCCACTCTTAGTATACATAGCACCATCAGAACCACCATCTAAGAAAGCATAAGTTGCCATCGCTAAATTATCATAGCTAACAGTTTTCTTAGCAATATTGCCATCCTCGTCAACTGTATCTTCAGGAGACTCTTCATAGCTACCGATATTTTCACTGCACTTGCATCTAATATATTCAGAATATCTATCAAGAACATCCTCAATAAATATAGAAGCTCCAGAAGTATCAGTAGCCTCTCTATCAAATGAGACTATAAATGATTCAACTAATGACGGACGAGCAGCATCTTTACTCTTTGTGTATACATCCATAACAAATGCACCAGGATAAGATTTTCTAGCTTTTGTAAGTTTAAATCCAATATTATTGTAATATTCTCCCCTACCATATGGATAGAAAATAATATCAGCATCACCATCATTAACAGCAGTAACAATTTGAGAAACAGAATTGAAATGCATCGTATCAATATCATCATTAAACACATAATTTCTTTCTGTTTCAACTGTTTCAACAACCTTGACTTCATTATCTTCTAAATTCTCTGGAACTTCAACAGAAGATGAAGGATCAGAAGCATCAAATTCAACAACTGTAACATTATTTCCAGCTTCAGAAAGCCCCTCAAAAACTGAATTAGAAACCTTAATAACAATGGTTTCATCAGTATCTGATAAAGGAGCAGCAAAAGCTTTACCTGTAAATTTAAATCCAGCCATATCAATATTCCCAGAAGGATTCATTGATGTAACTTCCGTCTCACCTAACTCTCTATTTTTACCCCTAACCCCGTACATTTTAACAGTAGGATCAATAGTATAATTAAGATCAACTGATTCAGGAATAATAACCACTGGAGTTGTAAGAACCTTACCTTCCTCATCATAAGTAGTATTCTCTTCAACAATAGTAGCTAAATCCTTTAAAGCTAACTCTTCGGCAGTAACTAAAACTGCATTATCTTCCTTAGCTTCAACTAATTCAACCTTATTACCGTTCTTATCAACCTGATAAGTTGTAGTAGTAACGGTATCTTCTGAAGTTAACTTCATAGCCTTAAAAGCATATGTAGCTTCATTAGGAAGAACTCTCATAACATAAAGGTTACTAAGTGTCTTCAAATACTGAAGTGCAACATATGCACCAGGGCCAAATTTGCTCATATTGGGCGATCCATATGTGCGAATAAAATCAGATGCAGATGTAGTCATTCTAGGAACATTATCAGGACCCTTCTCACTACAAATACAAATGAAACCAATCATATTACTTGATAACGCCTCAATGTACTGGCTAGAGTCCACGATTTTAGTTCTCACGCCAGGGAATCCGCTTGAAATTGAAGATGCCAAATTGCATCACCTCTGATATAAAATGTCTGGTACTAAAAAAATCTCCTCCATATTATAAAATGGAAGAGATAATTTACTAAATAATTAAGTTAATAAAGCAATTCCTCTCGCAGCTAACATCTGCAAATCTTCTACATTTTTTAGTTTTTTATATTCATATATACCACAACCAAGAGTAACTGCTATAGGCTCAGCCGTTCTGTATAATTCTGAAAAAGCCCCTAAACTAGGATATCTATGTTCAATACCATCATCAGGATTATTAGTCATCATTGGCATATATGATGGCGCTGTTCCATAGTAAGCAGATGCTAAACTTCTTAAATTCAAACATTTAAATTCTTGGATATTCATAAAATGTTTATCATGCTTAAGAATTAAAGTTTTACTATTTCTAAAGCAACGTTTAAAATCACTTAAATAACTTTGGAAAAACTTATCATATAGCTCAAGTTCAAATTGTGACAAACCGTTTTCTAACAGCCTATTTCTAATTTGATCTTTTAATTGAGTAAACATGTAATCCAATTTTTTCTCTTGATTTTCATTAAAACTAATTCCTTTATATGATAAAGATTCATAATATTGAAGTATAATTTGAATATATGGTCTATATAAAAGTTCTGCAACCATTTTAGCTGTAGAAGTATTGATTCTATTAACAAAAATATTTTTATCTTCTGGGTCTTTAAAAGTATAAACCAACATATAGAAAAATTGTTTATACCAGTTTAATGTAATTTCATGTTTAGCTAAAGCACCTCTGTTATGAATATTATAAGAATGAATAGCATAATATAATAGGCCAGATAATATATCAGCATATTCTTTCTTTAATATCGACTTAAGGTTATCTTTCTCAGTATTAAGTATATTCAACTTCTTTAACATAGGTGTAGTAATATCTAAATAATCATAGTTAATATACATCTTATTATTTTCATTATCATATACCACTGGTAAGTTTCTTTTAGTAAACATGAAATGCTTAACTTGAATTCCTTGACCTAACTGTGCATTAATAGATTCACACAATATAGGCATTAACAATTCTTTCTGACATGCAGGTTCTTGCGCAAGTTTATGTTAATAAACTTACTGACCTTGCTCAACGCTGTACAAACGTAGCTGCCTCCGATGCTGCTGGAGGTCTTACGACTACTCCAACGTTATTCGGATGGCTGTGCCCCAGCCAGCTTACGCTTCGAAAACTTGAGAATGTTTCGAGCAGCGTTTACGTCTCGATCTAGTTTTAATCCGCATTTAGGACAGATATATACTCTGTCACTTAAATTTAGCTTCTCATTGCCTTCCAAACGATGCCCACATCCACTACAGGTCTGTGTTGCAGCGTTTATCGGATCAACTAAATCGAAAGTCGCTCCATGCATTTTGCATTTTTGTTCCAACATCGTTTTTAGTGTAAACCAACATGACTCGCCAATCGATCTGGCTAGTTTATGATTCTTCATAAGTCGCGATGATTTACAATCTTCCCACGCGATATAATTATTTCGCTTTACGATCTCAGTTGTTGCCTTATGCATAAAGTCTATTTTGATTCGATTCTTAAGTCTAAGCGTTTTCTGATGCTTGATTTTCGCTTTCATATAACGCTTACTCTGTTTCTTAGCATTTCGTACATAGCGTTTCGACATACGCTTTTGATAGTATTTCGCTTTTTGATCTAGTTTCTTTAATGTTTTCGGTAATTCATATTTTGTACCGTCTGAGAGTGTCATTACTGTATGCACTCCAGGATCAATACCAACTTCACCGTTTCCTGTTGTTTTGCTTCTATCTTTGATTTGAATGCAAAACGATGCATAGTATCGATCTACTTCTTTAAGTATCGTTACCGATAAAATATAAAAATCATCTTCTCCGAAAAATGCAGGTATCTCCGTTAACTTCATCCAACGATCTTGTTTACGAATTCGACATTTTTTACCTAAAATGATACCGAACTTCATATGTTTACCAACAAATTCGGTAAACGAACCTTTTAAGAAGCAGTCATTTCGCACATAAAAAGATTGCTTCAGATTCTTTTTCGATTTAAAATTTGCTTTATGCGTTTTTCGTTTTAAGGTCGCCTTCAAATTCTGCATTTCGTATGTTGGGATATATGAAGGCATAGCATACTCCCAGTTTTTTCGATCAGCTTTAAATTGCTTAAGCTGTTCGTTTAAAGAAGTGGTTCTATCGATATTGTGCATTCCAAGAAGCTGATTCCACGAATACCGGCTATATCCGAAACACTGATCAAAGTAACGTTTCATGCTATTGTTAAGAATCAATTCAATTTTGTGACGTATTATCAAGGTCATCACCTCCTGTCCGACAAATCTTATGTTTCCGACACCATTATAGTATCATAATTTGTTCAGACCGTCAAGGGTGATATATCTAACCCCGTACATTGCTCTCGCTGTACGTTAGCATGCCTAGACTATATCTTCAACCACATAATAGTGGCCTTTGTACATCGGACATTGACGCAATAAATCGTCTATCTTACTCGCTCTGTGAGCGATAGTCGTTGAACCTCATTTATTATCATAAATGACGGCTGCTGATTACCCAATTCGTAAAATTGTCACCTTACGGTATCTACGACTCTTATGTGGGCTTTCCAGCAGTTCACAATCAAAATACGACACAGATTACTCTGTGAAGTGACAATCGTTAAAAACGATTATCAGCAAAACCAGTAATAATATCTTCTATATGCTTATACGCATCAAATAAAAATTTTATCATAACTCTAATCTCCTTTCAGTATACTAAGAAGATTAAGGTTTTATAGTATACCCTAAGATTTGTTCAAAATTTTTCCAGATGTTGTTTACTTATCTTTTTATCTCCCTGTTGACAGACAACATTGCATCTGTTATACTTTTTTCATTAACATATTAAGGGAGGAGATTACGCTTATGACTAGGTTACCTAAAGAAAATTATATTCAATATTGGGCTGAAGATGATCATACTGAAGTGATGAGTTCAAATCAGTTTGCATATCACGTTGCATATAGTAAAAATAGAAAAGAAATTAAAGGCGTTAAAAAACTAACATACAAAGAAGCTTGTAAATTATATGATACTCAGCCTGAGCTGTTTAAAGAAACCAAAATTGCAATAGGAGGTAAATAACTATGGAAGAACCTAAATACTACGAACTATGGTGTGGAGATGGTGATTACTATCATCTTACTGAAAATGCTAAACTTGAACTTGATCAGTATTTGAATGAGAATAATGTTACCTATAAAAATATTGATATTGATATTGTACCTGTAAAACTTATGGATCATATGCCAAGTGTTATCGATTTCTATATTGAAGAATTTAAGAAAAGTATTGAAGTATGGTCTAGTTTTCAAAAGAAGGAGGACCCAAATGCTACAGTATAGTTATTCAGTTGACTTTATCTATGTAACTGTTCCAAAATATCATTATACAGGTTGGCAAATTATTAGAGATATGTTTAGCACATTCTGTAATGCTAAAGCAACTTATCTTTCTAAATTAGACTTTAAAGATAAAGTTATTATTGAAAAACTTTATGAAAAAGGTCCTTATCCTATTGTAGAGAATGTAACTAATTTAGATCAAATTCTTCATAGAATGTATTTTGATGATCTTATCTACGTTATTCCAAATAATTATTGTGTAGAAGAAAAATTTAAAAAAATTGATAAAGAAGACATTTACAATAAGTTCTCCGCATATCCTATCTGGACTCAAGTTAAAGATATGATCTTTAATACAAACGATACTTTTTTTGAAACAGATACATCTGGTAGAATATTTAATAGCTTATATAAATCTTATTTGTTTAAACTTAGAGAATACCTTAACAAACATTCTAATTCTAAATTTTTTGATAGTGAAATCTTTTTACCATCACAGATTCTTATCTTTAGAAATAATAATATTAGAGATGTATATACGGATACTAAATGGTATAGTGATGATTACTTTGATAGTATTAATGGATTAAGATACTTTACTAATAAAGATAATAGTGTTGAAAGTATTATGAATAAACTATGGCAAATGGAGTTTCACCAAACTGCAAATGAAGAAGAATATAGCTATAGTGTATTAAAAATCAACTTTAATGTATTTAATGATTAATATAATAAAGACTACCATACTTCAATTTATAGTATGGTAGTCTTTATTTTTATTTAGAAACAAAATGGATTCCCGTCGTTGGGTAAGCTTCATAAGATCCTTCAGATGAAGTATTAAATAATGACCATTCAATTTTAGAATCAGTTCTATTCCCTTCCGATAATACTGTAAAAGATCTATGCATATATCCGGTATCAATTTTAGTCCATAATTCACAAGTAGGAGAAACAAACGTAGGGCATATTAAAACAAAATCTTCTGGAAGAAAATTTC
>Ga0310695_10012441_pt1 | contig 11922 bp, 11 predicted proteins | sample RumenRJG_04DNA_FD_203882 | JGI IMG/M metagenome (GOLD analysis project Ga0310695, IMG submission 203882) | Bovine rumen microbial communities from Lethbridge, Alberta, Canada - RJG_04 (v2) (version 2) | ecosystem: Host-associated > Mammals > Digestive system > Stomach > Rumen | place: Canada... | reverse complement strand
AATACCGAATTCCTCTTCGAACCAGGTCCTGTTTATCTCCAACTGATGGAGTTCGATGGAAGGATCGCTTGCGGACTGGATTTCAAGGGTAGCCCTCTGAGGATCTAAACCGGGGAGGATAGTCTTGATCGTATCGCTTTCCGAATAATCAAGGCTTTCCGCCAGAGCCAGCAGCAGGGACAACTGTCCGGCAATTTTCCAGTCATTTTCCGTTAATAAGGGCCGGTATGCATGATTTTTGAAATACCGCTTGGAAATGCCGTTGTGCCAGCCGGCGATAACAGCGCAGAGCATCTGCTCTGCGTGAGTAAGGCCGAAAATTTTGGCATTAAGGATCATATAGGCCGAATGACGGGCATGGCTGTAATAATTTATGTTGATGCCAATATCATGCAGCAATGCAGCGGTTTTTAATAACTTTCGATACTGTTTCCCCAGCCTATGGAGCTTGTGCCATGCATCAAACATGGTAACAGCCAGACAGGCTACCTGCCGGTTGTGCTGGATATTCAAAGAGAATAAACGCAGTACGTTCAGGGTGCTGTCTTCCAGTATGTCGTCGGCAATGAGGGGAACGTTATTGGTTTTTGCATAATAATCATAGAACAGGCCTTCACGCAGTCCGCAGCCGGAGGTAACAATCCGTTTGCTGCCGGTCTGGGCCAGCAGACAGTTGATGATGGACATGCCGGCCAGGATGATATCGGCGCGTTCTTCCGACAGACCGGGAACCGCCTTGCGTTTTTCCAGCGATGTGCTGCGCAGTTTTTTGAACAGGGACCGAAAACTTTGGGCACTGAAAATATAATTGTGCACACGGCTGGATGGATACTCCCTGCTTCGCTGGATCATCTTGGCAACGGTACGGGCGGTGCCGCCTACGCCAATGAGTGGCAGGTTTGCATCCTTCAGCCAGGAATATTTTTCCATGCGGGTAGAGATAAAAAAGTTCACGTCGCTGTACACGTTGGGAGGCATGGTGTCGCGGAGGTTGAAAATTTCGGTGGTATTTACCGCCCCCAGCGGGATAGAGACAGACTCTACCAGGGTACGGTTCCGGAACAGGATCAGCTCCGTGGAGCCGCCGCCAAGGTCGAAGATAATACCGTCCTTCATGGGAAGAGTGTTGATAACGCCGATATAACTCAGAAACGCTTCTGCGTTACCGGAAATAATATGCAGGTTGACTCCGGTTCGATCGGAGACTTCCTGTACAAGCCGGTCTCCGTTTTTCGCATTGCGGATGGCTGCCGTTGCTACCGCAATAATTTTATCTGCCTTGTATTGCCTGCACATAAATGCAAAGGCCTGCATGATCTTAAGTGTACTTTCGAAAGCTTCTTTAGAGAGATTCCCGTCCTTGTCAGTTTTCTGTGCCAGACGCAGGGTTTCCTTCTGGTTAAAGACCATGTTGTACGCGCCGCTTTTATATATATGGCTGATGACCAGCCTGGCTGAGTTGGATCCGATGTCGATGATTGCGATTCTCTGCATAAGCGTCTCCCGTGTGACGTGCTTCCGAACGAATGCCGAAGTACGTATAAATTTTTCCTGCTGTTGAGAATAAAATTTCTTAGCGGGTCTTGCAATGAAATTTTCTTTTATTATTATAACGTATTTTTCAAAAATCACAAAATTTCCCGGCAAATTTAGAATTTCTTACTCCCTTCGCAAGGATTTTCTTTTAGCTTGTCGAAATAATATTTATTAACTATTATACAAATTTTTGGAAATGCTGATTCATTTTTCATTTGTCAAAATATTTTTGGCCGCGCTTGCGTCGGCCTGTGGAACCGTGCTTTATTATCATCAGTAACGGAGTGTTTTTTATGAAACGGAAAACCTATACAACGCTGGCAGCGATCCATCTGGGTTCGGAGATGCTGCGCCTGCGGATCATCGAGTACCGGAGCCTGAACCGGATTAAAGTCATTGATCAGTGCGATTACCCGATCCGGTTAGGAGAAGAAGCCTTTACAAACAAAAGTATTCCATTTCCCATGGTGGAGGAGATCTGCCAGGTCCTGCAGGGATTTAAAGAACTGATGCAGGATTACGGGGTGGATGTGTATACGGCCCAGGCCACCACGGCTGTACGGGAAGCTGGCAATAAAGTGTTCATGCTGGACCAGATCAAACTACGTACGGGACTGGACGTTACGGTAGCGGAAATGCCTATGGAAATTTACACCAAGTATGTGGCAATCCGTAAAACCCTGCGGGATAACCGTATCACCAGTGAAAAAGGAATGATGCTGATGGATATTTCTTCCGGCGGCCTTGGGGTGACCATGGTGCAGGATGAAAAAATCCGGTTCCAGGAAAATTTCCATATCGGGATCATCCGCATCAAGGAGAGCTTCAACAATTACCAGCGCAGCAGCCTTCATTTCAATAAAGCCCTGATGCAGTTCCTTTCCAGTACCATGGGCCCGGTGCGGAAAGCCCTGGAAGGTCAGGCAGTAAAACATCTGGTGCTGTCCGGGACGGAGACTGAACTGCTGTTAAAGGTGATGGGGATCCGGAACAAAAATTCCATGCAGCGGGTGACGGCGGAAGAGTTCCGCCAGTTCTTTGAAAAGGTGCGCAAACTGAACCTGCCCCAGCTGCTGAAGACATATCACCTGACGGAAACGGAAGCCGAACTGGTGCTGCCCATGGTGCTTCTGTATGAACAGCTGCTGGATCTTGCGCCGGCCGCCAAAGAGATCATCATTACCAAAGATACATTCCTGGACGGTATGATCCTGCGGTGGATTATCCGGGAAAAAGATGAAAACTATACCCGCATGCTGGAAGAAGAACAGATGAGTCTGGTCCATCATGTGGGAGAAGATTACGAATACGATTACAACCACGTGACCCAGGTGGAAAAACTGGCGCTGGTAATCTTTGATAAAATCGGGAAAAAATACGGACTGGACGAACACTGCAGGCTGTTATTGCGGGCGGCGGCTATCCTTCATGACATCGGGAAATATGTTTCCATGCGCAGCCATTCCCTGTATTCCTATCAACTGATCATGGGAACGGATCTGCTGGGCTTTACTGAGGAAGACAAGCTGATCGTGGCCATGGCCTCCTACTACCATGCCCACAATGTGATGGAGCGGGATGATAAACGGGTGCCGGAGCTGAAGAGCAGTCTGGTGCCGGTAGTAGCGAAGTTGTCGGCTATCATCCGTCTGGCGGATGCACTGGACCGGAGCTATATGCAGAAGATACAGCGTTGCAAGGTGAACCTGCATAACCGGGAACTGACCATCCAGGTGGTGAGCAAAGGGGATCTTGATCTGGAAGAATGGACCTTTGCCTCTAAAGTTCTGATGATGGAAGAGGTTTACGGCTTTAAAGTAAAATTGGAACGGGTGGAATCATTATGAGCGAGATAAAGAAAAAGACCGGGACAAAAACGGGAAAAAGCACAGTGGCTGCGGAAAAGAAAGCACCGGCTGCGGTGAAAAGGGCTGCGGCTGTTGTGAAAAAAAGAATTAAAAGCGCCGGGGTTTCTGAACCTGCGCAGGGTAAAGGGGCAGAAGCTGTCAGGGATAAAAAAGTAACGATTGAAGATCTGAAACGGCCGGAATATTTCTTTAACCGGGAACTGAGCTGGCTGAAGTTCAACCTGCGGGTGCTCCGGGAAGCAGAAGTGGAAACGACGCCTATCCTGGAACGGTTAAAATTTATTGCCATTACATCCTCCAATTTGGATGAATTCTTTATGGTGCGGGTTGCCGGGTTATGGGACCAGTATGAGAACGGTGTATCCCGTAAGGATCCGTCGGGGCTGACGGTGCGGGAGCAGCTGCGGATGATCTCCCAGGCTGCCCATGAACAGATGAAGCTGGAAAGCAAGATCCTGGTGGATGTGCTGGAAGACCTGAAAAATGCAGGGGGCCCGGAGATCAAGAGCATTGCGGAATGCAGTGAGGAAGGCAGGGAGTGGCTGGAAAATTACTATCAGGAATTTGTATATCCTGTATTAACGCCTATGGCAGTGGATGCTTCCCGTCCCTTCCCGTTTCTGGGAAATAAAACCCTGAACCTTGCCGTACAGCTGATTACCATAGACGGGGAAGAAAGCATGAGCGTAGTGCAGGTTCCGTCCCTGCTGCCCCGGTTGATTGAAATCCCGGTAGAAGAAAAACGAACCTTTATCTATCTGGAAGATTTGATCACCATCCATTGCACGCACCTGTTCCGGGGCTGCCAGATCCTGGATGTGGTACCTTTCCGCCTGACACGGGACAGCGATCTGGATGTGGATGAAGACGATATTGAAGACCTGCTGCAGGAAATCGAAAAATCCCTGCGGCAGCGGAAACGGGGCGCGGCCCGCCGTATGGAAATCGCCAAAAGCGGGAACAATAAGATTAAACAATTCCTGGAAGACAATCTGGATCTGACGGATGAGGAAATTTATGAAATCTCCGGTCCGCTGGATGCAACCTGCTTCTTTAAATTCGTTTCCCTGGACAAAATGTGGCCCTGGCTTTACGAGCCTTTTGTGCCACAGCGTCCGAAAGATCTTCCGGAATACGATAATCTGTTTGACCGGATAAAAGAAAAAGATATCCTGCTGTTCCATCCGTACGAAAGTTTTGACCCTGTGGTGAAGTTCGTCAGCGATGCGGCCAGCGATCCCAAAGTGCTGGCCATAAAGCAGACACTGTACCGGGTCAGCGGTAATTCGCCAATCGTGGCCGCACTGGCCCGGGCGGCGGAAAATGGCAAACAGGTTACAGTGCTGGTAGAACTGAAAGCCCGTTTTGATGAAGAAAATAATATCCTGTGGGCCCGCCGTCTGGAAAAAGCGGGGGCGCACGTTATTTACGGCCTGGTGGGACTGAAGACCCATGCGAAAATCGTCCTGGTAGTGCGGCAGGAGGCTGACGGCATCAAACGGTACGTGCACCTGGGTACCGGCAACTATAACGATAGTACAGCCAAGCTGTATACCGATATGGGGATCATGACGGCCAATGACCAGTTTGGCAGCGACGCTTCCGCGTTTTTTAACCTGCTTTCCGGTTATTCCAAAGCGCCGGTCTGGAACAAGCTGGTGATGGCGCCTATCGGCCTGCGGGAAAAAATTTACGAGCTTGTGGATAACGAAATCCGCATTGCAAAAGAAGGCGGAGAGGGACATATTATCGCAAAGATGAATTCCCTGCTGGACCAGCCGGTTATCCAGAAATTGTATGAAGCTTCTATGGCAGGAGTGGAAATCGAACTGATCGTGCGGGGCATCTGTACCCTGCGTCCCGGTCTGGAAGGTATCAGCGACAATATCACCGTCCGCAGTATTGTAGGACGGCAGCTGGAACACAGCCGCATCTTCTGGTTTGCCAATAATGGGAATGAGCAGCTGTACATGAGCAGCGCCGACTGGATGCCCCGGAACCTGAACGACCGGGTGGAACTCTTCTTCCCGGTAGAAAATGAAGAACACATCGAACGGATCAAACAGATACTGCAATTGTATCTGGAAGACAATGTGGGCGCCCATATGATGCAAAGCAATGGTAATTACCGCAGGGTCGTGGCGGGCAAAGGGAAAGAAATCAGTTCCCAGAGTATTTTGTACGAACAGGCCCAGCTGGCAGCGGTGGAAAATATGGAAAAAATTCCCATGGAGCAAAGGCTCCGTCCTGCGCCCCGGCAGGAAGAAGAATGATCAATTGCGGTGCATAACAGTTCAGCACAGGGGGCTGCCCGCCTGTAAACCGCGGATGGCTCTTCGGGGACATAAGGCTTTTCCATAATAATAGCAAGAATCATAAACAGACATATTGTTAAATGCTCAATTCTTTGGTATAATAATATGGAATTTTGAGGAGGGGCGCCATGATGGAAAAATTTGCCGTGACGATCAATTATCACGGGAATTACGGATATATTGAATACGACCCGGAAACGAAAAGTGCTGATGTGCATTTAGGGGTAGAGGGACCGAAAGCAGATGTTGAAAAATATCTGGAGGAGGCCCATACCTTTAAGGTTGCCGTTGGACCGACCATCCGGGATTTTCAGGAAGTTACCCTGCAGCCCCTGGAAAGCCTGGAAAACTTCCAGCTTTGCCTGACACGGATGTGGGTTGCCATTGACGTGCGGGTAGAGTGGAGCATGCCTCCCGGAATGGCTGAAAATTTATAAGAGGCAAATTAAAATGCCGGTGTATGACCGGCATTTTCTCTCTTTACGGATTGTTCGGCGTATGTAAAAAAGTTTTTACAAAAAACAATATAATTAATATCAGTTTATACGGTTCCGTAGCTCAGCTGGATAGAGCAACCGCCTCCTAAGCGGTAGGTCGGCAGTTCAAATCTGCCCGGGATCACCAAAAATAAGCCCCGGCTTCTGAATGGAAGCTGGGGTTGTTTTTATGGTATAATGTTATCAGTATTAATGGTAAAAGCGAGTGACAGGCATGCATGGGCTTTGGCATTGCTACAGCGGGAATGTCATGTTCAGTATATTATGTTTTGAGGAGGCGTTGTCATGATCAAATTTGCCCATAACAATTTTAATGTCCTGAATTTAGAAAAAAGTTTGCAGTTTTACCAAGACGCTTTGAACCTGACAGAAGTCAGAAGGGTAGAGAAACCGGATTTTACGCTGGTGTATCTGGGAGACAATGGAGAAACACCGCATCTGCTGGAACTGACGTGGTTGAAAGAACGTACAGAGCCCTATGATTTGGGAGAAGATGAATTCCATCTGGCTTTTGTGACGGATGATTTTGAAAGTCTCCATGAAAAGCATAAGAAGATGGGATGCATCTGCTTCGAAAATCCAGCCATGGGTATTTATTTTATCAGCGATCCGGATAACTACTGGCTGGAAATTTTGCCGGAACGATGACACTTTTTGCAAAAAACTGTATTTATAGAAGAAGGGAAAATGCGATGCAATATTTAATTACCGCTTATGATGGCGCAGGCATGCTGGAGAAACGGATGGAAGTCCGGCCCCTTCACCTTAAAAACATGGCGCAGGTAGATTGTAAAATCATCTGTGCCGGGGGCATACTGGATGATGCGGGAAAGATGAAAGGATCCGTGCTGGTTATGGATTTTGCGAGCCGGGAATTGTTGGATCAATATTTGCAAACGGAACCCTATATCGCGGCTAAGGTATGGGAGAAAGTTACCGTTGAACCTATGAACGTTGTAATCGTAAATGGCGAAAAAGTCGGAAAGTAGGAGGTTAGAAATATGAAGTGTGGATTAGTAAAAGTAAGCGATGGGGCACACATTTATTATGAAGTGGAAGGAACTGGAAGACCGGTCGTGCTGATTCACGGCTGGGGGTGTTCCGGGCGTTTCTATAAAAAGAACGTAGAGGGACTTGCGGACAGGTTTATGGTTGTGACCATTGACCTTCGCGGTCATGGACGTTCCTCAAAAGGAATTGACGGGTATCGCATCGACCGGCTGGCCCAGGATATCCACGAAGTTGTTACATACATCGATTTGCACGATATTTTGCTCATGGGGTGGTCCATGGGCGGTCCTACCATGCTCTCCTACTGGAAACAGTTCGGCAAAGAGGAAGGAAGGCTTGCAGGGTTAGGGCTCATCGATATGACTCCCTTCCCGTTCAGCAGCGGAGAATGGAATTCCCATGGCTTGCGGAATTACAACATGGAAGGGTTTAATGCCTTTGTGGGCGCAATACAGAAGAACCACGAAGGATTCGTAAAAGCGTTTGCAAGCAAGATTTTCAAGGATGGCGTGATGCCGGACGGAATGGACTGGATGACGGAAGAAATGATGAAGCTGCCTCCGTATCTTGGCATTGCCCTGTATGGAGATTACTGCTACAACGATTATACGGATGTGCTGCCCACGATTACCGTTCCGGTTCTGGTTGTGTCCGGTGACAGCGGGATATTCCCGAAAAGTATTGAACAGGGTGAATGGATTTCCGCACAGATTCCGCAGAGCAAATTCGTACCGTTCTATGAAGGCGGTCATCTGCTGTTTTGGATTGAAGCTGACAAGTTTAACAAAGCTGTGTCTGAGTTCGCTGCGAAACTGTAGTTCTGACGTCCCGGACAAAAAGGTTGCTGGTGGGAATGAGCCTTGTAATTCATGGGTTGGGCGCTTTGCTTTAAAAGCAAAAGAGAATGATAAACATAGATTAGAAAACCTGACTTCGGACTGTAATGCAGGGGCTGAAGACGGTTGTATGATGTCTGGATTCATGAAGTTGAAATAAGACAAGGGGTGCCGTTAATGACAGGTGTAGAAGAGTTGGCTCAAATTTTAAGGGAAAGCAAAAATACCGTATTCTTTGGGGGTGCCGGGATGTCGACCGAGTCCGGCGTGCCGGACTTCCGCAGTGCGAATGGGATATACAGCCAACGTCTCCATCAGGAGTTCCGCCCGGAGGAGATGGCGTCCCACAGTTTCTTTGTGAACCATACAGAAGCCTTTTTCGAGTTCTACCGGGAACACAGGATCATTCGGAACGTCCAGCCCAATGCAGGCCATAAGGCTTTGGCGGAACTGGAACGGCGTGGCATCCTGAAAGCCGTTGTTACGCAAAACATCGATGGGCTTCATCAGCTTGCGGGTTCGAAAACAGTATACGAACTGCACGGCTCTATCCATCGGTGGCCCTGCGTTCAGTGTGGCCGGGTTTATTCCGTAGATTACGTTCTGCAGGAGGAGAACAAGCCGATTCCGTACTGTGAGGATTGCGGGGGAATTGTGAGGCCGGGCGTAGTCTTGTATGAAGAAGGGCTTAATTCTGAAGTGATTGGAAACGCTGTGCAGGCCATCCGCGATGCAGATACTTTGATTGTCGGCGGAACATCGCTGGTGGTATATCCGGCTGCGGGGCTGATCGATTATTTCCAAGGCCGTCATCTTGTCCTGATCAACAAAACTGAAACCAAAGCTGATGCACGGGCGGAGCTTGTTATACGCGATTCCATCGGAAAGGTTCTTTCGGCAGCGGTAGACAGGATTTGAACTACTTTGCAAATCAGTGAATGACCTGAGTATTGTATGGGATGGTAAATCAGATGAACCGGATAGATGATCTTTTGAACACACCGTATTGGATTATAGATATTCTGCCGATGCAGGTTCCCTAAAACAGTCCCGGGCAGTATTTTAGAATTGAAGAGCATTTCCTGGCGGAACAGCTTGCGGATATTAAGCAGAAACACGTCAATGTAATCCTGAAGCTGAATTGCTATATGGATATCTCGATTGATGAAGAGGTCAATCCATCGCCCGAGCAGATCAGAAACATAATCAACCGGCAGTATGTCTTTATAATGATGGGAGATTCCATGATACTTTCTGAGCCGGATGATACGCATATGACAGTGTTTAATCCGGATGAAAAACTGTTGGATTTGATAAAAATCATTTCCCGGGGGGAAGGGTTGTATGTCTGGAAACCGTAAGATACAGCACGCTGAAGTTTTTAAATACGTTAAAAAGAAATATGGCATTGCAGAAGATTATCCGTTCCCGATAGCTCCTGATCTTCCTGTCATGAGGCATACGGACAACCGTAAATTGTTTGCTGCCATTATGAACGTTAGAAGGGACAAGCTTGGGCTTGATGGAACAGGATGGGTAGAAATCATCAATGTTAAATTAGGCGATCCATATTATGTGGATATGGTTGTCCGGCAACAGGGGTATTTAAGGGGTTACCATATCCGGGGCGGGAACTGGGTATCCATCCTTCTTGATGGAACGGTTCCTTTCAGTGAAATATGCAAAATGGTCGATGAGAGTTTTATCGTGACCGCATCCAGGATAAAAAAGCAAAAGTACCGCCCACCCAAGGAATGGATCGTCCCGGCAAACCCTAAATATTACGACATAGAACACGCTTTTGATACGGAAAACGAAATCGACTGGAAACAGGGAGCGGGAATCAGGACAGGGGACACGGCATTCATCTATGTGGCGGCACCTGTATCGGCGATTCTGTATAAATGCAAAGTAACCGAAACGGATATCCCGTATGACTACGCAGATAAGAACCTCACGATTAAGGCACTGATGAAGATAAAGCTGATAAAACGGTACAATCCCGAAAAATTTACATTTGATGTATTGAAGGATAAATATGGAATTTTTACTATCAGGGGGCCGAGAAGTGTGCCGCACAGCTTGAGCGAATCGCTGAAACAATAGGAATCATTGTGATGGGTAGATACGGATGAAAGCAGCCCGGCTGCTATGATATATCAAGCGCGGGACACATCCCGGCAGGGGAGGATTTCCTTCCCTCAGCTTTGCGGGAACTAAAAGAAGAACTGGGAGTCGGCGCAAAGCCTGAAGAACTGATCTGCTGCGGTGACCGGACGATTATCTGGGATGACGTGTTCTTCGGGAAAGAATACCATGACCGACAATACACACGGGTCTTTGTGTTGTGGAAGGATATGGAAGAAAAAGAATTCTGCCTGCAACCGGAAGAAGTGGACAGTGTACGCTGGATAGATTTGGATCAGTGTATTCATAATGTGAAAGAAAATTCGTTTCCCCATTGTATAGAGATGCCCGAACTTTTAATGGTAAGGGACGTTGTTACAAAAAACTCAGGGTAGTGAAACAGGCAAAGGTGAAGGATAACTGAATAGTTATGGGATATATGGAGGCTGGATATGAAAATACTTGTATTAAATGGAAGTCCGAGACCGAATGGGAACACGGCCGAAATGGTCAGTGTCTTTCAAGATGCAGCGGAATCAAACGGGCATATTGTAAAAATATTTAATGTCTGCAAAATGAACATCAAAGGTTGCCTGGCCTGCGAGTACTGTCATGGTGCGGGACAGGGAAAGTGTGTCCAAAAGGATGATATGCAGGCAATCTATGCAGAATTATCCGATACGGAAATGCTCGTGCTTGCTGCCCCGATTTATTATCATGGCATTTCCGGCCAACTCAAATGTGTTATCGACCATTTCTATTCAGCTTTATACCCAACGGCTCCTGCGGCTCTGAAGAAAGTGGCGATGTTCCTCAGTTCAGGGGATGATAATATGTATGATGGAGCCAGGTTTTCATATGAAGGGGACTTTATCGGTTATCTTGGGCTGGAAGGATGTGGAATTTTTACAAACCATGACGAGGATGTGGCTGAAAAAATCCGGGAGATGGCGGCTTCCCTGTAATTTACTATGGGTGAATCAAAGGAGATAAGGAGCAGATGACATGATTCGAAAAATTATCCGCATAGATGAAGAAAAATGCAATGGCTGCGGCCTCTGCGCAAAAGCTTGTCATGAAGGGGCTATAGATATTCTTGGTGGGAAGGCAAAACTTGTGCGTGAGCATTTCTGTGACGGGTTGGGCGATTGCTTGCCAAATTGCCCTGCAGGTGCTATATCTTTTGAGGAACGGGAAGCACCAGCCTATGATGAGGCCGCTGTGGAAAAAAGCAAAAGAATGCGGGAGAAAGCAGAGGGCATTGGCAAGAAACCCGTTGGCGGATGTCCTGGTTCTAACGTGATCCGGCTTGGACAAAAAAAGTTGGAGACAGGGCTTGAAGCAGATGTCAGCTTGGTTTCTCAATTGAATCAATGGCCGTGCCAGATAAAACTTGTGCCTGTTAAAGCACCGTTTTTTGAAGGGGCTAAACTGCTGGTTGCGGCAGACTGTACCGCATATGCCTATGCCAATATGCATAGGGAATTCATGCGGGGAAAAGTTACAATCATCGGCTGTCCCAAACTGGACGTCGTAGATTATTCCGAAAAACTGACCGGGATTATCCGTGACAACGACATCAAAAGCGTAACAATCGTCCGTATGGAAGTTCCATGTTGCGGAGGGCTTCAGTATGCTGCGGAAAATGCGCTCCGTGCCAGTGGAAAGTTTATCCCATGGCAGGTGGTAACGATATCCATAGATGGAAGAATATTGGACTAAAAGAAATAGC
>Ga0310695_10012436_pt1 | contig 11926 bp, 6 predicted proteins | sample RumenRJG_04DNA_FD_203882 | JGI IMG/M metagenome (GOLD analysis project Ga0310695, IMG submission 203882) | Bovine rumen microbial communities from Lethbridge, Alberta, Canada - RJG_04 (v2) (version 2) | ecosystem: Host-associated > Mammals > Digestive system > Stomach > Rumen | place: Canada... | reverse complement strand
GGGACAAAGGACAGATGATCCAGCCGGTATAATCAGAAAAGAACACGGGCAGAAATAAGAAAGGAAAAAAAATGGCAGTTTCTTTAGAAAAATACGATGACTTATTTAAACGATTGATTCGGACAAATTCAGATGCCCGTGCGGTGGAACAAGAACTGGTCTTATGCACCTCTGATACTTATGAATCGGCAAAAACATACGGTTTTAAACCCGTTGTGGTGAATCCCGAACAATTAGAAGTGATGTCAGATAATACCCGGGCTTTGGTGATCGCCTATGCGTTGGGGAAAACGATTTACGGGGAAGATTATTTTTGTCAACCGCTAGAAAAATTGTTAGATCCTAGGGATAAACAATTAGAAACAACAGGGAATGATTCTGCCGCGCAGACGGAAAATAAACCGCTTGTGGACCCTCAAATGAAAGAGGCCTTGAAGACAATGATACATATGGTTATTGGTGCTGGATACTCTTTCGGGGATGCTTTGGAAGGTTATGATGCTTTAGGTTATAGATTGGATCCCTTGGTCGTCAGAGCGCTAGCTGAATATATGCTTCCACCACGGCCACGGCCTCGGCCTTTCCCGAAGAATAGGGGGCCTTATCGTTTTCCTGGTATCGCAACTGAACAAATCCCCGTTTTTGTTGGTGGCAAGGAAGACTTTCGTTATGCCATGGAAGGGATCCCTGAAGATTTCCAAGGGCAAAATACCGACAATCAGGAAGAATATGCTAAAATGATGAAGGTTTATTATTTGGCTTTGGATCAAGAATTAGAAACTGAATTTCATGCCGTCCCGCTAGAAAGAAACCCCGATTTCAAAAAACTTTGTCAGGTTGTTGATAAAAAGTTTGAAGATGAAGGCGGGTATATGCGTATGTACATAATGCCGAATACACAGACAGAAGCTTTTACAGGATCATCAAGAACAATGCACTATAAAGATTTATATATCTTCTTGGATACCCCGGAAAGACAAAAATGGTCGGTAGATGAATATGCTTTTGTGATGTTGCAGGGACTTTTTCAAGCTGCTATGATGAATACGTCCGTATTGATTGCCTCTCCGAAAGTTGGAATTAAAATTATAAAATTGGATGCCCAGGTCCTAAAGACACAAATGTTAGCCGAAACCGTGGATACTTTTTTAGAATCTTCGTATACATTATCAACCTTTTTAGAAGGGACCAAGGAACTATCGGTAGATGAAAAAATAGAAGTGATTCAAATTGCTTTATCGCAAGAAAAAGTTAAATTACCTAACGCCGAAGAAGTTCTATTATGTAAAATCGGGACCAGTTTGAAAGAACAAAAAAAACCCGAAGATCCTAAAAATCTAGGGGGACAATCTGGGGGCAGGGGTTCCAAGGGAAATCCCGGAAAACAATAAAGGGGGATCTGATGCAAGAAGAATTTAAACAGAATTTATGGCAACGGTATGGTACATTTTTGGCCAAAGCTCTTAGTTTGGTAAAGATATCCTCATTAGATTGTGATCGCTTAAAAGTGTATGATGTTAAAGAGGCTATAGCCCCCCAGGAAAATGAGCTGTTTATTCGCCTGGATACGGCGGCGATGGATGAAATGGAAAATTCTGGTAAAATCTATATGATTTTGCGGGGATTGTCTGAATTGCATCAGGACGAAGCTATGCAAGATTTGGAAGTTCCTTGTTCTGAAGAAGAAATGAAAATGGCCCAAAATAAAATGATTTATTTGGCCATGCGCCGGGGGGGGTATCCCATGAATCAGATCCTAGAAGATTTAGTAAAGTCTTCCAATCTGGTGGATGTTTTTCAGTACGTGCGTTTTTTGGCCACCAACCCCATTGTACAACGTCAAGATGCTGCCATTGCTAGAAGATTTTTACCCAAATTATCTTGGGTGTCTAAAGAAAGTTTGGCCGAAGAATTAGGGGGAAAGCAATTAAGGCGTAAATGGCTTTTTTCCAAGCTTTGTCAAGGACTTAATCAGGTTTTGAAAACGGATATTTTATTTTTAGATATGCCAGCACAAATCATTGAACAAATGGCACAGCAGGCAGCTAAAGAATCCCCAAATTCTCAAGCAGAACAGAATTTTTTCTTTAGTCATTATCAGGGGGTGGATGTGGTTTTCCTATCTTATTCTCAGTTGGCCGATCAATTTTATTCGGATGACCAAATAGGGTTGAATTTAGCCCGTCAGGTGGTAGCACATAAAAGTAAATTGCCCGAACAAGAACAAGTTAAAATGGTCTTGGCTGCGTTCCAAGGTAGCCCGTTATCGGCCTTAAAAGGGCTAGATGATATGGGGGATCAGGTATCTCTTCAAGATTTGAAATTATTCTTGGAAACGGTGTTAAAAGAAGATGACTTATACCGTAAGTCTGAAAAAAGGGAGTTTATAACTTTAAGCCGGCGATTTAAGATAAAAAAAGCCGAACAACCACCGATCTCTAGACCAAACACTCGGGAAAATAACTAAAAAAAACGGCCTGAAATAGGGCCGTTTTTCTATGGCCCATTGTTAACCCCTTGATATTTATCAAACATAAAAAAGTTGCATTTCCCGTGAAAGTATGCTACAAAAGACAAAATTTATTTAAGGAGAAAGAAGGTTCTTATGTCTATTATTACCAATCGTTCTTTTTTGCCCTTATGGGTATCGCACTTTTTTTCAGCCATTAATAACAATTTCATCCGGACGGTATTTTTATTTTTTATCACCTATAAGATGGCAGAACCAGGTTTGGGCTTGATTGCCTTTGCGGTGTTGTTGTATGCGGTATGTTTTGGGGGAAGTTCCCTGTGGTTGGGACAAGTTGCGGATAAGTTCTCCCTTAAAAAATTCCTGTTTTTTACCCGTTTAGGGGAATTGGCCTTGGTTCCTTTAGCTTGGGGATGTGTGGCCCTAGATTCTAAATGGTTGGCGATATGTCTTATCCCGACGTTGGGGGGAATTGGAGCGGTGGCTAGAATTGCTGATTATGCTTTAATCCCACACCTTGTGGAAAAGGAAAAGCTGAACGAAGCCAATGCTTGGTTAAAAATGATGACGATGTTAGGCCTTGGGATTGCAACCCTTTTTATGGTGGCGATTTTAAAAGTGTCAACACCATTCCCCGTGATTTTTAGTGTGGGTATTGTGTTATCTCTTGTGGCGTTCGGGGTTGTTCGCTTTTTGCCAGCCGTTACGGCAGATGATTCAGAATTAATCTTGGAAAAAAATCCTAAGAAAATTTGGGGCGATATGGCCGAACTTTTGAAACATCAGTTTGATTTAGTGCGCTATTTATTAGGGATTGCGTGGTTTTGGCTAATTATGACCACGATGAGTTTATTTGCCCCCGAATACGGGGACAGCTTTTTGCATGTCAGATGGTCGGTCATTATGTTCCTAACGGTAATTTTTGCGTTTGGGTACACGGTAGGGGCCTTGCTTTACAGTCGGTTCTTTAAACAAGAAAAAGCCGGGGCTTATTCGTGCTTGACCTGTTTGACCGTTGGGGGTTTGTTATTTGTATTGGCAGTGGCTAGCACGGCGTTATCGGGCTTAATGGTTCCCAAAGCGATGACGATTTACCAATTTATGTTTGGAACGACCAGTTTCGTTTATTGGTGTATTTTGGTGGATATTTTTGTATTGGGGGCGGTGTGTGCCTGTTATGTCATTCCGTTTTATACCCTGTTGCAACTGAAATCCCCGGACGGCAAATTAGGCCGGGTTTTAGGGGTTGGTAACACGTTAAACGCTAGTCTGACCATTTTGGCTTTTATTGGTATTTTGGGCTTAAAAGTTTTGTTCTTTAACTTGATTACGTTGTTTGTGATTTTATCGTTTTGTACAATGGGGATGGCGGTGTATATGTTGCACTTGCTCCCCACAGAGTTGCAAAAAAAGACATGGCGTTGGGTGTTAACGAAATTGTTTAAAGTAGAAATATCGGGCCTAGAAAATCTTCCAGCTGCTGGGCAACGGGCATTGATTATTCCTAATCACACATCGTATTTAGATATGTTGCTGATTTCCACTTTTGTGGATCAAAAGATTTTATTTGCGATGAATGAACAATGGCTTGAAAGTCGGGCAATTCGTATTTTGGCAAGCTTGATGGATGTGCGTCCTTTGGTATCTTCTAATCCTTTAACAATTAAGGATATGGTGGAAGAATTAAAACAAGACAAGCTTTGTATGGTCTTTACGCATGGGCTGGTACAAGATGGCAATACACGTCTTAAAATTTATGAAGGGGCGGCTATGATGGCCTATAAAGCAGATGCCCCGATTGTGCCAATCCAAATTAGTGGGGCTAGGCACACGTTCTTTTCAAGGGTGTTAAAGAAGAATGCTAATTTCCGATTGTTCCCGAAGATTACCTTAAAAGTTTTACCACCTGTTAAATTAACGGTAGATGAAACGTTGCCGGTGCGTCAAAAACGGGAAAAGATTAGTTCTCAGGTCTATGACATTGTGACGAATATGTCTTTTGATGCCTATGACAAAGACACCACAATTTTGGAAGCTACCATTCAATGTATGGAAGTAACGGGACGGTTTAAGCCCGTTTTGGAAGATACATCGCGGAAAGTGGTGAACTTTTCGGCCTTCTTTTTAAAGACATTTGCTTTGGGACAGATTTTAAGAAGTCATGTTGAGGCGGATGAACGGGTAGGGGTATTGTTGCCGACATCTAATGCGTGTGCCTTAACGGTTTTGGCTTTACATACACTGGGGAAAACCCCGGCCATGATTAACTTTTCATCAGGGCCGACGCAAGTGGTTTCAACCTGTAAAACGGTGGAATTGAAAAAAATTATCACGGCCCATAAAGTCATTAGCTTGGCTAAATTAGAACCCCTTATTGCTGTGCTAGAAGAAAATGGATTCCAGGTGTTGTATCTAGAGGATATGGCCAAGACCGCCCACTGGACCCACAAAGCGTTTGGGGTGTTGGGGGCCTTGTTCCCAAGATATGCGTATAAAAAAGCGTGTGGTGGTAAGGCAAGTCCTAATGATACAGCGGCGATTTTATTTACTTCTGGTTCTGAAGGAATGCCCAAAGCCGTGTTTTTAAGTCATAAAAACATTATGTCTAACTGTGTGCAATTAATTCACCGCGTGGATTTAACGAAGGAAGATACAATTTTGTGTTGTTTGCCGATGTTCCATTCCTTTGGGATATTAGCAGGATGTTTTGCCCCTTTGATCCTGGGAATTAAAAGCGTGTTATATCCAACACCGCTTCATTACCGGATTATTCCTGAAATGTGTGCGGCGGTACGGGCAACGATTTTCTTTGCAACCGATACCTTCTTAATGGGGTATGCAAAATGTGCCAATCCGTACGATTTTAACTCGTTACGTTTGGTGGTGTGTGGGGCAGAACGCCTGAAAGATGAAACTCGGAAAATCTGGTTAGATAAGTTTGGGATCCGATTGCTTGAAGGTTATGGGGCCACGGAATGTGCCCCCGTTTTAGGGCTTAGTTCCTTGTTGCATCATAAAGTAGGATCTGTAGGTCGTGGGGTTCCAGGGATGACATATGAATTAAAGCCAGTGCCTGGAATTACCGAAGGACAAGAATTATGGGTTAAGGGACCAAATGTGATGCAAGGGTACATGCGTCATACAGCGCCAGGGGTCCTAGAACCCCCCGAAGATGGGTGGTATGATACAGGGGATATTGTGTCCATGGATGAAGAAGGGTTTATCTTCATCAAGGGGCGTTCCAAACGTTTTGCCAAGATTGGGGGTGAAATGGTGTCTTTGACACAGGTTGAAGATGTGATTCATAAACGTTGGGCCGAAGCATCTATTGGGGCGGTCAATATTCCCGATGATAAAAAGGGCGAAAAAATCGTTCTCATTACCACCGAAAAAAGTATTGATAAGGATGGATTACTTGCGGCATTTAAGGCAGCCGGGGCGCCCGAAATTGGGATTCCATCCAAAATTATTTATACAGATAATCCCCCCTTATTGGGGACAGGTAAGTTTGACTATGTGAAGGCCAAAGAAATGGCTTTGGCGGATGAATAGGGGGCAAAATGCACTATTACACGACACCGATTTATTACATTAATGGCGCCCCACATATTGGGCACGCTTTTACCACGATTTTAGGGGATGCTCTAAAAAAACGGGATGAAATGAAGGGGGAACAAGTTTTATATTCCACGGGAACGGATGAACACGGCCAAAAGAATCAGCATTCTATTGAGGCTTTGGGGGTGTCGGCTCAGGAATTTTCAGATAAACAGAGTATGGCATTCCGGAAATTATTTGAGGATATGCACATTGACTTTGATGTGTTTTTTAGAACGACTTCCCCAGAACATAAACATGTGGTTCAAGGGATTTTACAGCGTTTTTTTGAAGAAGGAAAGATCATCAAAAAATCCTATTCAGGACTTTATTGTGAAGGGTGTGAACAATTTAAAAAACCGTCAGATTTAACCCCCGAAGGATATTGCCCGGATCACCAAAAAAAGCCCAAAGAAATGACGGAAGAAAATTATTTCTTTCCGTTGGAACAAGATCGGCAATGGCTGATTGATTACATTAAATCGCACCCCGATTTTATCCAGCCCGCGCAGTATGCTAAAGAGGTTTTAGGAATGCTGGCGGAACCGTTGGATGACTTGTGTATTTCTCGGCCGAAATCTAGGGTGTGGCTAGGGATTGATGTGCCCTTTGATAAAGACTATGTCACGTATATTTGGTTTGATGCCCTGATTAACTATATCACGACTTTGAAATTTGGGGAAGATCCTAAGTTTTTAGATAAGTGGCAGAACGCCGTCCATTTAATTGCCAAAGATATTTTAAAACCCCACTGCGTGTATTGGCCGATTATGTTGAAAGGTCTAGGGGTTCCCCCACCAAAGCATTGTTTTGTGCATGGGTATTGGCTTGGGGAAGGGGGCGTCAAAATGTCCAAATCCTTAGGGAATACCGTTGACCCACATGAAGCCATAGCCCTTGTGGGGACGGATGCATTGCGCTTTTATTTGATTGAAAATATGAGTGCCTCAACCGATGCCCAAATCAGCTTGAACCTGATTAAACAAGGGTATAGAGCATTAGCAAACAACATTGGAAATTTGCATATGCGGGTGATTAAAATTACGGATAAGAATAAGGATAAAGCGCTGCCGTCTTTAAAGACATTGACAGATGCCGATAAAGATTTGATAGAACGGCTTTCCAAAACATTCCAAGAATTATATGCCCCCGAAGGAACCCTAGAGGGGTTAAATACTTTGGCCAAAGCCCTGACGCAAGCAGGGGCAGATGTGAATGCTTATTTTGCCGAAAATGCCCCGTGGCAATTGGTTAAGCAAGAAGGGGCTTTGGATCGGTATGCGGCCGTTACCTATACCACGTTAGAGGCTTTACGGTTGATGGCCAAGGCAATGTATCCGATTATGCCAGATACCGCCCAAAAGATCTTAGTGTCATTGGGGATAGAGCCGGTTATGACGGCCGATTTTACGCCGTATGCGACGGATACTTTTGGGGCTTTGGTTGTTGGGCAACCCTTGTTTCCCCTTATAGAAGCCTAATTGATTTTTAAGGGGCTTGCCAAGGGCTAAAAATTCCTCAAACTCCTCGGGGGTTTCTTCTATTAAGGTGGTGTTATGACGCATTAAGGATTTACCGTATCCCAGCACCGGAACCTCAAATCCCAACATTTCCAATACTGTGGGACCTATATCAAACGATGTAAAGGTCCGATCTGTTTTAGGGGGCTTGGGGGCATGAATAAACACATTGTAAATGCCGCGTTCTTTGGCCGACATCAGTTTGTCATAAAGGGTACTTTTCATGGACAGATGATCCCCCACTAAAACGACTAAGGTGTTTTCATAAAAGACCTGTTTTTCTAACCAAGCTAAAAAATCGGTTAGGGTTTCATCGGCACAGCGCACAACGTCCCGCATATCTCCATTTTTTTTGGGACAGGCGGTATCCAAATAGCCCATGGGAAAATGCGTATCAGCCGTGGTAATGGTCATCATAAAGGGGACAGACCCTTGGGCTAAATCCAAAATTTCTTCTCGGGCAATTTGAAATAATTGTCTGTCTGGGGGCATAACAAGGGTCCATTTATGAAACCCGATATGATCATAAGAAATACGCTGATTTTTAAAAAGTTCTTGAAATCCCAAAGTCCGATCAAATCCCATATAATCTACAATTTGATTTGTACGGCCGAATTCCAAGGTCGCCCCTTTTAAAAATGTCATACGATACCCCGCTTTTTTTAAAATGTTGGGAACACAAAGGGGATGGTTTTCCAGGGTGCTTTTAAGGTCCACAAACAAGGGAAGTCCACAGAACATACTGACGTAAGCGGCAGAGGTAAATTCGCTGCCATTTAATTGAACAAAGTGGTCAAAATGGATGTTATTTTGTGTCCAAGTTGTCAGCTTTGGGGTCAAATTTTCCCCGAAAACGGTGGTATCTTGATAGGTATTTTCCAAGGATTCCGCAAAGATAAAAATCAGATTTTTTTTGTCTTTAGGGGCCAAAATTGTTTTTTCAGATGGAAAAAACGGGGAAAAGCTGTAAGGAGTTCCTTTAAATTTTGGCCAATACAGAGCGGGATAAAATACCACAGATATTAAGCTTAAGAATAATAATCCCATAAGCAGTTTAAGAGAGGTAATTTTCCTTATCCCCCATATGAACACCCCAGCTATTCCCAAAAAAAGAACGAAACACATCAAGATAAATGGGTGAAATAAAATAGTGGTATCTGATAAATGGTACCAAAAAGTTTTGATAGATGTTTGCCCTAAAATAAAACGAGAAATGCCGTTTATCAGGGCCATTAAGACACTGATGAAAACGGCGCTTTTTAGGATTTTTATCTTCATGTTATGCTTTTTTCAAAACCTCTTGTCCCCCCATATAAGGACGCAAGGCCTTTGGAATACGCACAGATCCATCTGCTTGTAAATTGTTTTCTAAAAAGGCAATCAACATTCTAGGGGGGGCAACCACCGTATTATTCAACGTATGGGGTAGGTATTTTTTCCCATCTTTACCGGCAACCCGAATTTTTAAGCGCCGGGCCTGAGCATCCCCTAAGGTAGAACAAGAACCTACCTCAAAATATTTCTTTTGCCGTGGAGACCACGCTTCTACATCCAAAGATTTAACCTTCAAGTCCGCTAAATCCCCCGAACAACATTCTAAGGTGCGAACGGGAATGTCCAAAGTTCTGAAAAAGGCGACCGTGTTTTGCCACAATTTTTTAAACCAGTTCATAGATTCTTCGGGGCGGCAAATTACAATCATTTCTTGTTTTTCAAACTGATGAATCCGGTAAACACCCCTTTCTTCAATGCCATGGGCCCCTTTTTCTTTTCTAAAACACGGGGAATAGCTTGTCAAGGTCAAGGGCAATTGCTCTTCTGGGATAATTTGATCAATAAACTTTCCAATCATGGAATGTTCACTGGTCCCGATTAGATACAGATCTTCGCCTTCAATTTTATACATCATCGCATCCATTTCGGCAAAGCTCATGACCCCTTCTACAACTTGTGACCGAATCATAAACGGGGGAACGCAATACGTAAAGCCTTTACCAATCATAAAATCACGGGCATAGGATAAAATGGCGGAATGAAGCCGGGCAATATCCCCCATCAAGTAATAAAAACCGTTGCCGGCGACACGCCGCGCCGAATCTAAATCTACGCCAGATAAACTTTCCATAATATCAATATGATAGGGCACTTCAAAAGGGGGAACAACTGGATCCCCAAAACGTTCAATTTCCACGTTTTTGCTATCATCTTCCCCGATAGGAACTGAATCATCAATCATATTCGGGATAATCATCATGCGTTTTAACAGATCGCTTTGAATTTTATCTTGTTCCTGTTCCAAGGCGACAATTTTATCCCCGATTGTACCACTTTCGGCTTTTAGTTTTTCAGCATCTTCTTTCGCCCCTTTGGCCATACAGGCCCCAATTTCTTTGGACAATTTTGTGCGCTGAGCCCGTAAACTTTCGGCTTCTTGAATCAGCTTTCTATTTTGAATATCTAGGTCCAATACTTCATCTACAAGGGATAATTTACTATCTTGAAATTTCTTACGAATATTTTCTTTGACAAGGTCTGGATTTTCACGAACAAATTTGATATCTAGCATAAAATAAACCTCCGGTTATGATCTTCTTAAATGATGTTTTAAAGCGGGAACATCGGCCTCGCTTAGTTCTTCTAACCCCCGTTTTCCTGCATCCTTTTTAAAGGCTTCCAAATCTTTAATGGCCCCCACGACCACCAAAATATCTTTGGGCAGTAATTCCACTTTATTACTGGGCACATCAATAATTTTTTGGCCCCGTACAATTTGTACAAGTGTGATTGTATAGGTATCGCGTAAACGAATGTCTTGCAATAATTTGTGGGCAAAATCCCCTTGTTCCAAAACCCGATAAGGCCGGAAAGTTAAGTATTCCCCTTGATTTTCTTCTGGGGTTTCTGTTAGGTTCAAGTTCATTAAGAACTGCGTTTCAATTCGCATGTATTGATTAAAGACCCATTGAGAACGAGAAACCAACATAATGGCGGCCACCACCAAAAAGAATGTAATGACGGGATTGGTGGATAGTAATTGGTGAATAGTCCACACAACTAAAAATGCCCCAATGCCAAGCCGGGCTGCGGTTAAAGCGATCAGTGGAATTTTATTATACCGATCTGCCCGCCACAAGTCAAAATATACTCTGGCTTTTGGTAAGATAAGTAGCATCCGCAAGAACGGGGAAATTGCCATTAAAGTAAATAAGGTCAAAACCACCCGCCCTAAACGCCCATAAGGAATCAAAAATGGCCGGGCAAAGACATAGGACAAATTCACAATGGCCACGATAATAAAGGAAAACAGAACAATATTACGGAAATAACTGATAAAAAGTTCTTTCCAAGCGGCCTTTTCCGCAGATGTTTCCTTCTTTGTTTGAGATAGGGAATTTAAAGCATCCATCCATTTGGGGGGCATAATTTGTTTGACCTTTTCATAGGCCTTTGGGGCGGCCTTAATCATCATGGGGGTGGTGAAGGTGGTAATAACCGACACCGCCACGATAATAGGATAGACTTGATCGCCAAGGACCCCTAGACTGACACCAAGACTGGCAATAATAAAGGCAAATTCCCCGACTTGCGCTAAAGAAAACGCCCCTAAAATGGCGGTTTTTAAATTTTGTCCCGCAATAGTAAAGCCAACCAGCGCGCACAATGTCAGCCCCACCATCACAACGATGGTTAACAGAACAATTGGATAAAAATAGGTGACGAACATCATGGGGCTGACCATCATCCCAACTGATACGAAGAACACGGCCCCGAACAAGTCTTTAACGGGCTTGATAACTTCGTGAATTTTTTCGGTTAAAGGGGTTTCTGCTAAAAGCGACCCCATGATAAAGGCCCCTAAAGCCTCAGAAAAACCGGCAGATGTGGCCAAATACACCATGAATAAACACAATCCCACACTGACAATCAACAACATTTCAGATGTCAGCAGTGGGGCAATCTTTTTCATAAACGTCGGAATCAGGTAAATCCCAAACACAAACCACACCACCAAGAAAAAGACAAGCTTAAGGGCGCTGAGTAACAAAGAGATGGCGTCTAAGTTTTGACTAAGGGCGATGGTGGGTAATAACACTAACAGCAAAATTCCCACCACATCTTCCACAACCAGAACGCCAAAGACAAGCTCGGTAAACCGTTGCTTTTTAAGACCCAAGTCTTCAAACGCTTTGATAATAATCGTGGTAGAGGACATAGAAATCATCCCCCCTAGGAAGATACTGTCTACGGACGTCCATCCCAACAACATCCCCACAGTGTATCCGATAAACATCATCAAAACGACATTACAGGTGGCGGTGATAAGGCCGGCTTTCCCAAC
>Ga0310695_10012435_pt1 | contig 11927 bp, 18 predicted proteins | sample RumenRJG_04DNA_FD_203882 | JGI IMG/M metagenome (GOLD analysis project Ga0310695, IMG submission 203882) | Bovine rumen microbial communities from Lethbridge, Alberta, Canada - RJG_04 (v2) (version 2) | ecosystem: Host-associated > Mammals > Digestive system > Stomach > Rumen | place: Canada... | reverse complement strand
TAAGGTAGAGATTCTATTGCTTTTATTAAACGATTGTCGGTCGCAACTATTATATTACAGTCGCAGACTTTCTTTGCGGAATACGAACTCAACTTTAATTGGTTTAATCTCTGTGTATTACCAATACAAACGTATACAATATTTACTTTTTTATTTGACATTATAACACTCCTTATACCATTTTATAAAATTTTCCAATCCTTCTTTTATTGACACTTTTGGCATCCAACCAACTTTGTTCTTCATCTTGCTTATATCAGCGAACGTTGCGCTCACATCAACTCGTGTCGGAGAAATATATTCTTTCTTCAATTCCTTTCCCCATATTTCTTCAAACATACGGATAAAATCACACAAAGAAACTGTTTCTCCACAGCCTATATTGTAAATCTCAGCACCCTCATCGTCACTACACAACAGACACATTATACCTTCAACTATATCTCTGATATACGTAAAGTCTCGATATAGTTCGCCTGTATGAATGGTGATTGGTTCGTCGGTACGCATCGCTTCGGCCATTTTGTAATACATCATATCAGGCCTTCCCTCTTCGCCATACACAGTAAAAAAACGCATACCGCTTGTCCTTATACCATATACCGAAGAATAATTCCTCGCAATCAGTTCGTTACAATATTTAGTTGTGGCATAAAAGGATTTTAAAGAGTTTATTTCATACTCTTCCCTAAATGGCATCGTTTTTATGTCTCCATAAACCGAACTAGAAGAGGCATACAAAAAATGGTCAACTCCATACCTTCTACTCAAATCCAATAAATTGCAGAAACCTAATAAATTACAACGAACATACTCCATAGGATTCTCAATGGAATAACGAACACCTGCTTGACCAGCTAAATTGACTACGGCATCAAATTTATAACGCTCAAAGAAATCTTTGTCTAACTCCTCTATCGAACAAATATGCTCACAAAAGTTATCTGAATTGATAGTTCTTCTCTCCTTGAATTTGATGTCATAATAAGAGTTCATCTCATCAACGCCTACAACTTCGTGACCACATTCCAATAAACGATTACATAGATGATAACCTATAAAACCTCGATGACCGCTAACCAAAACTCTCATTTATTTAAACCCCTTATCATATTGTAATAATCCTTAACGCTCTGATATATCCGTACGCACAATATTATTGCGTAATATATTATTACGGCACAGATACACAAAAAACACAATACATTGAAAATCTTCATACATAATTAACTTTATTTGTCTTCAAGCCTCTTCAACTGATTTGCATAAGTGGCCATACCACTGATGATATACCGAAAATTACCATCCATCTGCTTGTTGCGAACTTCTAATTCACACTCTATTTGGTTGACTCTGTAGAGCAACCACACAATTGCTATGACGATTACCAATAAGGAAATCAATATGCACCACGATATTACTGACATATCTTCTTTATTCTTTAATCAAAAAATACTAACATTTTATACTTTTATACAGAATCTACTCTTGCTACTACGAATTTTTAGGCACTGTACGTGGTTGACATTGAAATTTCACGAATAAAACTACACAGAAACATAGTATTAGTTTACAACTTTTTAAAATACAATAAAAAGTGCTAGTACCAAGGATTTAGCAGTTCTTTAATGTTGATTATTAATAAATTTAGGGGTAAAATGAAGGTTTTGTTGTAAATGTATTTTTTTTTGAAAATATTTTTTTTGATATATTTTTTGTAATTTCAACAAATTAATAATAAATAACTATAATTATTGTAATTTTAGCAAATGAAATTATTTATATTGTTAAATAATTTTTGACAACTCGTTGATTTTATTCTTAATGAAAGTTTGATTGATATCTTTTCTTTGATATGTATAGCACCAATTCTTAATGAAAGTTTGACTTGTTGTACTATATTTGTGAACTTTCATTAAGAAACATTACACAAAAGCCGTCCGTATAGCCTTGAACAACCTCAAAAAAACTTGTTTCATTAAGAAAAAAGTGCGACAAACTCCTCGTGGTCAGCCCACGTGCCTATGATAGCGTCCACAAATTCTTAAGTTTTGAAGGCTATTGTGGCAAGAAGGTGAACATATTGCTGAGAATGGGATGATAACTACAAAGAGCGTTCAATATATGATAGAAGTCGTCGGCACTAAACTACGTTACACACGACAAGGAAAACTAATTAAGAGACATCCTCAACTATTAGAAAAATCGGTCACGATTTGTAATTAGTTGTCAAAAATCAATAAACAACTAATAAGAAGGTATCTCATACTGACAATCAGAATGGTTAACAAATCCAAATTGCCGTCCTTCGAGAAGGTAATCGAATAGTTTCAGTAATGTTTTTGTTGTTAAAACACCACAAAAAAAGTATTTAAAGTTTGTGTAATTCAAAATTAATATATACCTTTGTGTTGTCAAGCAATAGTGCTTAACTGAAATAAATAAGAAAGAGTATGAGCGAGAGACTTATATATATAAAATTGTGGTCGGCATCAAACCACAATGAAGAGCGAGTTCTACGAACTAGAATGAGCTATAATCAGATAGTGAATTGGGTGCGATGGGCATACCGCAATACGAAAATATATAAAGGATTCTCATTGTCCTCTGCAAAGAAAGAAAGATACTTTAGTTTTTAAAAAAAAGTGTTATTTCTTTTTGCAGATTAATAAAAATAATATACCTTTGCATAAAACAAACTAAAATACTAAAGTATGGAGACAATATCGACGCTAAAAGAACCAGAAACCGTAGTGTTCAATTCTATGGGGGGATTCAAGAATTTTGATACACCAAAATCTGTATCGGAAGCTATCGTAGAGAGCGGAGCAGACTTTACGGTTAAAAAAGAGCACTTAATCAGAGTAAGTGAAACAGAATGGGATGCCCTTGCAAAGGGAAATGCTGTAGTAAATCTGCAACTAACAAAGAACAACCTCGTCCATTCTCACTGTGCTACTGTGAGAGAGGATAACGGCACTAATCTCGGAGTTGTAGGGTCGAATTACGGTGTCGTGCAAAACAAAGACGCCTTCAAGTTTGTGGACTTCATCGTCAACGGAATGGCAGGCGGAGATGGTAATAAGGCGGTAATAACATCTTGTGGAACGTTGGGTGGAGGTAGCCGAATGTTCGTGAGCGCCAAATTGCCAAACTCGATGAAGATAAGCGGTGACAATTCGCCTATCGACGATTATCTGCTGTTTACGAACTCCCACGATGGTAGTTTCGCAGTACAAGTGCTGTTCACACCAGTGCGTGTGGTGTGTCAAAACACATTGAATCTTGCACTTCGCACCGCAAAGAACAAACTCATCTTCAAGCACACACGTCTTGTGAGCGATAGGATAGATATTGAGAACACAGAGAATATGCGTAAGGCAATCGAAGTTCTCAAAATGCACGAAGTCTATAAGGAAGAATTTGTTGCAAACCTAGAAAATCTGGTCGCACAAAAAGTGACCGAGCGACAGATGATTCAGTTCGCAAGCAGTGTATTCCTCTCAAACGCACAGATGGTTGCATTGGAAAAAAACAACTTCGTTCTTGAAGGCATTGACGAAGTCAGCACACGGACGAAGAACTCTATCCAAACCTTGATGGAGAGCATAAACAATGGCGTAGGACAAGACTCCAACCGTGGAACAAAGTTGTGGTTGCATAACGGACTCACCACCTTCCTTTCCAATGAGAAGAAGTGGAAGACTAACGACGACAAATTTAATTCCCTATATGGTGGAAGCGCAAATAAGAAGGTGCAAGAAGCCTTTGAAATGTTGAACGCAATGTAGTTATCATACACATTCTTGTTTTTGTTATTTTTGTTGTGGCGGTGACATCTTATATGTGTCACTGCCATTTTTTTTGCTTGTAACAACCGAAAGAAATGTTAAAAATAAAAAAAATCAACACAAAAAATGTGTGTAAAATTTGCATAAATCAAGGAATGTCTGTATCTTTATATTGTAATAACAAACAACAAGTCAAACTAAAACGATTCAAGCTATGGCAACATTATCTTACATAAAGGGCAAAATTGAAACCTCAAAAAAGAATATTAAAAAATATTCGGACAAGGTAGTGTATTATGACAACCGAATTTCTTCTTGTCTATCGAAATTAGGCACGAAGTTCGGATTAAACCTTGAGGTAGGCAATTATAAGGATTTGCTTACCATATCCAAGGATGACCCTAAGTATTCTGAGTACTCTTTTGCTAAATATGATTTAGACGACCTTTTAGAGTACAAAGAATTGAACGAGAAAAAAATGGCAGAAGAGACTCGTAAAGAAGCAGAACTCCACGCAGAGTATGCAATGCTGAAGTCAGAGATGGCGAAGAAGGAGCGAGAAAGAGCTAAACTCCTTTCTGTCTTTTCCGAAAAGTTGTCAACCGCACGAGCAATGTGGATGCGCAGAATGGAAGATTGGAGTGGAAAGCACTATGAACACATCCATTCACGCAAGGAAGATGCGCAGACTGTCGTTTCACGATGGCAGTATTTGGACAGAATACGTTTTACAACCTATCGCAGTAGTGGGAGCTATAGTAAGACTAAGGAAGAGAAGGACGCAGTGTGGAACGCCTATAAGGACGAATATCACGATTTGTCCTTGAATGTCGTATCGGCCAAACAGATATTGAGTGATACAGCCATTAACTACAAAAGCAAGGAGGAGTATATTAAGTTTATTCTTGACGGTTGCGCAAGAATGTGGGAGAAAGACTTAATCAGATTGACTGACGACTGCAATAAATACGAACTTGACGCTGACAATGTTGTTTGTAACGATGTGAATCCAACCGAAAGGGGTTTTGAGATTGTTATTAACGACGGAAAGCCTAGAACAATTCACGCACGAATGATTTGGTGTGCAGAATCCTCAATATTGGTGACACCACACGCAAGGTACATTATTACTAAGAAGGCGTGGTAGGAAACTAAAAAAAGGCATTACGATTTGTAGTAGTGCCTTTTTTTTAGTCGAAAAATATAGTTTTCAAACTTTCACAATATCCATAGGATTAAATGTATGTCGAGTGTTGATTTGCGATTGCAATGGAGTGTTTTCGCAAAGCGACTTTAACGCTCGGACATCTTCGGCATCGGCCATACCTTGTTGCGACAGCGCCTCTGCGAGCGCCAACAGTTCTCTTCTTCCGCTTTCGGATTGGAGCATTTGGAACAGTTCAGTCTCGTTAACTGTTTTTGTCGGTATTTTTGTGTGTGGTTTCATACAAATCTGTATCAATTCAATTTTATTCTATTATACCCATTCTCTTTTTTTCTCACGGTACAATCGGTGGGCTTTCTTGTACTTTTCCTTGTAATTGGTCGTATTTGACAAGGTTCTGCCGTAACGAATGCACTATTTCCGAACTGCTTGGGTTGTTTTGAAGTTCTTGTTCTGTCATTTCCCATAACTTCCTTCTTCCTTCCGCACTATGTATCATAGAGAGTAATAGTGGCTTGCTCAGTGAAAAAAGTGTGCTGTTAAAAGAATGGTGGTCGCTATACTTCTTGCGTGTCTTTTTATTTTTCCCCATTTTTCGTTTTTTTTATGCGCATTATAAAAAATCACATCAAGTTTATTTTTTATTTGCCGATTCACATTCTTCCTTTGACTTGAAAATCCATCCTTTTTCCAACATATTCAGATATTCCGCTTCTGTCAGCACTAATTTAATTTCCTTTGCAGAATGCGTCTCTTCGTCAAACCCAAATACATTGTAAGTGTCTTTAACGATTTTTGGCAGAACAATATCAATGCTCTTGCCGTTCCAATAGTTCATTTTACAACGTAGTTGTGTCGTAGTTTCTTCAATCTCACTAGCGGTTGGTGTGAACTCTCCATAATTGAGTTTGTTTCGCAATCCCAAACAAGTGATGAGCGCATCGTTAGCGTCGTAATTTTCCTTTTTCAGTTTTCCGCTCGGAGTCCGCAACCACGGTATGTTTGGATAAACTTCATTCACCTTGTTCATCATCACTTCCTTCTTATCGATGTCAAACGGAAAATCGGCAAACAGTACGAAATGGTTATCCTTCATATCTTTAAGGAGTTTCTTGTTCTCGTACTGCTCACCCTTCTTGTTAAACCTTCTAATACCTGTTAGACTTGGGAATGCGTATTTCCTAGCGTCATAGCTAGAGATGAATATGGGGTCGATATGGAACAAGTCAATACATCCTTCTGCAATCATTCCGTTAAACCTTAGCAATGTAGCGACGGTGTATTCGTTATTACTGCTTAAGAGCGGTTCTTCAATTACAATATTGGTGATTCCGTAATCAACATACGATTTCAAGTCTTGCATAAACTTTTGTTTTTTGAGATACAGTTTGCCGAAATCTGTGGATGCTTCCTTAAAATCCTTATCCTTATACACGACTTGCGACATCCGCAAAATCGTGCCGTTTTCCGTACCGTCGTCGTGAAACACGCAAATTCCTATACAACTCGTACTTACATCAAGTCCCAATATAATCTTATCCATCTTATTGATTATTTTATTTATTCTATAATATCGCTTGAAATATCGAAGACTAACACATTAAGGTTGTCCGAATATTTAATGCCGAATTGTCCTTCGCTCGGCTTGCTGTCCTTGTCGTCCAAGAACTTTCTGATGTCGCTGTCGATGCATCGGAAAGCGTCGTGCGGAATTTCAACCTTAATGTTTACTTTGTCTGTGATGCCGTTGTTTTCCAAATACTCGGAAATAATATTCATCAAGTCGTTAAACTTCTCAAAATTGAAGTTCCGTGGTATTACCACCCCATCAGGTATATACGTGTATTCCTTCATCAGTTAAATATGTTTGTAATTTTAATTAACACTCTCTTGATATTCTGACAGAATCTGTTCCATAAGTATTTTTTCGGAACAACAACCTTGAGTTCGTGCGAGTGTGGGTCAGCAAGTGTCTCCTTTATTTGTTGCCCCAAACCGTTTTTTAGTTCCATTGCGAAGAGTTCTTGTTTTGTTTTGACAGCCTTCGCACATTTCTCCTTAATGAAAGTTAGTTTTTGGTATTCGTCTTCCATCGAAACGAACTGTTCTCTGTCAGTATCAATGCTATATTTGTCCATATCAATTTGATTCTATTTGCTTTTCACATAAAGTAACAACATTTCTCAATACCCATACGACACCACACGTAAAGAACATATTGCACGGTATGGCAATCAGCAAACTTTCATTAAGAAGGATTTTGCTGATTGGGGATATGGTGAAATCAAAAGTTCTTTCTGCAAGGACAACCGCCCAACCAACATTCGTGCTTGTACAGATAAAACACTCAAACATTTTTCCTATGCTTGGAGAGATGCGAGTGATACATTGCCTAAAATATTCTATAATGTTAAACGGACCGTAGCTCTCAATAAGAATGACACACAATCCGTACACCATCATTGAATAACAAAAAATATACTCCATAAAAACCTTTGCTTTTTATCAAAAAGTAATCTATATTTGCACAGATTACTTATCAATATTGATATATTATGAATAAATTTTATGAAACCGACTCTGATAATGTAGAGTTTATTGAGAAAATTTTTGAACAAGTTTTCCCATTGGAGAATATTCCTTGCAAGGTGTTTTCTGTAGAAAAACAAAGTGAAATTGTTAAATGCAAAAAGTCTAGTGAAGAAGCCGAGTTTATTGCGAAGAAAGACCCAATGTTGCAAATCATTGTAATGGAAGATGCTTTTAATCGATTGGACGATAAGACTAAGGAGTTTGTCGTGCGAAAAGGTCTGCAAGGAGTGAGTTATAATATGGAAAAAGGTCAAATCCGCATTAACAACGACTTGGTTGCCAATATTTGCGAGTTGAGACACACGGAGCAATATTCAAACACAACAGAATTTATGAATATGTTGGAGAGTGAGAAGGCGTGTATCCAACAAGTGCTTGAAGATAAAAAGCAAGCAAAAGATAAGACTCAAGCCTAACACACATTCACATTCATTATATAATAAAGGCGGTATTTCGTATGATGGAATACCGCCTTATTCTTTTCACAATGCAGATTACTCGTTTGTTTCAATGGTTTCTGACTGTGTCTCACCGTTCAGTGTCCACGTGATTGTAAAACTTCCGTTGTCGTATGCCAAGTCGAAATTGCCATCCTTGTCGCAATCAACAACCAACCCTAGCCTATTAAGTCTGTCCTCATTAAAGCGTGGTTGGAACAACGACATATCAATCACGCTTAAACATCCACTATCAACGACGTACGGGTCTTTTCTGAGTCCTTCGTATGAACCGTCACCACTATAAGTGCCGTGAACAATTCCAATGATTTGCCCATTATCAGCAATCACTCCGTCTTTATAATCATATTTCTTTCCCCACACATTGTGAGATAGGTCATCGGTAAGACAATAAGAAGGGTCTCCGATAAACAATTGTTTTGTTTCCATAATTGTCTATTTTAATTATTAAATATTATTAACCAATCAGAAAGAAGTGCTTTAAATTCCTCTTTTGTAAGAGGAAGTGTCACATTCCCAACCACATCATCTGGTTGCATCGTTTCACTGTTCGTAACTATACTGCTCGTTACGACAATCACGTCCAAATAAAACCACGCATTCTTACGGTAGTGGTTGTTATTCGCAACCTTATAAGTCGAGAACAATGGCGTAATGCTGTAAGATAGCGTACTCATTTCACGCATAGAACTCAATTTTCCGTTTAAATACTTGTTTAATAAGTCCAAATGCGTTTTATCAATTAAAACCTTTCCACTCGTCTTGTTTACAAGCACCATATCTGCAGTCTTGCTTTCGCTACAACCGCTGATAACAATATACTGCGCACCATTTATAGTGGTGTCCTTTGCAGTATACGCCTTTTTGACCGCACTTACATTGAATGCGACGACGAAAAGCAATAATAATATGCTAAATAAACGTTTCATTGTGTACTTCTTTTTTTATTTATACGCTAAGTTACAAAGAAAAATCAAATTATCAAATAAAATACACACTTTTTTTTGTGGTTAATATAATATTTGATTTGATGTTCGGAAATTGGGTTGTCAAACATAGTTATATTTATAGGAAAAAAATAGAATAAGAACTTAGTTAAACAAAAATTCTTATAAGAAAATGACTAACATAATTAACAAGGACTTGAATAGGATGCGTGCTCTTATGAACATTAAACCTATTAACGAAAATCAAAAGAAAGCACAAGACCCAGTTGAGTATTCAAAGAAGGGCGCTGATGGAAATTTTTACGGAATTGTTCGTGAAGGTTCAAAGTACTATATCAAGAAAGCAACGCCCAACGAAAAGGGTATGCTTGTAAAAGAGAACTTTGACTACATTGGTGGTTTTATGCGCAGAAACGAGAATTGTTTCGATAGCTTCAGCAAGGCAATGCGTAATTTGGAAGGTAAGTTGGCGAGTTTGAACGAAGCGGTAAAGGCACACGCTACATTGATTGAGTGTGGCACTGACAAATCAAAGAACAAGCGAGTTATCATCGAAGCAAGGGGCGCTATGCGTAAGGATATTGCTCGTCAGTTGCAGATTATGAACAATGTCGAGGTTCTAGCAGAAAGCAGAGCTAAGTACCGCAGTCTTAACGAAACTACCGATACAGCGGATACCGATGCTACTCCATTCTCGCACGAGGTTAAGAATATCGGAGACACTTATAGCGATGCTTACAAGCCGTCTGTAGATAGCGAAGAAGGCGAATATTTGAATATTCAAGCAGAAGCACGCAGACGTCGTGGTAGGAAACTTTACGAGGACGAAGAAGAAAGCCAACTTGACTTGACCAAAGGTATCAATGATAGTTTTGCTGACGATACAGAAGGCTTGTTTGACGATGAGTCAGAAGGCTTGTTTGACGACACTACTGAAATCCACGTACCGAGTGCAGATACCAACAAGACTATTGAAATCATCATTGGCGATGGTAGCGAAAGCGACGAGAAAGGTGATGACGACGAAGAAGCAGAACATTTGGGTGTAGAAGACGAACTTAATGGCGAAGAACTTCCTATGGAAGGTTATCGTAGGAAGAAAGGTCGCAGAATCAACGAAAGACGTTCTCGTTTGCGTGAAGGCGCTTATGCCGACTATAAAAACACAGAAGTGTGGGACGATGATAGTGTAGAGAGCATTCGTAGCGGTGAAGCTGACGAAGAAGCGACTCCATTTGAAATAACATCTGGCAATCCAATGGAATGTCGCAGAAGACGTGGCTTGAAGATGAACGAAGACTTGGGTTTTAACATTAACGATGTCGCTCACGAGAGATTGCGTTCTTCTCAAACACTAAAGACAATTAAGGCGCACGCAGACTTCCCTAACACTTATGCTATCGACGATAAAAGTGTGGACAACGAAGAACTTCCGTTCACCAACAAACAAGAAAACTACATCTTTAGCGTAAAGCCAAAGACAAAACTATCTTCTCTTGGTGAAAGTCGACTTCGCAAGCAAAAAAAAAACTTTCGTTTGTAAATGAAAAAAGTGACAAGCACTTTGTATTAGAATTACCGAAGAGCGACGACCGTATGGGCGGTATGCCTCCTATCGACAATGCCATTATGGGTGGGATGCCGTCTGTTGGAGAAGACAATATGGACACAGAAATGGTCGGAAGTTTGGATACCGAAGCAGACGAAGTATCTCCAAAGAAAGCAATGCAACAACTCGCAGGAAAATTAAGTTCCGAAATGCGGAATTATTTGGAGACGGCCGAACCTGAAGAAGCGAAGCAAGATGCTTTGTGGGTTATTCAAATGATTGCCAAAGCAGGTGTGGATTCTCTTGATAACAAAGGTAAGAAAGCAGTTATAAAAACTATCAAAGGTCAAAACGACGAAGACTTTAACGGTCTTGACGATAGCGTTGAAATGGCAGATGATGTTGAAGAACAAGCGGAAAAAGATGCGGCTGACGCCAATCTCGACGCTGAAACGAATGCCGAAATGGAAATGTAATTCTAAGGATGGGGTTTTAATACGTGTTAGAGCCCCATCCTTTTTTGTGTATTTATTAAAAAAGAAGAACGAGATGTATAATAAACATAAACAAGTACGTCTGAATGAAATAAACTCCCAATATTATCAATCGGTATTGAATATAGAACAAGAACTAGGCGACATCTGTGGTAATAATGGTAGGGACGCAATTACGAATAATAAGAGCAGAAATTTATTTTTAATTGGATATAGCTGTAGATTTCCTGCCTACAAATTGGTGTATGACAAGTTTAGACAAACGACAGTCTTAGAAAGTTATACCCTATATGACGAGAGAATACTTCATTTGGACTTCGGCAGTTTCGATATTAATCAAACTATGACTGCGACTGAATTAAGGGGCATTATCAATAGGTATAATGTTAGCGAACTTATGTTTACCAATGAAGATTTGAGCGGTTACGAAATCTCCCCTTACGACTTCTTTGAAAGCCATCAAGTTGCGGAAGACTTTCAAACCTATGTTGATTATTTAAGGCAAATTGAATGAACAGTGGGAAGGTGTTACGTGAAGTAGCACCTTTTTTTGTTTAATTGAACAATATATAGGTTGAGGCTGTTTGTTTTACGACATTTTCTTATCAAACCTAGTATTTATACAAAAGACACATATTATTTTTTTTAAAAGTAAAGTAATAAAGTATGGCAGAGAAAAAAAGCAAGGGTCTAACTATTTTTCAAAAACTTGATACCGCAATAAATAACTCTTGGGTATCAAGCAAAATAAAAAAAGCATATAACAACTACAACGTTGCGAACACGGATAAGAAAGTACTGTTCCGCACATCCAATAAGGAAGAATATAATCAAAAGTTGCTACAATTGCGTCAAGAAAAAATGCTTGCCAATATGTGGCACAGCACAAATGAAGCATTGAGTGCAGAAGATGTGAATGGCGCTACAAGGT
>Ga0310695_10012434_pt1 | contig 11927 bp, 11 predicted proteins | sample RumenRJG_04DNA_FD_203882 | JGI IMG/M metagenome (GOLD analysis project Ga0310695, IMG submission 203882) | Bovine rumen microbial communities from Lethbridge, Alberta, Canada - RJG_04 (v2) (version 2) | ecosystem: Host-associated > Mammals > Digestive system > Stomach > Rumen | place: Canada... | reverse complement strand
CATCTGCAGTGCTCGTGTTTGTACATGATTCGCGTCCGGAGCTGCTGCAGGGAGTTGAACTCAGTGAAGGCGGGGAAGCCAAGCGATCTCTCAAGTCAGTCGTTGCGATACTTGCCGCTGTGGCTATCGTGGTGGGCGGCGGACTGAGCCTGCTGGCCAGCTCGAATCCTGATGGCCTGGAGTGGGCACTCTTCGGAAATGCGGATAAAGGGTATTCAACCAATATGGGCCTTGATGAAGAGAACTTCGGAGTTGACAGCACTGCGGCTGAAAAGGCAGAGTCCATCCAGGAGAAGACATCCTTCCTTCCTGACTATGCTTTCCCGGGCAGCGATTCTTCGGCCGGGACCACGGTATCGGGTATAGTCGGATCGGCCATTGTAGCCGGAGTAGCCATAATAATATGCCTGATCGGAGGATTCTTCCGCAGGAGGAAGATCAGAACTGAATAGACCATACTTCTATTTCTCTCTCGAAATATGGTATATATTATAAGGGGCATCATGTGATGCCCCTTATTAATGATTAAAGACATAAAGACCAATGAACAAAATGCAGAAAGCTCTGGCTGAACTGTCTGAGATGGATGAACTGGCGGCGCGCCGCTCGCCGATCCACAGACTGCATCCGGCCGCAAAGCTGCTTACTACAATAGTATATATACTTGTCACACTGTCCTTTGACAAGTACGACATCACCGGTATCATACCGATGGTGCTGTGGCCTGTGCTGATGTTTCAGATCAGCGGAGTTGAGGTGCGAACATGTTTCTATAAGCTCCGCATCGTGCTCCCGCTGGTGATGGCTGTAGGCCTGTTCAATCCGTTCTTCGACAGAGAGATTCTGTTCTATATCGGAGGGGTCGGAGTTTCGGGCGGTGTGGTCTCGATGATAACATTGATGCTCAAGGGGGTGTTCTGCCTGATGGTATCATTCCTGCTGATGGCAACGACCAAGATAGACAGTCTGTGTGCTGCTCTGCGAAAACTTCATGTGCCTGCGATCCTGGTCTCTCTGCTGCAGCTGACATACCGCTATGTCGGCGTGATGACTGAGGAACTTGCGGTCATGACGGAGGCCTACCATCTGAGGGCACCCGGGCAGAAAGGTATACACATTTCCGCGTGGGGCTCGTTTCTGGGACAGCTGCTGCTTCGCAGCATGGACAGGGCACAGGAGCTTTACTCAAGTATGCTGCTCCGTGGCTATCATGAACATTTCCACTATGCGGACATAGACAGATTCAGTATAAAAGACGCGTTATACATGGTTGTTTGCATCATGTTTTTCCTGGTGCTCCGTTATGCGGATATAGCACAGCTCATCGGCGGGCTGTTTGTGAGGTGATATATATGATCGAATTCCAACATGTGAGTTTTGCATACGAGAAGAACAAGGAAGTACTGCACGACATGTCGTTTCGGATCGATAAGGGTGAGTCGGTCGGGCTGATCGGAGCAAACGGCGCAGGAAAGTCCACGATCATGAAGCTCCTGCTCGGACTCCTGCAGGGTGAGGGCAAGGTGCTGATCGACGGCACTGAAGTGAAGAAGGATACGCTCGGAGAGATCAGAGCGAAGCTTGGATTTGTCCTTCAGAACTCCGATAATCAGATGTTCATGCCTACGGTGTATGAGGATATGATATTCGGACCGCTCAATTACGGTCTCAGCAGGGATGTGGTCGACAAACGTGTTGATGAAGTGCTGAGCAGGCTGCACCTTGAAGACCTCAAGCACCGCTATAATCACAAGATATCAGGCGGCGAGAAAAGGATGGGAGCGATTGCCACGATACTCGCTATGGAGCCGGCTGCAATTCTCATGGATGAACCGACGTCAGCTCTTGATCCTTATAACCGGCGTATAGTAATAAACACGATACGTGAGCTGGAGCAGACCAAGCTGATAGCCTCACATGATCTCGATATGATACTTGATACCTGCGACAGGGTGATCCTGATCGCAGGAGGGCGGATCGCAGCGGACGGACTTGCCGCAGAGATCCTCAGTGACAGAGAGCTTCTCGAAGCTAACCGCATGGAACTCCCTCTCAGCATGATGGTGAATCCATATACATCCGGAGCATAGGATGGTAATATTATGTTAGTATTATCAAGGGGATGAACTGATATGTATGAGGCAGAGAAAAGATGCCGGGAATTCCTGCAGGCCAGAGGAATGTCTGAGCGCATCATCGATTTCAAGAATACAGATATCACTGCAGAAAGCACCGCGCTGGCACTTGATGTGGACATAGACAGGATCTGTAAAGGACTTGCATTCAAAGGCAAAAACGGAACCGCTATCGTTGTGATCGCTTCCGGTCATTCACGCGTGGATAATGCACGGTTCAGAGATGTGTTCGGCTTCAGGCCGAGCATGCTGTCTGCCGAACTTACAGAAGAGCTCATAGGGCATGTCCCCGGGACGATCAACCCGTTTTGCCTTAAAGATACGGCAAGACTGTATCTGGATGTTTCAATAAGAAAGCATATGAATGAGACTGTGTTTCCGGGTATAGGCGGAGAAGACTCTGTGGTAGAGCTGTCTGTAAAGGAGCTTGAGAAACTGTCTGATCCAGTGTGCTGGGTCGCGGTAACGAAATAACCGCTGAGGGAAAAAGGGAGTATCAGATATGGGTTTGTTCGGAAGGAAAAAGAAAGATTTTACAAGATTCCCAGAGGGCGACTTTGAGCCTGTACTGAGGTGCAGTATTTGTACAGGAGAGCAGGTGCTGTGTGCAAGGGAGAGAAAGACAGGTAAGCTTCTTGAGCTGATGCTGATCAGAAATCCAAGAGATATTGATGATTTTTGCGAAGCTAATGGACTTAACGCGGACGAGATAGAAAAGATCTACTGAAAAACGGGATCCGGAACTTATGCATTTTCCGGACCCCGTTTATTAATAGCAGTTTTTTGCTCAGCACTCCCCTGAAGAAAGAAGCAGGAGAGTTGGCATTATCTGAAAAGTGCAGGAGTGACTATCGCAGCCTGCTCATCCAGTACGTATTCTGCAAATTCACGGGCATCTGCTATGGTATCACAGAGTGCGGTATACATCTGATTGCCCATCGCTGCAGAGAAGATATCCGGCATGCGTTCACACAGCACTATCCTGCTTCCGTAGCGATCTAAGATCTCATTGTGAGTATGAGTGTGGGTGAATGCATCCTTGCGGCTTGCAAAGACGCAATAGCGGTGCACGCCGTTATCAGACAGCCGGCGGCTGTTGGTGCATACCATATCAGCCCACAGGGTGTATACGTCTGTTGAGTGAGCAAAGTTCATCATATCAGGCGTGTAGCCTCCGGCAGGCCTCATATTGACCTCCAGACCGACAAAATCTCCTGCTTTACCGAGTCCTTTTCTTGCTTCGGTAAGACGGAAGAACTCAAAATGAGTGAACCTGTTTTTGACCTTAAAAGCTTTGAGCGCCTTGCGGCCGAGCGCTCTAAGCTGCTCAGGCACATCAGCTGTAACATAGTAGAGCACTTCTGTACCATTGTTCACGGACTCTGCTACATTAGGGCATATGAAAGAGGATTCAAACAGAGGGTCTCCGTTTGAGTCGCAGATCGCATCATATGAATAGATGTCACCGGTGACAAATTCTTCTATCACATACGGGTAATCAGACTTTTCAATAAAGAATGCCTCGAGTTGTACATCATTCTCTATTTTCCATGTATCATCTGCTCCCACTCCTGTGTCAGGCTTTGCGAAGAGCGGGTATCCGCCGACTTCCTCAAGAAACTCCTTTGCTGCTGCCAGGTCTGTGACCTTGTGATTTCTTGCTGATGGGATTCCGGCAGCTTTATATACAGGTTTCATTGCTGACTTGCTCTGCCAGAGAGCCAGATCATCAGGCTGTACACCTGTAGTTATATTGAAATCTCTCCTGAGATGAGCATCAAGTCTGAGCCAGTGCTCATTGTTTGATTCAAGCCAGTCTATCTTCCCGTATTTGAAGGAGAAAAAACCTATTGCCCTGAATACCGCATCATAGTCTTCAAGAGTGTCCACTTTATAATATTCAGTGAGTGATGCCTTCAGTTCGTCTGAAAGAAAGTCATATGGTGCATCGCCAACGCCAAGCACATTTACTCCGTTGTTTTTCAATCTGTCACAGAACTGCCAGAAGTTCTGCGGGAAATTAGGTGATATAAAAACAAAATTCATTATTTATTCCCTCTTCGATTCTTACTACAGCGTGTAATATGTTTTTCATGATACACCTATTCTTTGTAAAAAACCACAATAATATTGATATAATTTGTTATTATTCACTGCAACAATGTGATTGACTTCCGGAATGCAGTGACATAGTATGTTCACAAAAGGGAATCATATCCAAGGTATCAACGTGTGGAGACCGGATAAGGGGGACGATATGTATCCAAAAGATGATCTCATTAAAGACTGCTTGTCATTATTCAGAATGACAGACGGCAATACGGTGAATATACCCGGAATCGGCGAAACGATCCTTTTTGAGGCACCGGTAATCGGATTTGCATCCGCTGAGGATGACATATTCGAGGTATTCAGGCGAAAAGAGGTTATTGGCGCTAATTATTACGGACCCCACGAATGGCTGGCAGAAGCACATACGGTCATCTCGCTCTTCCTGCCATTCTCTGAAGATGTCAGGACCAGCAACAAGGCAGACAGGACCGATCCTTCCACAGAGTGGCTGTATGCACGAATAGAGGGTCAGGAATTTATAGGGAAATATATGGCAGCACTAAAATATCATCTTGAATCGAAAGGTATTGCTGCGTGTGTTCCCGCCCTTGATGACAGATTCGGCGTCAAGATCGAAATAACAGCAAAGGGAATGAGACCGGACTTCCATGCAGACAGTCGGTGGTCTGAAAGGCATGCCGCATATGCATGCGGATTGGGGACATTCGGTCTGTCCAGAGGGCTTATAACAGAGAAAGGTATGGCAGGACGTTTTGCCAGCATCATTATCTCGGAAAGTTTCGATCCGACGGGCAGAAAATACTCAGGCATAGATGACTATTGTATCAGATGCGGTGCGTGTGTAAAAAACTGTCCGGCAAATGCGATCTCCTTAAAGCATGGGAAGAATAATATAAAGTGTAATAAGCATGTTGAGGCGATGAAGAAAAAATATTCTCCGAGATACGGCTGCGGAAAGTGCCAGGTCGGAGTACCATGTGAGTTCCGGTCGCCGCGTTAGCTACTGTTGTCTGCAAATCTGCTCTATGATAGAATACCAATACTAATTGAATAAAGGAGTGATATCGATGGAAACAAGAGTTGCTGTTATAAGCATTATTGTTTCGAAGGCTGATCAGGTGGAAGTGCTGAATGACCTTCTCCATGAGTACTCAGAATTCATCCTCGGCAGGATGGGGGTTCCTTATAGAGAGAAAGGGCTGAACATAATCAGCATCGCCATCGACGCACCAATGGATAAGATCAATTCTCTTACAGGTGCGCTCGGACGCCTCGAAGGCATTAATGCCAAGGTGACCTACGCTAAGGCCTGATATCCTCACCACCTACCGGATCGATATGATCCGCATCCCCTGCGGCAGAATTACCGGGCGTATCCATATGTAAGGAGAAATGCCTGGCTATGAAGCCTAAGCTCGATGTGACAAGGTATATTTGCCTTGCTCCCGACAGGGGAGCAGGGCTTTTTTGGTGAGTATACGGGACCGGAGACAGGGCATTTACTGCGCATTCGAAAAAGCATGGCGCAGATCATTAAAGTATGCGGCCGGCCTGATCACAGGGGCGACTGGACGCAAAAGTGAAAGGACATAAAACTATGGTTAAAATAGCAGTATACGGAAAGGGCGGTATCGGCAAATCAACGACGGTATCCAATATTTCCGCTGCGCTTGCAGATATGGGATACAGGGTGATGCAGATAGGCTGCGATCCTAAGGCGGATTCGACGGCCAGCCTGCATGGTCTCGGAGAGATCACTACTGTGCTCGACCTCGTCAGGCAGCGCAAAAATGATTTTGCCCTTGAAGACATGGTGCATGAAGGGTATGGCGGCGTCATATGTGTCGAGGCGGGCGGACCGACTCCGGGACTCGGCTGCGCAGGGCGCGGTATCATAGCAGCCCTTGAGAAACTCAAGGAAAAAGGTGCATATGATGTCTACAGGCCGGATGTAGTTATCTATGATGTTCTCGGCGATGTAGTGTGCGGAGGATTCTCAATGCCGATGCGCGGCGGATATGCTGATAAGGTATTCATCATCACTTCGGGAGAGAACATGGCCATCCATGCGGCAGCCAATATCGCTGTAGCACTTGACGGGTTCAAGGACAGAGGCTATGCGACTCTCGGCGGGATCATCCTCAACCACAGAAATGTCAGGTCTGAAGATGAGAAGGTCCAGGAGCTGGCACAGGATATAAACTCAGAAATAATCGGGGAACTTACCAGAAGTGAAACGGTCACTGATGCAGAGGATCTGGGCAAGACCGTCATCGAGGCTTTCCCGCAAAGTGATATGGCTGAAGAATACCGTACACTTGCGAAGAAACTGATAGAGATCTGCGGAGTAACAAAAGAATAACGAAGATATGCTTAAAAGAATCAATGAAAAAACCGAATCAACGGTCATCCCGGGCGTCAGGATAGCTGACGCAGCATTTCCGGCACCGTTCAGGTCAGGGCTGGAGTATTCTTCCCCTGCCCGCGGTACATGGAACATAGTCCATACGGGGATGTTGATCCCGGAAGCACACCAAATCTATGTGTGCGGAGCGGGCTGCCTGCGTGGTGTCGTTCTGACAGCAGCAGAGATGGGTACGATGGACAGATTTTCTACAGTTGCTATCAGGGAAAACAATCTTCTCGACGGTGACATGGAAGATCTCGTTATCGAGGGAGTATCTGATATAATCGGCAAGCTGCCGAAGAGACCTCCTGCAGTTCTTGTGTTCACAAGCTGCATCCACCACTTCACAGGCGTGGATCTTGATATGATCTATGCAAGGCTCAGGGAGAGATTTCCGGATATTGATTTTGCTGATTGCTACATGAATCCTATCATGAGAAAGAGCGGACTCACGCCGGATCAGCTTATGCGGTCAAGACTGTATATGCCGCTTCACGAGCGCCCGAAAAATCTTTCTTCAGTAGCTATCATAGGAAATGATCTTGCGGCACAGAGTGACAGCGACCTTGTCAGATTGCTGAAAGCGTCAGGTCTGCGCATCCATGAGATCACATCCTGCAAGACATATGAAGAGTATCAGGAAATGGCTGAGAGCTCAGTATACGTTTCTTATAATCCTGATGCTGTTCCGGGCGGCAATATGCTCTCAGACAGACTCGGGGGCAGGCACCATTATCTGAAATTCAGCTTCGATCAGGGAGAGATCGATGAAGAATTCGATAAACTGGCAGAAGCTCTCATAGCGAGCTGCTCATCAGGTGATGGCTTTGATGTACGCGTCAGAAACGCTTTAGCTGAGATCAGAGAGGAAGGAAGACCCGCTGCAGCACAGGCTGTAAAGGAAACATATGCGCTTATCGGCGATACTCCTGTAACTATCGATTATACATTTTGCCCGAGACCGCTTGGACTCGCGAGGTTCCTGCTGGATAACGGGTTCAATGTGAAAAAAGTCTATGTAGACAGTATCCCTGCCGCGGATAAACCGAGCTTTGAGTATCTGCAGCAACATTACCCTGACCTGATGCTGCATCCGACAGTACATGCTTCGATGAGATTCGCAGCTGCTGAGAACACTGCAAATGCAGAAAGAAATGAAGCGCAAAACTCCGGCAGAGCGCAGGTGCTGGCTATCGGACAGAAGGCAGCATACTTTGAGAATACGAAGCATTTTGTGAATGTGGTCGAGGGCGGCGGTATGAACGGATATGAAGCCATCGTTCGCACCCTTGGACTCATGAGAGAAGCTTATCTCGAAGAAAAGCCGATGCGTGACCTGGTCCAGGTAAAAGGCCTTGGATGCGAAGTGTGTGTGAGGTGATGCTATGAAACAGACTGCAAGAATAATATCCACATACTCTGCTGATGTAATGGGCGTATGTTCGGCTCTTTTCGAGCTTGGCGGAATGACTGTCATGCATGACGCCTCCGGATGCAACTCTACATACACTACGCACGATGAACCGCGCTGGTACGATATGGACAGCATGGTGTTTATATCCGGGCTCAGTGAGATAGAAGCTATCATGGGCGATGATGAAAAGCTGATAGGCGATATATGCGATGCGGCTTCCGAGCTGCATCCGGAATTCATTGCCATAGCAGGCTCGCCGATCTCAGCAATGACAGGTTTTGATTACGAAGCTGTTGCAGAAGTCATAGAACTTAGGACTGGCATACCGTCTTTCGGATTCCCGACGACAGGAATGAACACATATATCCATGGTGCTTCTATGGCACTGGCGGGTATTGCAAAACGCTTTGCTGAAGAGCCGGAAAACAGCTCCGATGATAAGGACGCTTCAGCACCATACAAGGTAAATATACTCGGACTGACTCCACTTGACTTTTCAATAGTCGGCATGGACAGGTCTATCGCCCGCTGGCTCGAAGATAACGGATTCGAGGTAGTGTCAAAATGGGCGATGGGAAGCAGCCTTGATGAGATCAGGAAAGCTGCAGAAGCAGATGTAAATCTGGTGGTATCAGCGTCGGGTATTGGTGCAGCAGAAGTGCTGTATGAAAGGTTCGGCATCCCATATATAATCGGGGTACCTATTGGTGATCAGCCTGCCGGGCAGAGTCCTAAGGTGTTTCTGGCCAATATGCTGAAAAAATATGCTGAAAACAAAAGAAAAGAAGACAGAGGCGAGGGGTCTGCTCTGTCAAGTAAGTGCATGACAGTAATGACAGATGTGAGTCGTATGCATCCTCGTAATGAAGAAGCGTTAGCGAAGGGAACAGTAGCAATAATAGGAGAGCCGGTCACTTCACTGGCTCTGGCGACTGCTATAGAAGCAGCAACGGGCAGGAACACTAAGGTGCTCTGTGCAACAGAGACCATGGGCATAATGCTCAGACCTGAGGATCGTGTGACACCTGATGAAGATGATATAATTCCTGAACTGGCTGACGTAACAGCAATAATAGCCGATCCACTCTATCAGCCGATATGCCCGCCGGAGGCGAAGTTCATCGTTTTGCCGTCGGAAGCATTCTCGGGCAGGATATTTCGCGCAGACATTCCGGACCTTATCTCTGAAGAAGGGTTTGCCGGCATTTTGGATAAAGGAGTATAGATTATGCTAAGCGATAAGTATCGTGATTTTACCAGACTGGTGATATACCAGATCTATCCGCGCAGTTTTATGGACACCAACGGCGATGGTATCGGAGATCTTCAGGGTGTTATCAGCAAGCTGGACTATATCAAATCACTTGGAGCCAACGCGGTCTGGCTGTGCCCGTGCTTTAAGAGCCCTAACGATGACAACGGCTATGATGTCTCTGACTATACTGATATCATGGATGAATTCGGGACGATGGCTGACATGGATCAGCTGATAAGCGAAGCCCACAGCAGAGGCGTAAAAGTGCTTCTGGATCTTGTTCCCAATCATACATCAACTGAGCATAAGTGGTTTCAGGAATCACGCAAGGGAAAAGATAATCCTTATAGTGACTTCTACTACTGGTATGACGAGAAGCCTAACAACTGGCAGGCGGCATTCAAGGGCAGCGCCTGGGAATACGATGAGATGCGCGGGCAGTACTACCTGCACTCTTTTGCAGTGAGTCAGGCCGACCTCAACTGGAACAATCCTTCTGTAGTAAAAGCCATGCAGGATGTGATCGACTTCTGGGTAGACAAGGGGATCGATGGTTTTCGAATAGATGTCGTGGATGGCATCGCCAAAGACATTGCTAACGGTATGAATGGACTGGGTCCTCATCTGCATGAATACATACACGCTATGTTCGGACGTGAAAAGACTTCACATCTCTTCACTGTCGGGGAGAGCAGAGTGAAGAAGATCGAAGAGATGAAACTCCACTGCGCGCAGGACCGCGGAGAACTCAGCTCACTTTTCATATTTGACCATATAGACAGTGGCAGGACGGCAAAATACGCTCTGCCTGATGAGAAAGTGCATCGCAACGGCATGAGAACGCTTAGAGATCTCCTGATACACTGGGAACATGAGACAGCGAAGCATGATCTCCTGTACAGCCTGTTCACCGACAATCACGATCAGCCTCAGATGATCTCACGCATAGCCGATGACAGGGACCTGCGTTATGAATCTGCTACAGACGTCGCTGCAATGGTATATCTGTTAAAGGGTGTACCTTTTATATATCAGGGGCAGGAGATCGGGATGCCTACAGCACACTATGACAGCATAGACAGTTTTGACGATGTGGAGAGTCTCGGTGCATACCGTGAGCTTCTCGAAAAGGACACACCTGAGACAGCTCTTGCCAAGATCAATTTCGGAAGCCGCGATAACGCCCGCCATCCGATGGCATGGGACGGAAGTGAAAAATGCGGATTCACGACAGGCGAGCCATGGATCATAACTCATTCAAGGAGCTCCGAGGTCAATGCTGAAGCCGATCTTGCAGCAGAGAAGTCTGTGTACAGATTCTATCAGGAACTCCTAAAGCTTCGCGCAGAAAATGAGGTGTTCCTTGACGGGGACTTCGATGAGGTGTCGAAACCGGAAGATGATCTTTTTATCTATACACGTTCGCTCGGTGATGAGAAGTGGGTCATCATCTGTAATTTCGGACAAAAGCAGGAGATAAAGCTGCCGTTTGAATGCGAGACACCTGCTCTGGCTAATCTGGACAGAAAGACTGCTGATGGCATATATTCACCATATGAGTGCTGCGCAGCCAGGTTAAAGAAGTAACATGATAAAGAAAGGGGTATGGAATGAGTTTGCCTGAGAATTTCATATGGGGTGCAGCGACTGCTGCAGCGCAGATCGAAGGCGGATGGGATGAGGACGGAAGGACTCCGTCCATATGGGATGTCAATCCGGACGGTTATGTCAGGCGCAATGAGACCTGCCATACCGCGTGCGATCATTATCACCGCTGGAGAGAAGATGTTGAGATCATGAAAGAGATTGGCCTGAAAGCATACAGGTTTTCTGTGAGCTGGTCGAGGATCATTCCGGATCCAGGCGTGATCAATGAAAAGGGACTGAAGTTTTATTCAGATCTTATAGATGCTCTTATTGAAGCGGGTATAGAACCGATGATAACGCTCTATCATTTCGACCTGCCTCTATGGGCACACGAAAAAGGCGGATGGACAACGCCTGAGATCATAGATGATTTCCTGTTTTATACAGAAACAGTCGTTAAAGCTTTTTCAGACAGAGTCAGGTACTGGTTCACTTTCAATGAACCGTCCGGTTTTGTAAGAGATTACGCAACGAGAGTGCCGGGAGCGGATATCAAGGTCATGACGCGTAATGTTCTGCTTGCTCACGGCAGGGCAGTAAGTCTTATGCGGCATATTGCTGACCGCGAGCTGCAGATAGGTCTGGTTATCGCAGTCATGAACAGTGAACCGGCCGAGGGCACAGTGGATGTAAAAGAAGCCGCAGCGGAAACTTATTCTGATGGTAACGGCGTTGGCGGTATGGCCTGGTGGTCTGATCCGGCCATTCTCGGGATCATACCGGATCCTCTGAAAGATCATATCTCTGAAGAGGATATCATAGAGATCTGCCAGCCTCTCGATTTCTACGCTGGCAATATATACTTTTCAGCGAATTATTTCGATGAGACCTGCAGTCATACAGAGCTGATCAGACCGGGCATGCCAAGGACTGCATGCGGCTGGCCTGTTAATGATGACTGCATATACTGGTTCATCAGATTCGCGTATGAGAGGTACAGACTGCCGGTATTCATAACAGAGAACGGTTACGCCGGGCTCGATCGCATAATGCTTG
>Ga0310695_10012432_pt1 | contig 11928 bp, 11 predicted proteins | sample RumenRJG_04DNA_FD_203882 | JGI IMG/M metagenome (GOLD analysis project Ga0310695, IMG submission 203882) | Bovine rumen microbial communities from Lethbridge, Alberta, Canada - RJG_04 (v2) (version 2) | ecosystem: Host-associated > Mammals > Digestive system > Stomach > Rumen | place: Canada... | reverse complement strand
CGACCGTCAACTGCTGACGGTGCCCGACGGTGCGGCGCTCGCCTTTGCGGCGTTTCATTTTGAAGTTGACCACTTTAGGGCCGCGTTTAACCGCGTCAATCTCCAAAACGACCTTGGCGCCTTCCACGTAGGGCGCGCCGACCTTGAGGGAATTGCCGTCGGAGATGGCGCAAACCGTCTCAAGGACGGTCTCCGTGCCGGGTTCCGCCGCAAGCTTTTCTATCTCGATTTTATCGCCGGCCTTCACAAGCGTCTGCTTGCCGCCGGTCTCTACAACCGCGTATGCTTCCATTGAAATACCTCTTGTGGTAACAACGCCTCGAAGTCTATCCTGCGAAGCGCGAGCGGGTAATATACCAAAAAAAGCACGGCGCGGTCAATCCCGAAATCGACATCGCGGAAAATCGCGGAAACGGCCGGGCGGAATCGGTCTCGCCGGCGACCGCCGCCCGCGCGCGGTTGTGCTATACTTGCCGCATCCGTTACAGAGCATCAGGCAAAGCCATGTGGAACTATTCAGACAAAATGATGGACCACTTCCGCAATCCGCGGAACGTGGGAAAAATTGAAAATCCCGATGGAACCGCCACCGTAGGCTCGCTGGCCTGCGGGGACGCGCTTACATTCTCTTTCAAGCTGGGGCCGGACGGCAGAATCGCGGAAGCGAAGTTCCAGACGTTCGGATGCGCCAGCGCAATAGCATCGTCGTCCGCGCTGACCGAAATGGTAATCGGGAAAACGCTCGAGGAAGCGTCCAAGATAACGAACAAGGAGATCGCCGACTATCTCGGCGGGCTGCCGCCGCAGAAAATGCACTGCTCGGTAATGGGGCGCGAGGCTCTCGATGCGGCCATACACAACTACAAGACGGGGGAGAAGTCGGACCGCAATCTTGAAGACGAGACGCTCTGCACATGCTACAACGTATCGGAGAACGAAGTGCGCCGCGTAATAACGGAAAACGGCCTGACGACGGTCGAGGAAGTGACGAATTTCACGAAAGCGGGCGGCGGCTGCGGCCGCTGCAAACCGAAAATCCAGAAGATCCTCGACGAAATCAACGGAGTCTCCTGAAAAGCAAAGCCCGAACGCCAGACCCCGAAAGAAAGAACCGCGAAATGAACGAATGCGCAACAGGCTTCGACAACGGAAAATACCTTGCGGAGCAGTCCGAAGAGATAAGGCGAAGGGCGGAAGCAAACGGGAAACTCTACCTTGAGTTCGGCGGGAAGCTGATGAACGACTTCCACGCCGCGCGATGCCTGCCGGGATACGACCCGAACGTGAAACTGCGGCTTCTGCAATCGCTCAAGGATCACGCCGAAATAATCCTCTGCATCTTCGCCGGCGACATCGAGCGCAAGAAGATGCGCGCGGATTTCGGCATTTCCTACGACGCCGACGCCCTGAAACTCATCGACGACATGCGCAAACTCGGGCTTCTCGTGCGCGGCGTGGTGATAACGCGCTTCTCCGGCCAGCCCGCCGCGAAGCAGTTCCGGGCCCGCCTCGAGCACCGCGGAGTGTCCGTATACTACCATTACGTGACGCAAGGCTACCCCAATGACGTCGAAACAATAGTGAGCGAGCAAGGCTACGGCGCCAACGACTACGTGCCTACGGAACGGCCGATCGTGGTGGTCACCGCGCCGGGGCCGGGAAGCGGAAAACTCGCGACCTGCCTTTCGCAGCTCTACCACGAGCGCAGACGCGGCGTGCGCGCGGGATACGCGAAATTCGAGACGTTCCCGGTATGGAACATGCCGCTCGAGCATCCGCTGAACGTGGCCTACGAAGCGGCGACGATCGATCTGCACGACCGCAACATGATCGACCCCTACCATCTCGAAGCGTACGGCTCCACCACAGTGAACTACAACCGCGACGTGGACGCGTTTCCGCTGCTCCGCGCGATCTGGGAGAAGATGACGAACGAGCCATGCCCGTACAAAAGCCCCACAGACATGGGCGTGAACCGCATCGGCTTCGGAATCATCGATGACGGCATCGTGCGCGAAGCGTCGAAGCAGGAAGTCATCCGCCGCTATTTCCGCTACGAATGCGATTTCGCGGCCGGAACGGCGGTTCGCGACGACGTGGCGCGCGCCGAGGCGCTGATGCACAAACTCGGTCTCAAGCCGGAAGACAGGCGGCCTGTCTCGCCCGCGCGCGCGACTTCAATCGAGGCGCGCAAGAAAGGCAAAGGCAAGGACGGCGTGTATTCCGGAGCCGCCGTAGTGCTGAAGACCGGCGAAATCGTCTGCGGCAAGAACTCCGAACAGCTGCACGCCGCCGCCGCAATGGTGCTGAACGCGGTGAAGCGCCTCGCCGGGATCCCCGAACGCCTGCCGCTGATCGCGCCCATCGTGATAGAGGCGATCCGCCACATGAAGAGCGACGTGCTGAAAGGCGAATACACGAGTTTGAACCTCGACGAAGCGCTCATAGGCCTTGCGATTTCCGGAACGACGAATCCGTCCGCCCAGATCGCGATGGAAAAACTCCCGGAGCTGCGCGGCTGCGAAATGCACATGACCCACATCGCCACCCCGGGCGACGAAGCCGGTCTGCGGCGGCTTGGACTGCGCTGCACGACAGATCCCTACTACGCCACAAACGCGCTTTTCAACGGCGAACGCTGACGCGGCCGTTCAGTCCGGCCCGGCGGACGGGAGAACGGACGCGGCGGAGCGCGTATTGTGGTATACTCGCGGCGTCATGGCACAGGAAGAAAAAAAAGAAAAACTGCTCGAGACCGAAGAGGTCGCGCAGCGCATAGACGATTTGAAGAAACGCACGGCGGAGATGGCCGAATACATTTCGGTGGCGGCCCGCCGCGAACGCCTCGCCGCGCTCGAGGCGCAGCAGGCGTCTCCCGATTTCTGGAACGACCAGAACAAAGCTAAAGACACGATCGCCCGCACAAACGCCGAACGCGCGTACGTCGGGCCGTACGATGCGCTCGTGAAAGCCGCCGACGACGCCGCCGTGATGCTGGAACTCGCCTCGATGGAAGAAGGCGAAGCCAGACAGGCCGCGCTGAAAGACACTCTCGCCGAATGCGACAAGGCCGATGCGATATTCAAGAAACTGCGCATGCAGTCGCTTCTGGGCGGCAAATTCGACGCCTGCAACGTGTTCGTGAAACTCCACGCCGGGCAGGGCGGCACGGAAGCCTGCGACTGGGTGACAATGCTCTACCGCATGTACAAGCGCTTCGCCGAGGACCAGGGCTGGAAGATAGAAGAATACGACTCCCAGCCCGGCGAAGAAGCCGGCATGAAAGACGTGTATTTCCGCATTGAAGGCCCGTACGCCTTCGGACAGATGAAGGCCGAGCGCGGAATACACCGCCTTGTGCGGATTTCGCCGTTCGACGCGAACAAGCGCCGCCAGACGTCCTTCGCATCCGTCGAGACTGTAGCCGAGATAAACGAAGACATCGATGTTGAAATCAAAGACGAAGATTTGCGCATAGACACGTACCGCAGCGGCGGCGCCGGCGGACAGCACGTGAACAAGACCGACTCAGCCGTGCGGCTCACGCACCTGCCCACCGGCATCGTTGTGGCTTGCCAGAAAGAACGTTCGCAGCACATGAACAAAGAAAAAGCGATGAACATGCTGCGCGCGCAACTCTACGAATACTACGAAGACCAGAAGAAAGCGGAGATGGACCGCTTCTACGGCGCAAAAAGCGAAAACGGATGGGGAAGCCAGATACGGTCTTACGTATTCTGCCCCTACACGATGGTCAAGGACCTGCGCACCAACGAAGAAACTTCCGACGTCCAGGCCGTGATGGATGGCGCCATAGAACCGTTCATCGAAGCGTATCTCCAGATGCAGGCGGCGAAAAACGGAGGCAAGGCGTGAAAACCTCCGCCGCGGGCAGAAAAGGAAAAACCGGGGCGTACGCGCCGGCCGCGCTGTCAGTAGCTTCTACCGATTCCGGCGGGAACGCGGGATTGATGGCGGATCTGCGGGTCTTCCGCGATTTTCGCGTGCACGGCTGCGCCGCCGTCGCAGGCGTGACGGCGCAGAATCCGCAGATGGTGTCCGCAATCCACCCGGTCCCGCCCGACGTCCTGCGCGCGCAGATCGAAGCCGTCCTTTCCTGCTACGCCGTGCGCGCCGCGAAGACGGGAATGCTGTGCGGGGCGGAGCAGGTTCTCGCGGCGGCGCAATGCCTGGAGCGGGCAGGATGCCCGATAGTCGTTGATCCCGTGATGACGGCCACGTCGGGCGCGGCGCTTCTCGAGCCGGACGGAATCAGGGCCATGCGCGAAAAACTCCTGCCGCTAGCATTCCTCGCCACGCCGAATCTTGCGGAGGCGGAGATTCTCGCGGACAGGAAAATCCGCTCTTTCGACGAAGCGGCGGAGGCGGCCGCGGAAATACATTCGCGCTACGGATGCGCGGTGCTTTTGAAAGGCGGGCATCCGGCGGGAAGGATTCCGCGCAAGATAGCGGAAGCCGCAAAGGCCGGCAAGGGCGGGGTATCGGTCGACATTCTCGCGGGAGGGCCGTCCGGGGAACTGCGCTTTCTGGCGGCGAGGCGCGTCTTGCATCCGGTGTCCACGCACGGCACGGGCTGCACCCTGTCCGCCGCGATCGCATCGTGTCTGGCGCTTGGGGAAACGATTGAAAAGGCGGTCATGGACGCGAAAGACTATGTAACCGCCGCAATCCGCGATTCATACAAAGCCGGCCCGCACGCCGGCGTTCTGGCGTAGCATGACGACACTGGCGACAGACAGATCGACCGATGTGGCGACCGCCGCGGTTTCGCGCGACGGCGCCATTCTCGCGTTCCGCGAATTCCCGCTTTCGACCGCCCGCTCAGCAGATTGGCTGTCTTCGATTGCGGATTTCGTGCGCGAAACGGTTTCGCGGGACTCCGCGCCTTTCGCCGCGATAGACCGTTTCGTGTGCGGGCTCGGGCCGGGCTCTTTCACGGGAGTGCGCGCCACGCTCGCCGCGTTCGCGGGGCTCGCGCTGCCAAAGCGCAAAACGGTTTGCGGACTGACGTCGGCGCTTGCCTATTCCAGGGACGGCGAACCGATCGCTGTCGCCGGCGACGCTCGGCGCGGCAGATTCTGGACGATTCTTTTCGAAGGTGCAAAGACGGTGCGCGGCTTCGCCCTGTGCCCGCGCGAAGAATTGCGCGCCGCCGTTCCGGACGGCTTCAAAGTGTTTTCGCCCGACGATGCGCGCGCGGGGACTGTTCTAGCCGGAGAATTCGGGAGCAGCTACCTCGGCGGAGGCGCGCCGTCCGCGGCAAGGCTCGCCCAGATAGCGGAAACGCATGCGGAGCTTCTCTGCGCGAACCCGCTCCCGGTATACCTGACGCCGGCGGTGCGGCCGCCGGAGCCGCCCCGAGCGGCGCAATGATTTCCCGTTCAGACGGAAACCCCGAAAAAAAGGAGACTGCAAAATGGCCCTGAACATCGTAAAAGACATCGATTCCCGCGTAAAAGTGCGCAACGTGCTGATGTCCGTTTCGGACAAAACCGGACTCGAATCGTTCGTGCCCGCGCTCGTCGCGGCCTGCCCCGGCGTGAAAATATATTCCACCGGCGGCACCTACTCGAAAGTCAAAGAAATCCTCGGCGCGAAGGCGGCTGACACGCTTGTGGCGGTCTCCGACTACACGGGACAGCCGGAGATGCAGGGCGGGCTGGTGAAAACGCTCGACTTCAAAATCTACCTCGGCCTTCTTTCCGAGACCTACAACGATGCGCACCAGGCGGATCTGAAGCGCCTGTCCGCGCTTCCGATAGACATGGTGGTGGTGAATCTCTATCCCTTCCGCGAGACCGTCGCCAGGCCGGACGTCACGCCCGAATCGGCGCGCACGAACATCGACATCGGCGGTCCGTGCATGGTGCGCGCATCCGCGAAGAACTATCTGCGCGTGGCTTCCGTCACAGATCCCGGCGACTACCTCCAGATCGCGGCGGAACTCAAGGACAACGACGGTACCGTATCTCTCGCGACACGCTTCAAACTGATGAAAAAAGCGTTTGCGCACACCGCGGCCTACGATACGGCAATCGCGGATTTCTTCTCCCGCACGCCTTGGGAGAACGTGGAAAAGACCTACACGCTCCACTGAGAGGCCGGAAGGACCGACAGGCAGTGCCGCCGCAACCCGACATCTACGCATTCGACTGCGAATGGGCGCCCGACATCGAAGCCGGGCGCAGGATTCTGCATCTTCCGCGCGAAATGTCAGGCCGCGAAGTTCTGCAGGCCATGTGGAAAGACGGCGGAGCCACGGAAGAAGACCCCGAGCCGTTTTTGAAGACGATTCGCTGCCGGGTCGTATCCATCGTCTCTGTCGTCCGCTCGCAAGGAACGGACGGCAGGCCGGTGCTTCGCCTTGCGCGTCTCCCGGAGAACCCGGACGATCCCGCGCAGGACGAAGCGTACATCCTGCGCCGATTCCTCGTTGACGGAATCGGCAGGCATTCGCCAGTCCTTGTTGGATACAATTCACGCGCATCGGACATCCACATCCTAGCGCAAAGAGCGTTCGTGAAAGGCCTTTCGGTTCCGCGGTTCGCCGAAAAAGCCGAGGCAAAACCGTGGAATTCGCCCGATTGCGACCTGATGGATCTTCTTGGGGGGCGCGGACGCGGCTTGAGCGCGTCTCTCAACGAGATAGCGGAGCTATCCGGCATTCCGGGAAAAATCGGGACGACCGGCGACGATGTGGCCGGGCTGTTCTACGGAAGGGACGGCGAACCGCCGGACTACCGGCGCATAGTGGACTACAACACGTTCGATGCAATCACGACGTATCTCGTATGGTTGAGAATGCGTTTCTTCCGCGGCGCGATCGGTGCGGCGGAATATGCGGCGGAGAAAGCGCTTGCGCGCGACTTCACCATGCGCGAAGCCGCAGCACCGGGCGGAGCATACCTTGAAAAATTCCTCGCGCGCTGGCGCGAGCTGGACCCGGCCCTTTTCGGCTCCGGGCAGGAGCAGTCTTTGACATGCCGGGAGTGAAAACAGTATACGTGTCCGGGCACAGGAATCCAGATGTGGATTCCGTCGCCTCCGCATACGCACTGGCCGGACTGCGCTCGAAGACAGGAGTCAAAAACGCCGTTCCGCTCTGTCCCGGCATGATGCCCGCACGGGCGGCATGGGCGTTTCGGCACTTCGGAGCGGAACCGCCCGCCTGCCGCGCCGACGTGTATGTCCGCGTGGGAGACCTCGTATCGACCGATGTTCCGTCGATCGGCGCGGGAGAGACTCTGTACGCGGCGCTCAAAACGCTCGACCGCTCCGGAGAGGCGGAACTTCCTGTGACGGACCATAGCGGCGTATTCATCGGAATGCTCAACCCCGCCGCGCTCCTTTCGCAATTCCTGGCGCTCACGGGGGAGGGCAAGGGAATGTCGCTTGCAGGCCGCACGGTCTATTCATCGGAGACGATGATACGCGAACTGCTGCACGCGGAAGCGCTCGCCGGGGGATGCGATCCGAGGCTGCGGAAGTTCAACGTGTACGTTGCGGCGATGTGCGCCGAGACTTTCTCCGCCCGGATGGATTCGCTCCCCGGCGCGGGCGCGGAAGCGGAGACCGCCATCGTCGTAGGCGACAGACCGGACATCCACCGGCTCGTGGTAGAACGCCGTCTGCCTCTTCTGATAATAACCGGAGCCTCGCCGCAGATCGATTCCGCGCTTTTGGAAGATGCGGCTGCGGCGGGCGTGACCATACTCGCCACCCGCTACGACTCCGCAAAAGCGACGCGCCTGCTGAAATTCTCCACGCCGGCGGGCGCCGCCCCTCTCGAAAAAGACTGCATAGCATTGCAGGCGGGCGACCGCGTGCAGGACGTACGCGCTTCGCTCCAATCCTCCCCAGACAACATATTCCCTGTGCTGGACACCGAAGGCCGGCTCGCAGGCGTAGTGCGCAAAGACGCTTTCTCCGCGCCGCCGCCCTTCCGCATGATACTAGTCGACCACAACGAGCCGGAGCAGGGAATACCCGGAATCGAGGATATTCCCGTGACAGAAGTCGTAGACCACCACCGCATCGCAATGCGTCCGACGGCAGACCCGATAAAATACACAGCGGACGCAGTCGGATCCACCTGCACGCTTGTCGAAGGTCTGTACCGCGCTGCCGGGATCGCGCCGTCGCGAGAGGCGGCGGGAATAATGCTTGCGGGAATCGTGGCCGACACGCTGCTTTTCCAGTCTCCCACGACTACTGAAATCGACCGTGCGGCGGCGGCCAGACTTTCCGGAATCTGCGGCGAATCTCCCGATGCGATAATGAAAGGGCTTCTTTCGGCCGCGTCGCCGCTGTCTTCGATGACGCCGTCCGGCGCTGTGGATTCGGACCGCAAGACGTACTCCGGGTCGGGGTACCGTTTTTCGCTGTCGCAGCTTGAAGAATCGAACTTTGAGGTGTTCCACTCGCAACGCGCGGAAATCACGGCGGCGATCGACAACCTCGCCGAGCGCGAAAAACTCGATTTCGCCGGACTGCTCGTCACGGATCCCGTCCGCGGAGATTCGGAATTCCTATACAGGGGCGCGGAAAGCGTGCGCCGCGTCCTGCCGTGGCGCCGCCGAGGAGACGGCCTCTTCATACTCCCCGGCGTCCTGTCGCGCAAAAAGCAGCTTCTGCCGCAGATACTCGCCGCATTGTCGTCGCTCGCAAAATGAAAGGATGAACCATGCCAGCGTATTCCGCCCGGACGCTCGTTCCGGAAATAAAACTGTTTGAACTCTTCGGCGTTCCCGTATATCTCAATCTGTCGTTCGCATTCATAATACTGTTGCTCGCATCTGACCTGGGTGACGCGGTTTTGGGAGTCGCCTGCGCACTGGCGCTGGCGGCATCGGTGCTGCTTCACGAGTTCGGCCATATATGGGCGGCGTCGGCGTTCGGAGTGCGCGCCAGCCGCGTAACGCTTTCGCTCATCGGCGGATGCGCGTCGCTGAACGAGATACCGCGTTCTCCCAAAGGCGAGTTCCTCACGGCCGTGGCAGGTCCGGGGGTGTCGTTCGCCATAGCGCTTTGTTCGTGGGCCGCACTGTTTTTCTTCCCGTACCACCTCGTTCCGGTGCCTGAGTTGTTTGCATCCGTCTTTTTATATACGGCGTGGATGAACACGATGCTCGGCGCTTTCAACCTGCTCCCCGGATTTCCGATGGACGGAGGTCGCGTATTCCGCTCCATCCTTGCGCGTTTCACGACACGCGCCCGGGCGACATGGTATGCGATGGCGGTCGGCCGCGCGACAGCCATAGGCATACTGCTCTGGGGCCTTTACAGATATTTCACCATCAAGGGATACGGCTTCCCGTACATAACGGTTTTCATCGTGCTGATGATATGGCGGGAAGGCTGGCGCGAATACATGATCGCGCGCCTTGAAGAACAGCGCGGCGGCGGAGTGTGGGCGGAATACATCTCTCCGCCCCCTTACGGACGCTGAGCGGATCCCGCCGCATACGGCCGCGAAGCTACATGAACCTGCGAAGGCGGGTTTTCAGCCAGACCGGCAGAAGGCGCGCAGGGCCCCACGGCTTCAAAAACGAAGGCTGCACGTAGCGCGACAGTTCGCAATGCGGCTTCACGTCGGCGTAGTCCCGGCGGTAGGAGACGTCGCGGAAAAGTTTTGCGTAATTCCTGCCGTGCGCCTCGAAAGACGCGAGTTCCGTTATCCTCTTGCGCGCCGCGCGACCGAGCGATTCGCGCATCGCCGGATCCTTTGCAAGCATTTCAAGAGCGTCGGCGAAAGCCTTGATATCCGATTTTGGGACACACCGCCCGGTATCGCCCACCATCCAATCGGTGACGCCCGGAATGAGCGATGTGACAACAGGCACACCGTTCATCATCGATTCGGCCACAGAGAGGCCGAACCCTTCAAAATTCGTCGGGGCAAGAAATACATCATATCGCGGAATGATGCCGGCAAGTTCGCTGTGAGAAACCTCGCCTTTCCATTCTACGAGTTTTTCCGCGCCTGCCGCTTCCACGCTTTTGCGCCATCCCGATTCCCAATTATGAAAATATCCGTACAGATCGCAATGCGCATCGACTCCCCGCCTTGCAAGTTCTGCAAGTATCTTCGGAATTTTGTCACATCCCTTGGAAGTGGCCTCGATGCGCCCTGCATAGACTATTTCGAGCCTTCCGTTTTTTGAATAGACCGTCTTAGGATGCGGGGCGTCCTCCACCGCGTTCGGTATCAGAACGGCCTTTACGCGGTGGCGGGCGGGGAGTTTTGCGACGAACCGGTCGAACACGCCTTTGGATATGCATACGAAAGCCGAAACGCGGTCCGCATACGCGCGGCCGAGTTTCAGCGTGGACGGATTTATCGAATGAACCGCGTTTGCGATTCTTATTTCAGAATCGAGCCAGGGAATGGCGCACAGCCAGTTCGGCGAACAGAACGTAATCACGCAGTCGCCAGGCTTCGCGAGCGCGTTCACCGTCCGGGCCATGCGGCCTATGGCGTCGCCTTCAAGGCTGAATCTGTCGTTCCCTTCCACGAAAACCGGATGGCATTCCGATTCGTATTCCGCGAATTTCACGTCGCGCCATGCGTGAACGGGCCGGACTTCCACACCTTGCGCGCGCAAAGCGCGCACAAGCGTGATGGCGGCGGTCCCCATTCCGTCGCGGTAGATTTCGTTGAAAAGCGGGAATACCGTCATGACATCCTCCCAAAAACGGATGGCGCCGCCGGAATCCGGCGGCGCCGCGCGATGCCGCGCCGTTATTTCGCGGCCGCGATTATCGCCGCGAAGGAATCCGCCTTCAGGGCGGCTCCGCCGATGAGTCCGCCGTCGATGTCGGGCTTGGCGAGGAGTTCCGCCGCATTGCCGGGCTTCATCGAACCGCCATACTGGATGCGGACGGTTTCCGCCGCTTCAGGCCCCACAAGTCCGGCGAGAGTCTTGCGGATCAGCGCGTGGACTTCCTGCGCCTGTTCGGGCGTGGCCGTGCGTCCGGTTCCGATCGCCCACACGGGTTCGTACGCAACCACAAGGCGGTTGCAGTCAGCCGCAGTCACATCCTTGAGCCCGACCTTCATCTGACGCTCGATGACCTCGACAAGCCTGCCGGAGTCGCGCTCTTCGAGCGTTTCGCCCATGCAGACTATGGCCGTCATGCCCGCCGCGATTACCGCGCGCGCGCGCTTGTTGACGGTCTCGTCGGTCTCGCCGAAATACTGGCGGCGCTCGCTGTGCCCGACAATGACGTATTTCACGCCTGCGTCCACGAGCATCCCGGTCGAAATCTCGCCCGTAAAGGCTCCGGACGCCTCCCAATGGGCGTTCTCCGCGCCCGGGGCGACATTCGTTCCGGCGCACGCGGCCACGGCGGCGGGGATGTCAATGGCCGGAGTGCAGCACACCACGTCCACGGCGACGGCGTCTTTAGTCGCTTCCGCTATCGCCTTCACGAGCGCGGCCGTCTCCGACGGCTTCACGTTCATTTTCCAGTTGCCAGCGATGATTTTCCTGCGCATCGTTCTATTCCTTCTTTTTCGGTCTGTCTGGTTGTTTCGTCAAGAGCGGGGCGATTCCCCGCCGTTTACGGTCGTTCCGTCCTCGTGCGCGCCGAAACGGCGGTACCGCACACCGGCCTCGGCCAGCATTTCGCGCACCGTGTCGAGAAACGAATAGTCCCCGCCGTATACGACTTCGCGTATGCCGGCGTTGATTATGAGTTTCGCGCACGTGAGACACGGAGAAAGCGTTATGTAGATTGTGGCGCCCTCGACTGCCACGCCGTGACAGGCGGCCTGGCATATCGCGTTCTGTTCGGCATGGACGCATCTGCACTCGTCGAGCCCCTTGCCTGACGGCATGTCGCCGGCGCAGCGCGGGCATCCGCCGTCGAAGCAGTTGCGCACTCCGCGCGGGGTGCCGTTGTATC
>Ga0310695_10012431_pt1 | contig 11928 bp, 9 predicted proteins | sample RumenRJG_04DNA_FD_203882 | JGI IMG/M metagenome (GOLD analysis project Ga0310695, IMG submission 203882) | Bovine rumen microbial communities from Lethbridge, Alberta, Canada - RJG_04 (v2) (version 2) | ecosystem: Host-associated > Mammals > Digestive system > Stomach > Rumen | place: Canada... | reverse complement strand
AAAGTCGCTGTACCGATTAAACCTGCAATAAAGTCTGGCACTCCACAAAACACAGGAAGCCCCGCAGTCAATAGCCCGTCCATCTTTATGGCAGCTTCTTTGCTAACCACACCAACGCAATCACCAGGAAGCTTAAATGGAGGGAACTTACTCTGCTCCAATGCCGTAAAACCTGCATCATAAAGAGATTTTGTGTTCCAATATGCAGTGCTGTATCGTTCTTCGGGCAAAACTGTAACAGATTTACCCGTTAAACGATATATAAAATACTCAGGACCTGAAAAAACAGTATCACACTTTTCCCAACTGTCCCTATATTGAGCTTTGAATTGTAAGAAGCGCGGAACAAAAAGACTTTTGCAAGTATCAGGTATCTCTACACAAAGCGGCTCATTCCAAAGCAAAGTAGTGCCATCTTTTGCAACAATCGTAGGACCGTTACCACTAATGCAAATACCTGAAAGACGAGAAAAAGGATCAACCCTTTCTGTATGAGCAGTATATGACTTTCTCATTTCATTTACAGCAGTTTTTAGAGCTTCAAGCCAGCACTCAGAAATGCGCCTATTTTCCTTACACTCAAAAGGCACTCGGCTAGAAGCATAAACCATTATTCCCTCATCAGAAAATACTCCAGAGAGAGCCGCTTTTAATGAAGTCGTGCCAATGTCTACGCTTAATACAGTCTTTTCGTTCATTCACTTTCCTCGCCTACCGACATCAGTCAAAAGCCAATCTTGTGAGAACCGTTCTCTTTTTCTTTTTGTATATTGCAAAGTTCCGTAATGATATACTTCGCATTTACATCGCCCTCGTCCATAAAACGTATTTTTGAAGCAAGAGTTCCAAAATCACCAGGAGTTACAGAATCGTATTTGCACAAAAGCTCAATATCTTCTTCTATAAACTCAAACTGAGGGAAAAATCGTTTTAGCAAAATCTGTACACCATCTACAGTAAGAGCTTTGAACTCGCTTATAATATGGAAACGTCTTTGAGTTGCTGCGTCCATTATCTTTCTCAAATTCGTCGTACAGATAAGAATTCCCGAAAACTCTTCCATCTGCGTCAAAAACTCATTTACAAGCGTTCTTTCCCAACTCTGATTTGCGCTGTTTCTATCGGCAAAGAAAGAATCTGCCTCATCAAAAAGCAATATTTCTCCAGTCTGTTCAGCCTCTTCAAAAGCCTCTTTTATATTCTGCTCATTTTCTCCAACATACTTGCCCATAATGTCAGAAGCTCGCTTGAGCAAAATCTTTTTGTGCAATTTTTCAGCAATATAGCGAGCAAACTCAGTTTTACCTGTGCCACTAGCTCCGTAGAATAAAAGCCTTATTCCGTTTTGTGCAGTCTTGTTCTTTTCGCTAAAGGCAAGTGCATTTTTTATCATAGAAACAATTTTATCCGCATTAACAGAGCAATTTAGAATATCCGTGTTGTATTCAGTTCCTACTCTCTCCCTCATTTTTGCCTTACCATACAAAAGTCTAGAGTTTGCTTCAAGCACGTCTTGCACATCGTCTATCACCTTATCACTGTCAGACTTATCCAAGCTCTGCAAGGCTTTTACCATATTATCCACACTTGCGCCTGTAACTCGGTAGCGACCACAAAGGTCAACCACTTTTTCCCTTACCACATCTTCTAAAGCGATATTCTCAAGTTTTGCTGCTGCGATAGACTTCAATGTGCTTTCTGTCATCTCGTTAAACTTTATCGAATATGTAAATCTTCTTCTTGTCGAAGCTTCTAGCTGTGAAGTGTGATTAACAATCCATATCACTTTATTCACACTGTTTTCGAGCATACGGTTCACAGTGCCTTTTTTAGGAGAAGAATTGCCTCCGTTCAGCAAAAAGCTCATCATCGAAAGCTGAGTTTCAAGCATAGTATCAGCTTCATCAACGATAATAACAGAATCCTTTTTCGCAAGTGACAAAAGACAATTAAGACGACAAATCGAGTTCACGCCTTTTGCATTATCAAGCTCAGAATCATTCTTGAATATAAAAGACTTTAGCCCGCACTTCTTTGCCAAAGACTTAGCATATTCAGTTTTTCCAGAACCAGGCGCACCATAAAGCAAGATATTCACAGGATATTCGCTTGAAAGAAGAGCTATAGATATTTCGCTACTCTTTTCGCTAACGGCATAGCTTGAAAGCTCAAAAGCTCCATCAGAACTATGTTCTTTTAATATATCCGAAAAGAATGTTTCAAGAGTGCCTGATGAAATACAGTTTATAGCGTCATCTTCCACATCGCCATCAGTGTCCATAAAGCCAAAGGAAACAAGTTTTCCGTCTAGCTTTAACATAGACTGCACTTCCTTGCTCTGCAAATCTAGAAAATAGCTGTATATATCATACCAAGTAAAATCATCAAGAAGGCTTGAGCAAATTCCCCATAGTTCTCTTATCTGTCTTACTCTATAGGCAAGCAATAATAGTCTAGACTCATCTTCAGTAAGTTGCAAAGAATCCTTTAGAAACTGTACAGGCGTAAGGCTTGTTGCAATCTTTTTAATGCGTGAAGAAATACGAGAGGATGCCTTGCTTTCTCTTTTGTCTATCAAAAACAAAGTCTTTAGTATGGTACAAAGAGCATCTTTGCCGCCAGCAAAAGCACAACGACAAAAGTTTACATCAATTTCATTAGGAGTTTCCCAGCTTCTAAAGGCACGAGAGATTTTATCATCTTCTCTAAAAGTGTACTTTAATACCCCGTCATAATCAAAATGATGTGTATATTTGTATCCCGTTCCCTCTTCTTCGTCATCATCTCCATCAAGATAAAACTGCAAGCTAGCAGCTCTTCTGCCTTTTTTGTAAGGAGAGCCTATTTGCTTTATATCGTCGCCGTCTTTTGCAGAGGTAAGTTTTCCTTTTTCTGCAAGTTCTACCACAATAGCTTCTAAAAGCTCTTCCAATTCCTCATTTTTATTTAATCCATCTGCCATCTTGAAGATAAGCGTTTTTAGCTCCTCTCCGTCGGCCTGCATTCCCTCAACGTTGTCTATCAGATTATATAAGTGATAAGCCACATAATAAGTTTCTGAAGCAGGTATCTTCTTAATAGAAGATTTCACACCTCTGCCCATTGCCAAAAGTCCTATTGTTCTTCGCTTCATATTACCCCTTACGGCAAATACTCTTTGTTGATATTCTTCAAAGAAGAAAAGAGTTTTTCCTTTGCCTTTACATCTCCTTTAGTAAGAGCTTCTAGTCTGCTTCTAGCATCTTTTCTGCCAGAATTGTCTTGATATGTGCAAGTACAGGTAGTGCTGATATATCCCGCCTCTTTTGCGTGTTCTTTAATTAAAGCAACATCGGCATAGCAAAGAGGTCTGATTATCGACACAGGATACTTTTCATAATTGAGTCTAGGCGGCATAGTGGAAAGTTCTGCTTTAGTAAGCATATTCATCAAAAGTGTTTCCAAAATATCGTCTAAATGATGCCCTAAAGCTAGCTTAGTGTACCCGTTTTCCACAGCATAATGCAAAAGCTCGTTTCGTCTTTGCTGAGAGCACCAATAGCAGCTCATCTTATGCCCTTCTTTCAATCTATTCTGCACATCAACAAATAAGTTTTTTAGCTCAACACCCCAAGAAGAGAGCTGATTTCTTAGCTTTGGACTCATAGTACAAGCTTCAAAATCAGTTTCAATATGTATTGCTGTAAAAGTAAAGTTTACATTGCGTCTTTTTGCTCTATTTGCAAAGTATTCTATAAGAGCTGTTGAATCTTTTCCGCCAGAAGCTCCTATTAAAATCTTATCGCCGTCTTCTATCATTTTATATTCAAAAATAGCTTTGTCAATCAAACTAAATAATTTCGGCTGTCCCATGCCGCATATTTTGCAATAAAATATATTTTTTTTCAACAGCCATAGTCTGCTTTGAAAAACAGGCTTAGCCTGTTACCTTGTACTAACATATTCTGATTTGCTATTATTAACTCTACTTTTATGGAAAACATATATTTTATTCTACACAGCATAATCTTAGGCGTAGCTCTTGCGATGGACGCTTTTTCTGTATCTATCGCCGACGCAATCAAAGAAAGCTCTATGCGCAAAACAAGAATGTGCTTAATCGCTCTCACCTATGGCTTTTTCCAGTTCATTATGCCACTTTTAGGCTATTTCGCAGTTCACACTATTGTCGAATTATTTTCCGCCTTTCAAGTTTGTATTCCTTGGATTGCCCTTGCACTATTAAGCTATCTCGGAATTAAAAGCATAAAAGAAGGAGCAAGCTCTTGTGAAGATGAAAACACAGAAGTCGAAAAACTCAGCCACAAGGGTCTTTTGCTTCAAGGCATTGCAACATCGATAGACGCCCTTTCAGTTGGCTTTACTATTTCAAATTACAGCATAATAAGCGCCTTTTCAGCTTCTCTTCTCATTGCACTCACTACTTTTATTATCTGTATGTTTGGACTTCTCATCGGCAAAAAAGCGGGCGAAAAACTAGGCAATAAAGCAGAAATCTTCGGCGGTCTTATCTTAATAGCAATCGGGCTTGAAATCTTTATCAAAGCAGCGATAAATTGGTTTTAACAAAGCTATTTCTAAGACAAATTCTCTACTACAATCCTTAGAACTGCAGTACCATACTTATCCGCTTTTGCTTCTCCCATACCAAACACATCAAGCAATGCCGAATGAGTACGAGGCTTTTTAGCTGCAATATCGTTAATCGTCTTATCCCCAAAGATGATATAAGGCGGTATATTGTTTTCTTCAGCCGTCTTTGTTCTCCAAGAACGAAGCTCTACAGCTATCTTTGCAGCCTCTTCATCGCTTGCGTCAAAGCTTTGTGCTACAGGAGCTTTCTTTACTCTGCTGCGCTTTAGATGAGAAAGAGGATTTGTGTCCAAGATTGCGCTTGTGTCCACTTTCTTTTCTTCCATAAATAGTGGCAGCATAATCTTGTCTTTATTCACAATAGCGTCATGAGCTTTTTTAGTGATAACCAAAACGCCATACTCACCAGATTTAATTAAATATCCTTCGTCTACTAAAACACTAGCAAGCTCAAGCCAAGCGTCTCTTGCAATTCCTTTTCCAATACCATAAGTTGAAAGTTTATCGTGTTCGTTGTCTAAAATTCTTTTCATCTTGCTTCCAAGCAAAACGTCGGTAACATAAGCCGCGCCATATCTTTGCTTTGTGCGAATTACGCAAGATAAAAACTTCAAGGCAGGAATCGTAACATCTTCAAGAATAGCTTCTCCCGCATCACAAATATCGCAACAAGAACCATCGCATTTCTTTTCCGCTTCGTATCTCTCTCCAAAATACTGCAATATCTGCTTTCTGCGACAAGTGCGACTTTCTGCATAATGCACCATTTGCGACAAGAGATTTTCTGCTTTTTGCCTTTCGCTCTCGTCCATTTCAGTAAAGAAATACTTGATTTTTTGTGTATCGCTTGCAGAATAAAGCAAAAGCGCATGAGAAGGAAGCGAATCTCTGCCCGCTCTTCCTATTTCCTGATAATACTGTTCAATAGACTTTGGCAAATCACAGTGAATCACAAAGCGCACATTCGGCTTATTTATCCCCATACCAAAGGCAACAGTCGCAACCATAATCTGCTTTTTATCGCGAATAAACAACTCTTGATGTTTTGCCCTTATGCTATCCGTCAAGCCTGCGTGATAATTCACTGCGTCAAATCCCGCCTCTTTAAGCCTTTCTGTCAAATCATCAACATTCTTTCTCGACATACAGTAAATAATGCCGCTCTCGTCTTTGTGTTCGCTCAAAAACTCACATATCTGGAAAAAGTAATCTCTCTTTCTCTTCACTTCAAGATAAATATTCTCTCGGTTAAAGCTAGAAATCAATTCAACAGGATTATTCATTCCAAGATTTTTAGCAATATCAACTCTTACCTGTTTTGTTGCCGTTGCAGTCAAAGCCAAACATACAGCCTTAGGGAAAAGTCGTCGTATATTCGCTATTTCAAGGTAATCAGGGCGGAAATCGTGTCCCCATTCGCTCACACAATGCGCTTCGTCTATCGTTATACAGCTTACCGTCAAGTTCCTCTCTGAAAACAAAGACAATTTGCTTTTAGTGTTCAAGCCCTCTGGCGACATATACACTATTTTTGCTTTTCCTCTGAATATCTTAGACAAAGACGCGCTATACTGCTCTGTGGTAAGAGTGCTATTTAAGAAAACAGCTTCAACACCCGCAGACTTTAGCGCGCTCACTTGGTCTTGCATTAAAGCAATTAAAGGAGAGATAACTATAGTAAGCCCTTCAAAAAGAAGAGCAGGGATTTGATAGCAAATACTCTTTCCGCCCCCAGTAGGCATAACTGCGATTGTATCGTGTCCTGAAAGCACATTGTCAATAATGTCTTTTTGTAGCAATCTAAACTCATCATATCCAAATACTTCTTTTAACACAGCCTCGGGCTGCTTCCCAACAGCCAAAGGCTGATTCTCAACAACCATAGGTTGATTCTCAAGAGATTCGGGCTTTTTCTCAACAGCATCGGGCTGTTTATCAAATAAAGATTGCTCTATTTTCTTTTGTGTGTTCTTTTGTGTGTTCTTTTTTGTATCGTATATAGCAATAAAACTTTTTGGAAAAACACCTTCTAAGCCCTTTAGAAACTCGCCTTGCAAGGGAGTGCCTGCTAATAAAAAATCTTTTGCGCCTTGTGATAGTTCAGATGAGAAATTCATAGCAATGAGTATATAAGAAAACAAGAGTATTAGTCAAAACATCTTTTTCACTATTTTTTTATCATATAACACAAAAACTCCCCTGCCTATACTCTTAGCAGAGGAGTCAAGCCCTATAGCTTATTCGCTGTCTTCAACAATCTCCACTACATCGCTAAAGCCTGTAATGGCATTCTTCAAGACATTATTGCACTTACTTATCTGGGTACGAACTGCAATGCTGTACTTTGTGCCAATCTCCAAGCTCTTTGGCACTTGGAACTCAAGCGACTGCGGATAATTCACATTCACACGATTATCTTTCACTCGAATCCACTTTGACTCGTCTTCTACCCTTGCCCCGTTTTCGTCAAGCGGTACAAAGTACAGCCCGAAGTTCTCTCCACCCAACTTCAACTTTTCGCCATCGATATGAGCAACATTACCCACAGCAATCTTGCCCAAATTATCTGGGTGAACAGTATCATAGACCTTGCTAAGAACTGGAACGCTAGAAGCCTTTATCACAGTTTCCACGCTTACTTTAGAAGCCATTCCATTGGTAAGCACGCTCGGCGTAAACTTTGCGCACAAAGCTCCCACATCGCTAGCTTTATCGCCAGTAATCTTGCCTTGAGTGCCCAAGTACATAGTGCCTAATCCCAACACATTCACAGCATAGCCCATAGAAAGCAAGGACAATATACCGTCTTGAAGCAAAGCCGCAGAGTGTTGCAACATAAGAGAAGACACACCCTCGTTTTTCTCCGCTTCATAGGCTATTATCTGTTCCAAGCCAATAGTTCTTCTGTTCACTTTGCCATAACAAGAGCCATCTTTTCCAAAATGACTGTCATACAACTTAACGCTAAGCGCACCTTCTGCGCTATCAAAGGCATTTAATTTTTTTGCCATTTCAAACTCCTTGAGATATAATTTATCTCGCTAATTCAAAAAAAATACTTGACTAAAACCCAAGGAGCAATGTATGCTTATAGCATTGATATTCGCTATAAGGACGTTGTTCCTTATCATCTCTTAGCTCTTGCTTTATGTGGTAGTTCAGCAAGAGCTTCTTTTTTTATGCACAATCGTTTTGCATATCAATCTTTACCTCCACTTTTTGATGAGTAAAACTTTCGACCACATTGCAAATCAAAAGCATAAGCGGACGAAGCACATAGTTCTCAACTGCCTGCTGATCGCTAAGACCTTCAAGCAAATCCTTTGGGCACATCAAAAACCTTGTAAAAACGTCAGTTTGTTCTTCATGATGAGCCATTCCCTCGCTGCCGTCTTTACATTTATCTGTTGCGATGAAAACGTCAAGCTCTACTAAAACATCTTTGATAATCCTTTGTATGCAATGAGCCACTTCATGCCCTATCGTGATAATGCACTTTTTATCACCGTCTAAAGCTCTCTCATACACATCACTTCTCACGATTATCTTGTTATAATCAGGCAAATAAGCTGCAACACAAGACTCCTTATGTTTCCACTCACTTTTATCAACAATCTCATAATCAAATGAGTTGTCAAACTGATTCAATACGTTTTCCATCACAAAAATTGGATTAAACGTATCTTCTAAGCGGCACTTGCAAAAAACTCTTGACCAATAAGCCGCAACTTTAAGCTGTTCTATAGAAAATATTGGTGCTTCATAACAATTTTCATCGCTCAATTTTTTCTCCCTAAAATGCTAAATCTCTTTTAGCATTTTATTTATCTCCATAATCTGAGTATCACTCAGCTTTGAAAAATCTCTCGACAACATCACAGCTGTTTCAACATAGCTCTTGTCGTCTTTTCTATCTCCCAAACTCATCTCTACCCTTCCCTGAGTGCTAACTTTTAGCTCCTCAAGTTTCTTTGCCATAGCCTCATCTAAACCATACTCCTTAACAACTTTTGCAACAAAGTCATCTGGAATAGCTCTAGTACCGACTTCAATAGCAGACAAATACGCCGCAGAAATATTCAGCCTCTTTGCCATAGCTCCTAAGACTTCAGAAGTATCAACCCTAAGTTTCCGAAGTTCCTTACCAAATGTCGTTACGTTAGCCATACGAACCTCTTAAAGCAAGATATCCTCCTCTTTTTCCACCCCTTAGTAAAGTTCATTACTCTTTATACTTAGAATTATATTCACACTTGTATTTTCTGTCAATAGCTTTCAAAATATTTTTCTACATTTTTGTAGTTTTCTTTTCTTTCTATATTGTACCTATTTCACAAAGAATAAAATAAAGATTACCATATAGATATTCAGCGCAAGAGCAAACGTCAATTTTTATTGCATAAAGCGCAATCGCAATATCAAAGTAAAGTTCTATATCTAGCATACACAAATACACCTATATTTGTCAACAAAAACTCCCTTACTTTTACACATTTTTGTAGAAAGATAATTTTTCACTAGATAAGGGTATATACACCTACTAGATAAAAGGGTCTTATCTAGTTAGATAAAGCACTCTTATCTAGCTAGATAAAGGTGTCTTATCTAGTAGGATAATAGTGACTAATCTAGCTAGATAAAAGCGATTTATCAAAAAGATGGGAAAAATATTAAAAAAACTAAGATTTTTTTACTTAACCACTTGCACAAAGTTTTGCTTTTTGATATATTACTATTCGTAACACAAACGCCGGAATGGTGGAATGGTAGACACGAAGGACTCAAAATCCTTTGCTAGCAATAGTGTGAGAGTTCAAGTCTCTCTTCCGGCATTTTTTTAAGGTTCTGCACTAAACAGAACCTTTTTTATTTCCCTAGAGCATCTCGCTAATGCCGCCAATGCCTACTTCAGTCTTTCTGTAATGCACAGCTTCTTTCATATGCTCGACTTCGATTCTTTCCGCTCCGTCCATATCGGCTATAGTGCGCGCTATCTTCATACAGCCACTAACAGCTCTTTGGCTTAGGCTATATGTGTCTTGTGCTTTATCTAAAACTTCTTTTGCCTCGTCGCTCATCACGCAATACATCAACACTTCCTGCGGTGTCAAATGCACATTTCGCTTGCCTTGTCTTTTTCTTTGCACAGAAACTGCATTTGCTATCGCTGTTCTTAGCTCCATTATGTCCAAAGGCTCGCTATCGCTATCTGGCAAATCAACGTGCATACGAATGTCTATGCGGTCTAAAAGAGGTGATGAAAACTTCTTCCAAAACTGTTCGATAGAGCGAGCAGAGCAAAGGCAGAGCTTATCGCTAGAACCAAAGTTTCCGCAAGGACAGGGATTTGTCGCAACAAGTAGCTGAAAAGAGGCAGGATAAACAGTATTTCTACCCGCGCGAGAAAGGGTAACGCTACCGCTTTCAAGAGGAACACGAAGCATTTGAAGCACAGACGCTTTAAATTGGCTTGCTTCGTCTAAAAACAATACGCCATTGTGTGCAAGAGAAATCTCTCCCGGTGTGCAACGTGGACCACCTCCGCAAATTCCTTCTATAGAAGCTGTTTGGTGTGGCATACGGAAAGGGGCTGTGCGAACTAAAGGTGCGCCTGGCTGCAAAAGTCCTGCAAGTGAATGGATTCGAGTTACAGTCTTGCTTTCTTCTTCGGTCAAAAGAGGCAACAAGCTAGAAAATCTTTGCATTGCAAGGGTTTTTCCACAGCCTGGAGTGCCATAAGCAAGTGCATTATGTCCGCCAGCAGCCGCAATCTGCAAACCTCTTACAAGGTTCTTTTGCCCTCTCACTGTGCAAATATCGTTCTCAGCCGTTACAGGAGGGAAAACTACATCGCCGATTTTCACATATCCCTCGCCAAACTCTTCTTCAGTATTTTCTTCTGCAACTTCAAAGCCCTTGCCTGTTTCAAGAGCGTTGAACGCTTCAAGCAAAGTTTCCGCAGCAAAGACTTGAGTTCCTGTCATCTTCATTGCCTCTCCCTTGTTCAAAGCAGGCACTATGCACTTGCTAATCCCCGCTTCTGCTGCCGTTGCAATAGCCGCTTGTATGCCTCGCACGCTCTTTACATTGCCGCTCAAATCAAGCTCGCCTATCACAAGCACGCTATCTTCAAATAGCTCTCCGTTGCTGCTATCTCTTTCAAGGTTTAGCTTTGCTTCAAGAACAGCCAAGGCTATCGGTAAATCAAAACCCGCCCCCTCTTTTTTGAGGTCTGCAGGAGAAAGGCTGATTAAAACTCTTTCCATGGGGAACTCTAAGCCAGAATTGCGGATAGCAGAGCGAATTCTCTCTCTACTCTCTTTCACCGCACCGTCGGCAAGTCCCACCATATCAATCGCAGGAATACCTTTTCTTAAATCCACTTCAACACTAACTATTGCGCCCTCATATCCAAAAGGCGAAAAACTGTATATTTTCATAAATATCCTCTATTTCAAATATCGTATTGTAATAAAGAAATAACTATCTTTTTGAATTTCACACTTTGTTACTAGACTTATAAGGGATTTAAGTGTATGATTATTGTGAGATAATGTCATAGCAAAATGACAAGCGGAGGCTTTTTATATGAAAATATCTACACGAGGCAGATACGCGCTTCGTTTTATGATTGATTTGGCTGTGCACAACACAGGCGGCTTTACCACCTTGCGCGATGTGTCTAAAAGGCAAAACATCTCGGTCAAATACTTAGAGCAAATCACAGCTCTTTTGAGTAAGTATTCGCTTCTAATCAGCGTTAGAGGACCTCAAGGAGGCTACAAGCTCGCCAAAACTCCAGATAAGTACACAGTCGGAGAAATCTTACGCATTACAGAGGGCAATTTAGCTCCTGTTGCCTGCCTTGAGCAAGACGAAAATCCTTGCGAAAAAAAAGACACCTGCCCTACTCTTTCTATGTGGAAGGGATTTTACAAAGTGGTCAACGACTATTTCGACTCTATCCTTTTGAGCGATCTAGTAAAGAACGTTAAGATAGAACCTATTCTTGATTACGTTATTTAACATAATATCGCTAGGGAATTAGTTCTTTTATATTGACATTTCCCTAAAATACCTGTATATTCACAGCATACTACTTTACTAGGAGATACTTCTATGGCAGAGAAAGTCGCAAAGAAAGTAACAGAACTTATCGGGCATACACCGCTTCTTGAGCTTACAAACACAGAGAAAAAGAACTCTCTAAAAGCTCGCATTGTTGCAAAAGTGGAGTATTTCAATCCTGCTGGTAGCGTAAAAGACCGCATTGCAAAGGCTATTATTGACGATGCAATCAAAAACGGCAAAGTCAACTCTGATTCTGTAATCATT
>Ga0310695_10012430_pt1 | contig 11929 bp, 12 predicted proteins | sample RumenRJG_04DNA_FD_203882 | JGI IMG/M metagenome (GOLD analysis project Ga0310695, IMG submission 203882) | Bovine rumen microbial communities from Lethbridge, Alberta, Canada - RJG_04 (v2) (version 2) | ecosystem: Host-associated > Mammals > Digestive system > Stomach > Rumen | place: Canada... | reverse complement strand
GTCTGCATCGTAAGCACTCAATTGCATAGGAGGTCTTTTAAACAAAGGGCTTCCTGTCTTTGAGATTTTTCTTGTTTAACTAAGTTTTAACTATTCTTGAGACCTTCGGAACGAACGCCATCCTTCGGGATGCCGAGTGGCCGCCTGCTTCGTCCAAGAACCTTTTGTCATATGAGAGAGCAGCGGGTATACGTCACACAGAAAGCACGGAAATACACAGAAAAAATAATGGATTAGTCTTGTAAATTCAACTTTCGTAAGTCGCGGTAGCCATAAACGGTAACGGACAGAAAGGTCTGCAGACTCTTCGTTCGGGTGAATTTGAAATTCGCCCGCAGGAGGAGATGGGGATTTCAAATCCCCGACTCACAGCAGCCGAATTGCAAATTCGGCTGAACGGGTTGGGCAACCCTATGCTGTGGTGAACGACACGGTGCGTGTGAAGGAGATTGCGGCTGTGATTCAGGTGAGCGTCTCGGTGAAGACCTGTGACGTGTGGGGTGTCATCTTTGTGTCTCTGACAGAGAGTTGATGATACTGAAGGAAGAAACGCTGCTCGGACGAGAGGTGTGACGCGTGCCATGAGCTGATGATTTCGTCGGCCTGGTGGCGGAAGCTGTCGTCGCCTGTGCGGAGGAAGAGGAGCGTTGCGAGCTGTGCCTTCGTGCTGTCGTCGTCCTCCCAGAGGAGCGGCAGTTGCTCTTTGGCTATGTCGATGCATTCCTGGTGGAAGCTGTATTTGCGATGGGGGTTGAGCTGCATCCCGAGGAAGATGTCGATGAGGTGGTTGGCCTCTGTCTTGGGTGAGAAGAAACCGGGAGCGTGGTGTACGTCCTGGAGTTGCTCGTGGGCTCGGAACGTCCGTTTCTCGGCATCCTGCGACAGGGCAGTCAGGAAGTCGCCTTCTTTCAGACTGTCGAGCAGTGTGAGCCAGTAGTAGCTATGGCAGCGGTATTCCTCTTGTGAGCGCATGATGAGGTTGTCGGACAGCAGTCGGCGGTAGTCGGCCTTCAGCGTCTGGAGCTGTCGTCCGTCGTCGGACTTCTCATCTGTCTGGGCGAGTACCTTGTCGATGACGGTGAAGAGGTCGTCGTAGCCCATCTGGATGATGGGGTAGCCCGCCTTGGGCTGACACAACCGCAAGGCGTAGTAGGCGGTGGCAAGTCTCGTCGGAGAGGGTAGGGCAGGCCCTTCGCTGAGCTGACGAAGCTCCAGGAACACCTGTGAGCGCATCGTCTCCCTGTCGTTGCGCCATACAGCGAACTTGCCCAGCTGCTCTTGTGAGCACCGGGGACGGGTGTCGAGTTGTGCGCTGAGGCTGCTCATGCTGATGCGTTCCACGACTTCTTCTTTCCTTTGCTTCCGGGGTTAAAACTGTCCGAAGAACTTCCTCGCCTCCCGCTTGGTGGCGGTGCTGACGAACTGTCGCAGACACTGTGACTTCGGGTCGTACTTACGGACGTAGTCCCTCGCCATTTCCCTGTATTCTGATTTCTTCGTGGCGATATAGAGTGCGATGTGCAGGTAGGCCCTGGTGTCAGTGGCCGCCTTGCTCTCGCGTTTCTGGTCGATGATCTCCAGTTGTTCCGTTGCCTGACGCATGATGTCAGCTTTTCCCTTGGCGTCTCTCAGCAGTTGTGCGCAGATGAGCATCAGGGCGAGGAAATGTCGCCTCATCGGGCCGTCGGCTATCGGCAGGCTTCTCTTGGCGAAGATGTCGCGTAAAGTCTTCTCGTCGAGGTAGCTGCTTACCTCCGTCTCCTTGCCGTTGACCTTTCTTTTCAGGATGTCGAGAAGCTTCTTCTGCGCCGTCGTGACAAACTCAGCATGGCGTTTGGTGTCGACGGTCTCGTTGTAGGTGACGAAGAGCTTGCGGAACGTGATGTTGAACATCGTCAGCTCCAGCTGGATCTGTACGGAGCCGTCTTTCTTCTTACGGACAGAGACGATGGTGTATCGGGCATCCTTGCTCTCGAAAGGCGTGTGGGCAAGGTTGAAGGAGTTGCCCACCTTGATGTCGTCGAGCGAGACCGGCAGGTCGAAGCTGGCATCGTTGTCGGAGCATGCGTCAATGAGCTTCTGCATGTCGGCCTGCGAGATGACGGCCTTCTTCTTCGTCCCGTTGCGCAGGAAGAACGCCTTGTCCTCATGGGTGGCGTTGGCCCGTCTGATGACCGTCTCTAACCGCTGTTCGTCGCCCTGTACGAAGAAATAGCGGCGCAGGGCAGCGCGCAGCGACAGCTTGTCGTCGGCTTCCTTGCCTTTGGCAGCTGGCTCCATGTAGGTGTATGGGATGAACGACTTGAAGGAGGGTTCCCTCCCTTCCTTGCCATCCATCACATTCTGCTCCGTCAGACAATACTCCGCTTGTCTTGGGTTGCTTGTCGACAGGACGAACCATGCATCTTCGGCGGTTGAAGGTTTCTCCATCGTTGGGCTGTGAGTACTACTTCTTTTCCGCAGGCACAGGGTGTTGCTTGCGTTAACTGCCTTATCCTTAATGGGTTGCGAGGTGTTTGTATGAAAGGCAACTGACCGAAATAAGGGATTTTGTCACTTCCGGGATAATCCAATCGGTCGACCTCGAACCATGTCGTCAGACCTTTTCGGTCTGTGGGGTCAGCGAGGCGTAACGCGCAGACAGGGCTGTCCGTCGTCGCGTTGAACCATACTGTCACTTCTTCTGCCCGTCGGTAGAGGTTGTTGTCAACCTATCGAAACGGCCGGAACGCTGACGCTCACGTCATGTATTGGAAACCCTCGGAGGGGAATTTATATAATGTAATTATATACCACACACCGTAGCGCCTGCGTATTGCTCTTTGGCGTTGTGAGACGCTGACTATATCTTGTCATGCCCCCGCTTCTCTCCGTTAAGGAGACGGGGACGCTGTTTACAAAGTGCAAAGTTACTGCATTTTCGCCTATCACGCTCATAAGAAGCGAAAAAAATAGATTCCTTTTCGTTTTTTTAGATTATTTTTTGTGTTTGGGCTATCTTTGTTGCCCCGTGTTTACATCTGTTGTGAATTTCGTGGCACGAGATGGGGGCTTCGGCCATGCGCAGTGTGCGTTTTTGTTCCTTATGAGCGTGATAAGGGAAGGGTGAATAAAAAAATCTTAAAGGGGGAGTTCAAACTTTTTCAACATGAATTGTCAGAAATGCGCACGAATGATCATCAATAATTTTTGAGAAATTAATGGGTGATTCTCGGCAATTTGTGTTTTTTCTTTTTCAACATGAATTGTCAGAAATGCGCACGAATGATCATCAATAATTTTTGAGAAATTAATGGGTGATTCGCGGCAATTTGTGTTTTTCTTTTTCAACATGAATTGTCATTAATTGAGCATTAATCCTACATTAATTATTTTTTTGCATTCTTTTAGTCGCTTCGCTTTGTAAAAGCGGCAGAGCCGAGCGCATGTGTATTCATGAGTATTCGTGTTTTTACTATGTATTTTTGAAAAAATATGTGTGTTCGTTTTGGTGTTTGAAAAAAATGTCATACCTTTGCAGGTGAAAACAAAACCACCCAAACGGGTTGATTGTCATTTATGAAGAAAATAGTAATGATAACAGGTGCCACGAGTGGTATAGGCCAGGCGTGCGCACGGAAGTTTGCCCAAGGGGGCTACAACATTATTATCACCGGTAGGAAAGCCAATGTGCTGGAAACCATGAAGAAAGAACTGGAGCAGACGGGTGCCGAGGTGCTGACGCTCTGTTTCGATGTGCGCAACCGTGAAGCATGCCACGAGGCCATCGCCTCGTTGGAAGGCCGCTGGGCTGAGATTGACGTCCTGGTGAACAATGCCGGTCTGGCTCTGGGTCTGGATAAGGAGTACGAGGGTCGTTTCGACGACTGGGACACGATGGTGGACACCAATATCAAGGGTCTGCTCAACATGACGCGCATGATTGTGCCGGGAATGGTGGAGCGCAACAGGGGTCATGTGATCAACGTGGGTAGTGTGGCTGGTGATGCCGCCTATGCCAACGGTAACGTCTACTGTGCCACGAAGGCTGCCGTGAAGGCGCTGAGCGACGGACTGCGCATCGACGTGGCCGAGTCGGCTGTCCGCGTGACCAACCTCAAGCCGGGTCTGGTGGAGACGAACTTCAGCGTGGTCCGTTTCCATGGCGACCAGGCAAAGGCTGACAACGTATATAAAGGTATCAAGCCGCTGACGGGCGACGACATCGCCGACGTGGCTCTCTATGCTGCCAATGCTCCGGAGCATGTGCAGATAGCCGAGGTGCTCATCCTGGCCACCCATCAGGCCAGCGGGTCGGTCATCGTGAGGAATTGATAATTGACAATTGATAATTGACAATTGATAATTGAGAATTCTTTCTCCGCTTCGCTATGAAAGCGTCCCTTTGGGGCCGAGCGGAGAATTGATAATGGAGAATTATGAATTATAGTGTGTTGCAGGCTTGGGCCCGGTGGGACGGCGGCGTGGTAGCGCTGCTGTGGACGCTGAGTTTCGGTTGCCTGATAGCCTTCTTCCATGAGGCCAGTTCGCTGAGCGGCATCGGGTGGTTCGCACTGGGTGCCTTCTCGCTGGTCTACGCTGCTTCGCGACTGAAGAGGTACCGCGACAACATCGCTGAGGGGAAGATCAGCTTCGGCCGGGCCTACGGCTACAGCATCATGACCTACCTCTATGCTGCCTTGCTCTTCGCGCTGATACAGTTTCTCTATTTCCAGTATATCGACAACGGTTTCCTCGTCAGTCAGTACACTCAGCAGGCCTCGTCGCCCCAGATGCAGGAGATGATGCGCCTCTATGGTCTGACGGCGGAGGACATGAAGTTCGTGCTGGAGAATATAGCGGCGCTGCGTCCCATCGACATCGCCCTGCAGTTTTTCTCCACCAACCTGATGATGGCTGTCTTCGTCAGTCTCCCCGTGGCGATCGTGATGAGAAAATAGACCCCTCCTAACCTCCCCAAAGGGACCCCTCCTCACCTCCCCGAGGGGGAGGGATAAAAAACCCCTCCTAACCTCCCCGAGGGGGAGGGATAAAAAAAGAAATAGGTAAATAAAAGAAAGAAGATGAATAAGACAGATATTTCCGTAGTGGTGCCTCTGTACAACGAGGACGAATCGATACCCGAGCTTTATGCGTGGATAGAGCGCGTGATGAAGCAGAACGGATTCACCTATGAGGTGATCTTTATCAACGACGGCAGTACTGACCACTCGTGGGACATCATCCGCGAGCTGAGCGGACGCGACCCGCAGCATGTCAAGGGCATCAAGTTCCGCCGTAACTATGGCAAGAGTCCGGCGCTCTTCTGTGGCTTCAAGGCCGCGCAGGGCGATGTCGTCATCACAATGGATGCCGACCTGCAAGACTCGCCCGACGAGATACCCGAACTCTACCGGATGATTACCGCCGAGGGCTACGACCTCGTCTCGGGCTACAAGCAGAAACGCTACGACCCCATCTCGAAGACACTGCCCACCAAGCTCTTCAACGCCACGGCGCGTAAGGTGAGTGGTATCAAGAACCTGCACGACTTCAACTGCGGCCTGAAGGCCTATCGCCGTGATGTGGTGAAGAACATCGAGGTGTACGGCGAGATGCACCGCTATATCCCCTATCTGGCCAAGAATGCCGGTTTCGACAAGATTGGCGAGAAGGTGGTGCACCATCAGGCACGCAAATACGGCAAGTCGAAGTTCATGGGCCTGAACCGCTTCGTCAACGGCTATCTCGACCTGCTGACGCTGTGGTTCCTGAGCACCTTCGGCAAGAAGCCGATGCACGTGTTCGGCTTCCTCGGCACCATCATGTTCTTCATCGGCTTCCTCTCCGCCTTGGGCATCGGCATCGACAAGCTCTGGGCGCTGTGGCATCATGTGCCGCAACGACTGGTGACCGACTCGCCCTGGTTCTACATCGCCCTGACGATGATGATGATAGGTACGCAGCTGTTCCTGACAGGCTTCATCGGCGACCTGATCAGTAGGTCGTCGCAGAATCGCAACGACTACCAGATAGAGGAGGAGTTGGGTGTTAGAAGTTAGAATTTGGAAGTTAGAAGAGGTCAATCGTAATTATCAATTGTCAATTATCAATTCTCAATTATGAAGAGGGGTCTTACCTTATTATATATGGCGATGGCGCTGATGCTGGTGGTGGGCTGTTCGTCGATAGACTGTCCGCTGAACAACAGCGTCTACTCCTACTATTACCTGTATAAGGCCGACGGGACACCCGACACGCTGCGCGACTCGCTCTCCATCCTCACCCGGCGGCTCACACCCGAGCACGACGGTGTGCTCATCAACCAAGACACGAAGGTGTCGGTCTTGCAGGTGGCCATGAGCTACGAGAACCCGCAGGACGAGCTTTACTTCGTGATGCACGGTACGCGTTCGTATAACGACACCTTGGTGACGGACAGCGGCACCTTCGTCAACACCATCACCTATCGGTTGGAGAAGATGGACACCGTCGTGGTGAAGAAGTCGGACGAGATGCACTTCGAATCGGCCGACTGCAACCCTTCCTTCTTCCACACCATCACCGACATCAGCTACACAAAGAATATCATTGACAGTATCGTCATCAACAATCCAAAGGTCGACTATGACTCGCAGACAGAACATTTCCGCATCTATTTCCGCTCTCTCGATTAGCCTCTTGCTGCTGCTCGTGGCCCTGCCTGTGCAGGCGCAGATGGGCCGCAAGGTGAAGAAGGTGGTAGAACAGCCCGACACGCTCCCCCTCTTCCGGGGCGTCGCCGTCTCGGCCGACCTCTTCGGACCGGCCATGCACCTCTTTGGCGACTATGGCCAGGTGGAAGGCGCTGTCAGGGTGAACCTGCGCGACCGCTACTTCCCCGTCGTCGAGGTGGGCTATGGCAGCTGCGACTATGTAGACGGAGCCACGGAGGTGAAGTACAAGACGAGTGCCCCCTACGGGCGTATCGGTCTCGACTACAACCTCTTGAAGAACAAGCACGACCTCTACCGTCTCTATCTCGGCGCGCGCTATGCCTACACCAGCTACAAATACGACTTGGGGCATCCCGGTGTGACCGACCCCGTGTGGAACGAGCTGGCCCACTTCGAAGCCTACGACATGAAGTGCCATTACCACTGGCTGGAACTGGCTGCCGGTGTCGATGCCACCATCTGGGGACCTTTCCACCTGGGATGGAGTGTCCGCTACCGCAACCGTCTGAGCAAGAACGAAGGTCCCTTGGGCAAGAGCTGGTATGTGCCGGGCTATGGCAAGACGGCCAAATCGAACTTCGGCATGACCTTCAACGTAATCATTGAGATCAATTGACAATTGACAATTGATAATTGAGAATTGATAATTGATAATTGATAATTGATAATTGAGAATTGACAATTATAAGATACATGTCTACCAAACGTCTGTTCCAACTGGCTTTCCTGACCTTCCTCGTCGTGGGGACGGTGCTCATCATCCGACAACAGCAGTCGATGCCTTATCAGCACGACGAGGGCATGGTGTTCGGGACGATGTACCATATCACCTATCAGAGTGAGAAAAACCTGAAGCAGGATATTGAGGCAGAGCTGAAGAAGGTTGACCAGGCCCTGTCGATGTTCAATGAGCAGTCGGACATCGCCCGTATCAACCGCAACGAGGATGTGCAGCCCGGACGGATGTTCACCGAGGTGTTCCGTCTGGCCGAGAAGGTATCGAAGGAGACCGACGGAGCCTTCGACATCACCGTGGCACCCCTTGTCAACGCTTGGGGCTTCGGTTTCAAGGAAGGCATAAAACCCACGCAGCACAAGGTGGACAGTCTGCTGAAGATGGTGGGCTACCAGAAAATCAGTCTCGACGACGGACATGTGCGGAAGAAAGACCCACGGACGATGCTCGACTGCAGTGCCATTGCCAAGGGCTATGGCTGCGATGTGGTGGCACGGATGCTGAAGAAGCGTGGCGTGGCCAACCTGATGGTCGAGATAGGGGGCGAGGTGGTCACACGCGGTGTCAACGAGAAGCGCGAGGCATGGCGCATCGGTGTCAACGCACCCAATGCCAACAACGAAGGCGACAGTGGCGAGCTGCAGGCCGTGCTGAAGCTGAAAGACAAAGCCCTGGCCACCAGCGGCAACTACCGCAACTTCTACTACCAGGACGGCAAGAAATATGCCCACACCATCGACCCGCAGACGGGTTATCCCGTACAGCATAACATCCTCTCGGCCACCGTCCTGGCTGCCGACTGTGCTACGGCCGACGCATACGCCACCGCCTTCATGGTGCTCGGCTTAGAGGGTGCGCAGCGCATCCTCGAGCAGCATCCCGAGCTGATGGCCTATCTCATCTATACCAATCAGAAGGGGGAGTATGCCATCTGGTATTCGCCCTCGATGAAGCAACGAATCATAGAAGAATAAACCGGCGGAGGAGAGATCGATGAAGTTTACGGAACAACTGATGGAGCTGCCCTTGTTTCAAGGTATGAGCTTCGCCGACATCAACGAGGTGATGGCCCATGCCAAGCTGGGATTCCACAAGGTGGCCCAGGGGAAAACCGTCGTCAGCGAGGGCGACGTCAGCGAGCCCCTCCACCTCCTCGTCAAGGGAACGCTCACCGTGAGCAGTATCGCCGACGACCACAGCTATACCGTCGTCGAAACGATGGCGGCACCTGCCATCCTTCAGCCCGAGTGCTTCTTCGGGTTGTCGCAGCGTTTCACCAAGACCTTCGTCGCCCAGACGGAGTGTCACTTCATCCGTTTAGAGAAAGTGGAGGTGATGCGTCTCAGCACCGACTACGAGGTGTTCCGCATCAATCTGCTCAACATCATCAGTGCTCAGAGCCAGCGCATCGGGCGACTGCCGTGGCGCGTGCCGCCGAAAGGACTTCGCAACAAGATAGCCCGCTTCATCGAAGATCGCTGCATGCGCCCTGCCGGCAGGAAAGAGCTGTTCATCCGTATGGAGGATATGGCTAGGATGATTGGTGAGAGCAGGCTGAACCTCTCTAACGAGCTGAAGCGGATGCACCAGGAGGGACTGATCGACGTGGGCCGCGGCCACATCGTCGTCCATGCCATCGAGAAACTGCGTAACTAAAACTTTTCTATTCATAATAATCATGAAAACAAAGACATTCACACTGGCCTTCATGGCCATCCTCTTGCTCGCATCGTGCGAGAAAGCAGTCTTCGACGAACCGAAAGACGAACCAGAAGAAACGGCCAACCTCATCCTGCGCATCGCGGGCTTTGAGCAGATACCGTTTGACACCCGTGCCCCACAGGACATCACTGCGCTCTGCTCGCGCATCAACGTGGCCCTCTATCAAGACGGCGAACGCGTGAAGACCGTCAACCAGAAGTCCGACGACAGCGATTTCGGCACCGTCAACCTGACCGTAGAGCCCGGAACATACCAGTTCGTCGTCCTGGCGCATAGCTGCTCGGGCAATGCCACAACGACCAACATCGAGAAGATAACGTTCCCCAACAACCTCATCACCGATACCTTCTACTACTACGGAGAGGTGAGCGTGGGAAGCAGCGCACAGCAGGAAGAGCTGACGCTGAAACGCTGCGTCTCGATGTTCCGCTTCGACATCACCGACAATATCCCCAGTGATGTCAAGACCATGCAGTTCTACTACACCGGTGGCTCCAGCACCTTCAGTGCCCTCTCTGGCTACGGCAGCGTCAACTCGCGACAGACCGTGAAGTTCAACATCACATCCGCACAGCAAGGGCAGCCTGCCGTCTTCGATGTCTACACCATGCTGCACGACGAGCAGGGCACGCTGAAGATGACCGTCACGGCCCTCGATGCCGCTGAGAACGTGCTCTATCAACGAGAGTTCAACGATGTGCCCATGACGCGCAATGCCATCACCCGCTATTCCGGTACCTTCTTCGACGGCGGCGGTGCGAAAGAGAACGGCTATACCTTCGTGGCCGACGGCGAATGGGATGCAGAATATAGTTATACGTTTTAATCAAACAAAAACAATAGTCGTATGGAAAAGAAAATAACCATTGCCATCGACGGCTTCTCGTCGTGCGGCAAGTCAACAATGGCCAAGGCTCTGGCCAAAAGGGTGGGCTATATCTATGTCGATACGGGAGCCATGTACCGTTCGGTGACGCTCTTCGCTATGCGCCAGGGGCTCATCACGACGGAAGGCGACCAGGTGGTCATCGACGAGGAGGGCCTGAGAAGTCGTATGCCCGACATCGTCATCAGCTTCAAACTGAACAGCGAGACCCATCTGCCTGAGACCTATCTCAACGACGAACTGGTAGAGCGCGAGATACGCTCCATCGAGGTGTCCAATCTCGTGTCGCCCATCGCCACACTGGGCTTTGTGCGTGAGGAGATGGTGCGCCAGCAGCAGCGCATGGGGCGCGAGGGCGGCATCGTCATGGACGGTCGCGACATCGGCACCGTGGTCTTCCCCGATGCCGAGCTGAAGGTCTTCGTCACCGCCTCTGCCGAGGTGCGTGCGCAGCGGCGCTACGACGAGTTGCAGGCCAAGGGGATGCCCGCCGACTATGACGACATCCTGCGCAACGTACAGGAGCGCGACTATATCGACTCGCATCGCGAGATTGCTCCACTGCGTCAGGCCGACGACGCCCTGTTGCTCGACAACAGCCACATGACCATTGCTGAGCAAGACGCATGGCTCATGGAGCGCTTCATGGAGCGTACACAAAAGTAAAGTAGGGATGTTTCTTTTAAAGAGACGGTCAGCGTACACTCATACCACGCGACCGTCTCTGATATAGATGGTGCCGCCGAGCCACTCGGTGAAAGGCTCCTCACGGACCAGCTTGTGGATGTCCGTGACGATGCCATCGGGAAGGCACACCACAACACAACGGCCTTCATCCCGGCCGTCGACGACAACATGGTGGGCTGCTATGCGGCGTTGTGGCAGTCGTTCGTTCATGATAGATCAAATCACCTCACTTGGATATCTTGCGGCCGGTGCTTCATCTCGAGCGGCTTCCCGTTCAGAGGAAGCGGCCGGTCGTTCATCGGTTGTGGCCGTCGGTCGGGATCGAGCGGACGTTTCTTCAGTTCATCGATAGCGACAGAGTCGGTTGTTGCCTTGTCGTGCAGGCTGTCGCGGCCAACAGTATCGTCGGCCTCTACATCGGTGGTGTCCTTCTTCTCCTCCAGCTTCACCTTGAGCAGCTTCACGTTGTTCAGCACCAGCAGCTTGAGCGTAGTCTGTGCATCGTTGCGCCCCGCGTCGAGATAGAAGAGCGCCTCGACGGTGCTGACGCCCCGCTTCCCTTTGTCAAGAATCTCCAGGTCGTAGTGACTGTCGGACGAGATATGGATGACCCGCGTGCCTACGCTGTCGTTGTTGAACCGTACGACGAGCTGTGCGATGGCGTTGCGAGAACCCTCTTGGAAGACAAACTGCGTGTCGAAGCTCAGTGTGAAGCGTTCGCCCGCATGAAAAGCCGTATCCGCTTCGATGCGGTGCTGCACGTAGTTGTAGGGCGGCATGGGCATCATGGCCAGCGAGCTTTCGTCGGGCCAGATATTCAGCGCCTCCCCCTCTACGCCAGCCATTCTGTTGAGATCGCTGACGGTGGCTCCAAGGGCAGTGGCTTCTTTCTCCATCCGCTCGGCCACCTCCACGTAGATCTTGTGCAACCAGTCGGCATGGCGCGTATAGTAGACCATTGACGAGTCGAAGTCGGCTTCGCTGACACCATGTTTCTTCAGGGCTGCGAGGCGGTAGAGCCGTGAGTCGTAGGCGCGGTTGTCGCCTTCCTCCTCTTGTGCCATCGCATCAGCCAGGTGGTAGTCGTAGAGGATGTCCGCCATCTTGTCGGGCTGCAGGTAGTCGCGGGGCACCGTGGGTTTGCAGGAGACGAGGAGGAGGAGAATGACGAGGTACGAGGTGCGAGGTACGAGGTACGAGATG
>Ga0310695_10012429_pt1 | contig 11929 bp, 7 predicted proteins | sample RumenRJG_04DNA_FD_203882 | JGI IMG/M metagenome (GOLD analysis project Ga0310695, IMG submission 203882) | Bovine rumen microbial communities from Lethbridge, Alberta, Canada - RJG_04 (v2) (version 2) | ecosystem: Host-associated > Mammals > Digestive system > Stomach > Rumen | place: Canada... | reverse complement strand
AACGGCGGCTTGATTCCGCTTTCTACTGTAGTTGGTATGCTCAAGAGCATTATCTCTGTCGCGCTCTTGTTTATGGCAAACACAATTTCTAAAGTAATTCGCGGTCAAGGCGTAATCTAACAGGCACAGCCTGCTTTGTTAGCCGAAGGCTGTTTTGTAAAGGCACAGCCTGCTTTGTCAGCCGAAGGCTGTTTTGTCAGTAGCCGAGGGCTGTTTTATAAAGGCACAGCCTTTTTAGGAGGTAAAGTAAATATGAAACATAACAGAAGTTTGAAAACTATATTGGAAGAAGATGTTTTTGACGTTATCAATGCAGTATTTTTCCTTGCGTTCACTCTGATTTGTATCTTTCCCTTTTATTATCTTTTTATCAACACCATTTCAGATAATAATCTGGTACAAAGAGGATTGGTTACATTCTTTCCGCGCGGGATACATTTTAACAACTACCTTGCTCTAAAGACCATCAAAGATTTGGGCAATGCTTTTATCGTAACGCTTTCCCGCACAATTATCGGAACGGCTTTAATGGTAGCGGCAAGTGCTTTCATAGGCTTTTTGATGACAAAAAGAGAGATGTGGGGAAGAAAGTTCTGGTATCGTTTTTTAATCATCACAATGTACTTTAATGCAGGTATTATCCCCGCTTTTATGACAATGCAGATGTTAGGGCTTAACAACAACTATCTTGTATATATCATTCCTGGCATTGTCGCACCCTACAACATCATTCTTGTAAAAACTTACATCGAAAGTATTCCGTATGAATTACAAGAATCGGCTATGATAGACGGAGCTTCTCACTGGAAAATCTTTATTCAAATTGTTTCTCCTCTTTGTAAGCCAATTCTTGCTACAATCGCCATATTCGGAGCTGTAGGGCATTGGAACAGTTTTCAAGATTCATTGATTTACATGCAGGCAAACCCTAAATGCTTCACTTTACAACATATTTTGTGGAATTATCTCAATACAAATACAAACCTTGGTGCGCTGATGTCTTCAGGAAGCAGCGGAAACAGTTTGGGAGAAGCGGTAGCATCTACTCTTTTGAACCAGAAAGTCATCAAATACACGATTTCTATGGTTACGGCTATCCCAATTTTGTTGGTATATCCATTTATGCAGAAAAATTTTAAGAAGGGAATTATGCTCGGCTCAGTTAAGGGCTAAGTTATACTATATTCCAAAGGGAGATTTTCTATATGAAACATTGTTTATCTGTTGTGCTTGCAAGTGCAATAGCCTTATCTTTGTTCAGCTGTGGCGGCGAAAAGACAACAAAGGCTTCAAGCGCAGAGAAAAAAACTTCTACAGAAAAAAAAGAAGTAATTACTTTGCAGGTGTACGATCAGCTGGCAAACTATTCAGGAGAACAAGTCGGTTGGTTCGGAAAGATTTTGCTTGATAAGTTCAATGTCAAACTCAACATCATTCCAGAAACAGGCAACACCTTAACCACTCGCATGGAAAGCAAGAACTTAGGCGACATCGTGATTTGGGGAGCTGATAGCGATGATTATTTGAACGCTGTGAAAAGCGGACTTTTGTTCGACTGGGAAGAAGAAGACCTCGTAAAAGAATACGGACCTGACATCTATGCGAATATGAAAAACGCAATGTACAAAAACCGTATGGTTTCAGGACAGAACAAGGTTTATGGTATTGCAAACGAGATTTCACCTTCTTCAAAAGAGCGTAGCAGCTTTATGTATACTTGGGATTTGCGTTTCGATTTGTATAAGCAGCTCGGTTATCCTGAAATCAAGAACTACGACGACCTTTTCAATGTCTTAAAGCAGATGAAAGATATTTGTCCTAAAGATGACAACGGTAAAGACACCTATGCGCTTTCTCTTTTCCCAGACTGGGACGGCAGTATGGTTATGTTCGTAAAATCTTTAGGTACTGCATATCGCGGTTGGGACGAGTTCGGCTTTGGCTATTACAATCCAGAAGACGGCACATATCACAACTGTCTTGAGGAAAATGGGCCTTACTTAGAGTCTTTAAAGTTCTTGAACCGCCTTTATCGTGAAGGACTTTTAGACCCTGACAGCCAAACACAGCACTTTGACTCTATGGCAGAAGATTACAAGAACGGCACTGCTTTCTTCCAGATTTTCAACTTTATGGGGTCAATGCTCTACAACTCAGATGAACATCTTGCAGAAGGAAAAGGTATGTTCCCTGTCTGTCCAACAAACGCAAGTCCTATAGTCTATGGTCAGTCAGTTTACGGCGCAAACCGCGTTTGGTCTATCGGTGCTAACACAGAGTATCCAGAGCTTTGTATGGAAATTATAAACTGGCTTTGCACTCCAGAGGGAACATTGACTTTGCAGTACGGGCCTAAGGGAGTAACTTGGGATTATGACGCAAACGGCAAAACTTACTTTACAGACCTCGGCAAAAAGTGCCAAAGCTCAAAGAAAACTCAAATGCCAGCAGAGTTTGGTGGCACTTTTGAAGACGGTGAGTTCAAAATGAACAACACAACTTGGTCTTTAGACGCTCCAAACCCAGATTCAAACGGAGAGAAGTACAACAAAGATTCTTGGGAAAGCAACAAAAAGGCTGCTAGTTCTACAATCGAACAGGATTGGAGAACTTGGGCAAAAGCAGATTCTGCAGATGAGTATATGGGCAAACACAAATATGTTTTAGCTCCTGTTTCTACATATTCACCAACAGAGCAAATTGATGAACTCAAAGCAAAGTCAAATCAAGTGGCTACTTGCATTAAAACAGGCACTTGGAGAGCTATGTATGCTAAAAATGATGAAGAGTTCAAAAGCCTTGTCGATGCTATGATAAAGGAAGCAAAAAGCTACGGCTTTGATGAGTGCAACGAGTATCAGACTGTTGAAGCTCTAAACCGCAAAACCGCCGAAAACTTGCTTAACTTTTAGCAGGCACAGCCACTTATAGCAGGCTCAGCCTGTTTTGTCAAAAACATAAGGAGATAATATGCGTACACTGTTCAATGATGATTGGTATTTCAAGAAGTTTGTTTTGGGTTCTGGTGAATTGACAGAGCCAAAAGACAAAAAACTCTTTGAGCCTGATGACTTCTATGAACAGTGTACTGCAGCAGCCACAGGCTGTTTCTCAAAAGAGGGCAGCCTTGTAAAGATTGAGATACCGCACGACTATCTTATTTACGATACAAAAAACCTGTATCAAGACAGCGTCGGATATTATCGCAAAGACTTTTCACTAAACTCGTTTGATTTTTTACAAGAGAGCCTTTGGTTCCTTAAATTCGAGGGCGTATATCAGAATTGGGCTTGCTATGTAAACGGCAAAAAAGCTATTGAATGGAAATATGGATATTCTACAGTAGAAGCAGAAATTACGCCGTATTTAGTCAATGGCAAAAACACAGTCGAAGTCGTATGCGTATATCAAAGCCCAAATACTCGCTGGTACTCTGGTGCAGGCATTTTCCGCGATGTCTACCTTATTGAAACAGGCAAAGTAAGAATCGCAAGCAACGGCGTTTATTTCTCAGCTACAAAAAATAATGCAGACTGGGATATTTGTATTGAAACCGAAATCGAGAGCTACAGCGATAAAATCGAAAATATTTCTGTAAAGCACGAAATTCTTGACAGTGCAAACAAGCAAATTACACTAAGTGATGTAGAAGAAAGTTTTAGTAAAACTGGCAAAAACATTTTGCACATCTTCAAAGCAAAAGCTCAAAATGTAAAGACTTGGGACATTGAAAATCCTAACGTCTATAAATTGAAAAGTACTGTTTTTGGGGGTGAATCTGGTAAAACATTCGATAAAATCGAACAAAACATCGGATTTAGGTCTATTTTTGCCACTTCTCGTGATGGATTTTTCTTGAACGGCAAGCGCATAGTACTTCACGGTGTTTGTGAACATCACGATTTCGGCTCTCTTGGTTCTGCATTCAGCAAGACAAGTTTACTCCGTAAGTTCAAGAAATTACGCTCGATGGGAGTGAATGCAATCCGTTCTTCTCATAACCCGCCCGCTCCATATTTGCTAGATTTAGCAGATGAGCTAGGCTTTTTAATCATCGACGAATGTTTTGATATGTGGGAAAAGCCAAAGACAGAGTTCGATTACGGCAACTACTTCAATGAATGGAGCGAAAAAGACTGCACAGCATGGGTCAAACGAGATAGAAATCACCCTTGCGTGATAATGTGGAGTATTGGCAACGAGATTTACGACACACACCAAGGAAACGGACTTGAAATCACAAAGCGACTTTCTGCAATAGTAAGAAAGCACGATGCAAAAAAGAACGCATTTATCACGATTGCATCAAACTATATGTACAGCCCAAACGCTCAAAAGTGTGCAGATGAGATTGATTTTGTAGGCTACAATTACGGAGAGCGTTTTTACGAAGAGCACCATGAAAAATATCCCGATTGGATAATTTACGGAAGCGAAACTGCAAGCTGTATCCAAAGCCGTGGCATTTATCACTTCCCGCTTTCAAACCGCCTTTTGACTTACCCCGATGGACAATGTTCATCTCTCGGCAACTGCTCTGCTTCTTGGGGCGCAAAAGATGCGGTTACAGTCGCAAAACAGGACAGCGTAACACCTTACACACTTGGTCAGTTCTTGTGGTCGGGCTTTGATTACATAGGAGAACCAACTCCATACAAAACAAAGAACTCATATTTTGGGCAAATAGACACAGCGGGCTTTGAAAAAGATACTTTCTTTGCCTATAAAGCCGCTTGGGTTTCTAAGGAAAAAGAGCCCTTTGTTCATCTTTTACCGTATTGGGACTTTAACGAAGGGCAGCTAATCGACATCAGAGCTTATACAAATTGCACTTCTGTAGAATTGTTTGTAAACGGCGTTTCTGCAGGTGAAGTAAAAAGCGACATCACTGCCGTTTGGGAAAAAGTTCCATACAAAAAAGGCTCGATTTTAGCAATCGCAAAAGACGAAAACGGAAAGGAAGTAGCGCGAGAGGAAAAACATTCGTTCTCTGACGCAGAAAGTCTTTCTGTTACGACAGAAGATATTTCTATAGAAAACTTTGCTTTTGAAAACGATGAAAACATACATTTCATAGATATTTGTGCATTGGACAAAGACGGTTATGAAGTGAGCAACTCAAACCGTTTAGTCAAAATCACGACAGGCGAAGACACCGAGATTTTGGGCGTAGACAACGGCAACAGCACAGATTTCGAGCAATACAAGAGCAAGAATCCGCATTATGTAGAGCGCAGACTCTTTTCTAATCGACTTCTTGTTATCGTTCGTGGAAAGGCAGAAATCAAAGCCGAACTTGTAAAAGAAGAGATACCAATTCGAAAAATAGAACTTATCGCTTCTAAGCCGCTCAATTTTTCAAAGCAAAATCAAACTATAGAAGTTGAAGCAATCATTTACCCAGAAAATGCTTCTGAGAATTGCAAAAAAAGCATTTCTTGGCAAGCTATGATGATTGAGGGCGTTGAAAGCGATTGCGTCAAAATCAGTACAGAAAAAACAGTGCGTGGCGAAAAAGCAATCATCACAGCTCAAAGCGACGGCGATTTCCGCTTGACCTGCACGGCAAAGAACGGCGGAGAGTTCGTTGAAGTCATCAGCGAGCTTGAAGCGAATGTTTCAGGTTTCGGAAAAACATCGCTAAATCCATATCAGCTCATTCAAGCCTGCAAATGCACTGCTAGCCACTTCCCGCTACAGCTTAGCTTTGAGGGCGGAGCTGTTACAAAAGACGGCGGCGATTACTACTACTTTGACCGCTTAGACTTCGGAGCAAACGGTAGCGACACGCTTTCTGTCCCGATTTTCTCTTTTGACACAGAGCTAGATTTTTCTGTTTACGAAGGCAATTTTGGCACAAAGGACTGTAAACTTCTCACCGTCTGCCACTACTCCGCCCCATCGATTTACAACACTTACACACCACGAACATTCACACTTCCTCGCCGACTGTTTGGAAAAAAGAGCTTGAGTTTCACCTTTGACAAACGGCTTTATTTTCAAGGCTTTAGCTTTGAAGAATCAGCAAAGGCGTTTGCAAGGCTTTCAGCTTTAGACGCAGACGCAATTACAGGCGATAGCTTTGCAAAAACAGAATTTGCAGTTGAAAAAATTGGCAATAATGTTTCGCTTGATTTTTCTGCAATGGATTTTGATAAAAACAAAGCAAGTAAGATTACTATTTGCGGCTATGCACATGGTAATAATACGATAAATCTTATCTTTGCTTCTGAAGACACAACAAGCAGAGCTACAATAGAGTTTGCAAGTTCTGAGGATTATGAGGAGCGCACTTTTGATGTTTCAGGATTGACGGGCTTGTGCAAAGTGAGCTTTATCTTCCTCCCTGGCTCAAACTTCGACTTCAAGTACTTTCAGTTTGTATAATAACGGAAATATGGGCATAAGAAAAAATATCTTACGCCCATAAGTAATTACAAAACAGTTTACTTCACGCAATAAGCAGGATTTGGCTCAAGTTGAACTTCTCGTCCCTCGCGAACAATGCCATATACAGGTCGCCCTGAGCCGTCTGTCCAAGTAGGGTCTATCCAATACGTAACTCCGTCTGTTGCTTCCACCCAGAACCAAGCATGATTTGTCGTGCCGCCGTGCGCATAGATATGATTGTGACTGTAGACAACAACAGGAGTATTATTTATAGTCCAATTCGGTACTTCTCCTGTGTTTGCAATACGATATTTAACAATATCATTAGCTCCTGTCTGTTCAAACGTTGATACCATCCAGAAATTAGCAACTTTGGGATATACACTTCTGTTGTTTAAAAGCTCTTGATATGCAAAATCTGCGTAATCAAAACAAATTCCTTCAAACAATGTAGTTCCTTTTGAATATTCGCCTTCTTTCGCAAGATAATGCTTTATAAGGCTCGTCTTGTAATAATCAGTAGGATTTTTTGCTCTGAAATCGCCTGTATATGCCTCATCATACACACCTTTACAAGCAACTTTTACAGCAAGCCACTGGAGCTGATCAGCAAGATTTGCATCATAGTAATAATCTCCATCTTCTGTAGGAAGAACAGGAACTAAATTGCGGTCAGAATCAGGAATCTCGTTTGGATTAAATGGTGTTATTTTTGCAGGCTTGAGCTTTGGAGGCTTAATGTCTTCATACATCTTTCTTGGAATATATCCAACTTCATACCCAAACTGTCCTTCATGTTTCTTTTGTTCAGCTTTATTCTTTTGAAGCACTTTTAGATTTTTAGGAGGACAAATAGTTAGAAGATAAACACCTGTAGAATCCTCATAACACCCTTGTGCAACAGCAGCTGTAGCCATATAAGAAGCAAGTTCTCCCAAATCTTCAGCACTATAATAGGAAATTGCAGATGTATCAGAAAAGAGCATTTTATTAACTTTCTCTGCTCCATACTTATCTATAAGACCACCTACAACTTCCCAGTAAGGGCTTAAAGGTCCTGTTGGAGTCCAAGGTTCTTTCCCTAATAGTTTTCTTAATTCTTCCATCTCCTTTTTGTTATACTTTCTTGATTGGATATTTTGCCATTGCACTCCATCATAAGCTTTATAAAATCCGTACATAGTAACAACTTTTCCATCTGGAAGAGTACAGTTTTTAACTTTGAAATCGCTATAGTTAGTAACATCTGTAGCACCATCTTCCAAAGCTCTTCTGTTCGGTGTTGAAGCACAAGATACTAAAAACAATGTAACAAATAAAATGCCTATGCTCACAATACAATAAACATTCTTCCTGTTTTCCATAAAAACAAATTCCTCCAATAACACTTTATGGCTTCTGAAGCTATAATCAATTTAAAAATATAGCATACAAAGCGTTATATACTTGCTACTATATAGTACTAAAAGCAATATGTCAAGAAAAATATAGCATACCATGCTATAAACAAAGGACATGAAAATGATAGACGAGGATTTCTTTAGAGATAGACTTAGACATATCCGTAGCGAAAAAAAGATTTCTGCAAGAGAAATGAGTTTAGCTCTCGGTCAAAATGAAAGCTATATAAATAAGATAGAAACAGGAAAAACTTCTACAACAATTTCATCTTTTTTAAATATCTGCAATTACTTATCTGTTACCCCATCAGACTTTTTCAACGATGATTCATATAGTAATATAGAAATAAACGAAGTAGCATACTACTTTCAAAAGCTAACGCCTAGACAGTCTTGCTATATGCTAGAGTTTCTGAAAGATTTATCCCACGAATATTGATATATTATAAGCTTTGTCATATTGAAAGAGCTTTCTGTTCGTTTAAAACAAAATATATGAATTATCTAATATCTGTCAATCTTTATGACCTTGCAAGATGAGCGGAATAGTGGTATTTTTATAGATGAACCTATTTTATAGAGAGGAATCCGATGGATTTTGTTAAGGAATTAAGAGAAAAGGCAAAGAAAGCGGGCAAAACTATCGTTTTGTGCGAAGGCGAGGACAAACGTGTTGTCGAGGCTGCTAGCGTTATCACAAAAGAGGGAATTGCAAAGATTATCCTCTTGGGAAACAAGGACGATATTGCAAAGTTCGGCTTTGATATGAGCGGCGTTAACATCGTTGACCCAAAAACAGACGCGAACGCTGACAAGTACGCAGAGATTTTGTTCAAGGCTCGCGAGGGCAAAATCAACAAGAAGACAGGGCTTCCTGAGTACGCTGATGTTGCTGCTGCAAAGGTTGCCGCGCTCAAGGATTACACGATGTACGGCGCACTTATCCTCAAGGCAGGCGACGCTGACGGCTTTGTTTCTGGCGCATGCCACTCAACAGCAAATACTCTCCGCCCAGGCTTGCAGGTCATCAAGACTGCTCCTGGAGTAAGCACTGTCTCTTCTTGTTTCATCATGGTTACTTCAGAGGGCGCAAACAAATATCTTCCGAACGGCATCGCAGTTTTCGGCGACTGCGCTATCAACATCAACCCGACAGAAGAGCAGCTCGCTGACATCGCAATCGCTTCTGCAAACACAGCAAAGGTCATCGGCGGCATTGAGCCGAAAGTGGCAATGCTCTCATTCTCAACAAAGGGAAGCGGTGCTGACCCGAAAGACGGCGACACAGTCGGAAAGGTTGTCCGCGCTACAGCTTTGGCAAAGGAAAAGGCTCCGGACTTGGCTCTCGACGGCGAGTTCCAGTTCGACGCGGCAATCGCTCCAGAAGTCGGCGAGCTTAAAGCACCGGGAAGCGCAGTTGCAGGACACGCAAACGTCTTTATCTTCCCGAACATCAACGCTGGCAACATCGGCTACAAGATTGCTGCACGCATGGGCGGCTGGAAGGCGATTGGCCCTGTCTGTCAGGGATTCGCAAAGCCGTTGAACGACTTGAGCCGCGGCTGTAACGTTGACGAAATCGTTGACACTGTTGCTGTAACTGCTCTTCAGGCATAAGTTCGCCAAAGCGGATTTTTACCGTTTTATTCTGTTTTACCAAAGAACTCCATTATGCTCTTATAGAGATAATGGAGTTTTTTATAATATTACTAGCGAAATTGATGTAAAATTGTGACATATTTAAGAAAAATGTACTATACTATTGGTATGAAGACAGCTAAAAGAACCTCACTTGTCAAGAAAATGGCTATTGGCATTACCGCGCTAACTTTGTTTTTTGTTATAGCGTTAGGTACTATCATTTATATTCGTGTGCAAAATCTCAATAATGCACAGTTCTCCGAAAAAATCAATCAGTCGCTCACCCTTATGGACGTTACAATGCGCAATCATTTTGAGAGCATTTCAACATCTGTAGAGCTTTTTTCCGACATAGATTTAATAAAAGAAGATAATGACAACATAAAATCCTATGTCAATTTAACTTCTTCAAGTGGCAAAATCGCTATGACTCCGCTTGAAAACGGCGATTACGAAGCGAGTGTATATCGCTTATCCCGCGCTTTTGTTAATAATAAGAAAGAGCTTTTAGGAGTGAGCTTGGCATTGGAAAGCAATGGTGCATTCACTCGCTATCCTGAAGTTGCCCGCACAAACAACTACGACAGCCGCACTCGCTCTTGGTACACAGACGCAGTTAAGGCAAACGGCAAGGTGCATTTTTCAAAGGCGTACACAACAAGCGCAGGCGAAACAGTTATCGTTGCTAGCCGCCTTATAAAGACCGACAGCGGAAAAGTCCGTGGAGTTGTTACAGCAGACGCTGATTTATCGAACTTACAGGAATTGTTCCGCTCCATTTCGGGAAACGACAACACAAAGACTTCGGTGATTTTGTGCGATGAAGACGGCTCGATTTTAGTAGATACTATTCACCCAGAAAACCTGTTCAAAAACATCAAGGAAACAGGTATTAAGGGCTTAGCAGCGTTTGAGAGCGGCAAAGAGCTTACGTTTAGAGAGTGGCTCAATGGATACGGCTTTGAAGTGCAAGTCATTCCGTCGAAAAACGGCATTATTCCGCTAAATTATATCGTTATTGTGCCAGATGTGGAATCAAAAAAGAGCAATCAGGCTATCATTAAATCTATGCTTTTGCTTTTAGCTATTGCGATAGCAGTCAGCTTGATTACTTCTCATCTTTTTGGGCGCACAGTTGCAAAGCCTTTGATTAAAGTTACTGCTATCTTGAAAAACATTTCAGAGGGCGACGGAGATTTGACGCAAAGGCTTCCAAAGCTGTCAAAAGACGAAATCGGAGACCTTGCAGAGCATTTTAACGCTGTTATGGAAAAACTCTCTGCTTCTATCTCTTCCGTAAAGGGCGAATCAGAGATAATGCGCAACATCGGCGAAAACCTTGCAGACAACGTAAATGCCACAGCAGGCGCGACAACAGAGATTTCTAGCAACATAGAAAGCATGCGCTATCAAGTGCAATCACAGTCGGCAGGAGTGGAAGAAACTACAGCCACAATGCGCAGTATTGTAGACGGCATTTCAAGACTCAATACAGACATAGATTCTCAATCAGCAAGCGTTGAAAACTCTTCAAGTGCTATCGACCAGCTTGTAACAAACATAAGAAACGTTACAACCATTCTCGAAGAGAACTCAAAAAATATGGATAATCTCACTAATTCAGCAGAAGAAGGACGCACTTTAATCGCAAAGACTGTAGATTTAACACAGAAAATCAGCGAAGACTCTAAAGGTCTTATGGACGCGTCAAAGATTATTCAAAATCTTGCTTCTCAAACAAACCTCCTTGCTATGAACGCAGCTATTGAAGCAGCTCACGCAGGCGAAACAGGAAAGGGATTTGCGGTTGTTTCTGACGAAATCAGAAAGCTCGCCGAAGATTCAAGCGCACAGGGAAAACACATTTCTGATGTGCTATCTAAACTTGGTCAGCTTATTGCAACAGTTGTAAAGAGCGCGGAAAGTATCCAAAAGCAATTCGCCATCATCTTTACAAACACGCAGGCTGTAAGCACTCAAGAAGCTGAAATCAAAAGCGCAATGGAAGAGCAGAGCGAGGGAAGCCAGCAGGTTTTGGACGCAATGAAGCAAATCAATTCGCTTACCACACACGTTAAAACCGAGTCTGCTGCAATGAAAGAGGGAAGCAAACAAATCCTCGATGAAATGTCGCGCCTAGCAGAGCTTACTTCAGAAATAAACAGCGGTATGAATGAAATGACGACAGGAGTTGTAGAGATTAACAACACAATGCAAGAGATAAATCAAAAGTCTTCAGACACAAGTCAAAGCATTTCAAAAGTAGCCGAAGTTTTGGCAACATTCCGAGTTTAACAGCCATCTTTTTCGTAAATTCACTCATATCTACTAGATAAGCCACTATAAACCTACTAGATAAGACCCTTTTATCTAACTAGATAAGAGTGCTTTATCTAGCTAGATAAGAGCCTTTTATCTAGTAGGTGTATATACCCCACTTCTAGCTAGATAAGACCACCTTATCTAATGAACAAGACTTTTTACCATTTAATTTCTTT
>Ga0310695_10012428_pt1 | contig 11929 bp, 8 predicted proteins | sample RumenRJG_04DNA_FD_203882 | JGI IMG/M metagenome (GOLD analysis project Ga0310695, IMG submission 203882) | Bovine rumen microbial communities from Lethbridge, Alberta, Canada - RJG_04 (v2) (version 2) | ecosystem: Host-associated > Mammals > Digestive system > Stomach > Rumen | place: Canada... | reverse complement strand
ATTTATTTATTATTAGAATTCAATAAATTAAATATTTTTTTATTAATTAATTTAATAAAAACTATTATAATATAAAAATTAACATAAAATAATATCAATAAATATTATTTTTGCTCTAAAATAACAAAACAATAAGTAAACAATATATTAAAAAATCTATAGAATATAAATTTTAAAAAAATCAAAAATAATAGTAAAAGAATAAAATATATTAAAAATATTCAAATATTGATACAATTGATTTAATATTTTATTTTATTTATTAAAATATCTATATTATTTACATTTTTAAAATTAATCAAATTATATTTATTTAATTAGTCAATGAATACTTTTGAATTTTTTTTTTTTCTTCTTTTCTTCAATTTTTTCTTTTATTTTTTATTTGAATGATATTGTCAATATTGAAAAGAAAAAAATTAGATAATATTTAACAAGGAAATTATTTTGAAAAAATTTAATATATAGAATTATTGATTTAAAAACTTATTTCATATATAATAAAGGTTACATTATTATTCAAAAAACAAAAAAAAATTTAACGTAATACATATTTTTTATTGAACTAAATAAAAAATTAAAATTTGAAAATTAAAGTTTCAAAAATAAATTATAAAAAAATGAGTAAAGCCATCGGAATTGATTTGGGTTTAAATTATGTTCGTGTAGGTGTCTGGAACAACAAAAAAGTAGAAATAATCCCAAATGAAATGGGTACAAATAAAACTCCATGTGTAGTATCATTTGATGGAAATGAGTGTTTAATAGGTCAAAAAGCAAAAGAGAAAATAAGAACAAATTTCAAAAACACAGTTTATGATGTAAAACGTTTAATAGGTCGTAGATTTACTGATAAAATTGTACAAGAGAATATGAAACGTTGGCCATTTAAAGTTGAAAAAGATGATAAAACAGATCGTCCTCTTATAGTAGTTGATTACTTAGGTCAAAAAAAGAAATTTTTACCTGAAGAAATTTCTGCAATGATTCTTGGAAAAATGAAAAAAATAGCTGAAGATTATGTAGGTAGTGAAGTTAAAAATGCTATTATTACTGTTCCAGCTTATTTTAATGATAGTCAAAGACAAAGTACTAGAGATGCTGGGAGAATTGCAGGATTAAATGTTATGAGAATTATTAATGAACCTACTGCTGCTGCTATTGCTTATGGACTTGATAATAGAAGTAGTGAAGAAAGAATTGTTTTAGTTTTTGATTTGGGAGGAGGTACTTTTGATGTTTCTATTCTTTCTATTAATGAAGATACTTTTGAAGTTAAATCTAGTAGTGGAAATACTCATTTAGGTGGAGAAGATTTTGATAATCAAATTATGGAGCTTTGTATTCAGAAATTTAAAGAAGAAACTGGAACTGATATTACTGGGAATCAAAAGGCTTTAAGGAAATTGAAATTTTATTGCGAAGCTGCTAAAAGAAATTTATCTAGTGCAGTTGAAACACATATTGAAATTGATAATTTGGCAGAAGAAGAAGATTTAGATATCACAATAACAAGAGTTGATTTTGAAGAACATTGTAATGAATTATTCGAAAGATGCTTCGATTCAATAAAGCAAGCAATGGAAGAAGCATCATTATCTAAAAAAGATATTGATGATATAGTGTTAGTAGGAGGATCAAGTAGAATACCAAAAATACAAGAAATGATAAAAAATTATTTTAACGGAAAGGAACTATGTAAAAATATCAATGCTGATGAAGCAGTAGCATATGGTGCAGCATATCAAGCAGCAGTAGTAAATGGAAATGAAAATCCAAAAGAAAAAAAAGAAAATGAAAAAAATGAAGATGATGGACTTGAAAAATTAGTTCTTGTTGATGTTACTCCTCTTTCATTAGGAATTGAAACACAAGGTGGTGTTATGAGTGTTGTTATTAAGAAAAATAGTCCTATTCCAGCTAAAAAACATAAAACTTATAAAACTACTTGTGATGATCAAGAAGAAGCAAAAGTTAGTGTTTTTCAAGGAGAAAGAAAGTTAGTTGCTGATAATTTTAAAATTGGAGAATTTACTATTAAAATTAAAGGAAGGGGAAAAGCTGGTTCTATTAAATTTCAAGTTATTTTTGAATTTGATGTTAATTCTGTTTTAAATGTTACTGCTAAAGAAATTAAAGAAAATAATGAAGAAAATTTAGTTGTTACTGCTGAAAAAATGCAATTGAATGATGAAGAAATTGAACAAAAAATACAAGAAGCTAAACAATATGATGAAGAAGATAGGAAACGCCTTGAAATTACTAAAGCAAGAATAGAATTACAAAATTTGTGTTTTGATAAGAAAAAAATTGCTAATGAAAGGCAAAATAAAATTATTGATGAAATTATACAATGGATTAAAGATAATAGAGAAGCTACAATAAGTGATTTTGAACATCAAAAAAAGAAATTATTAGATTGTTTTAAGTAAAATATAAAAATTTTTAATATTTAAATAATTATTCATAAAAAAATAATAATAAAAATATTATTCAATCTTAAAAATGTGAATTTTTAATAATATTTAAATAATTTTATAATAATTAATTTAACTCTTGAAATTTTTTTTCTAATTCCTTTTTCTCAAAAAAATTATCATTTTTCTCATTTTCCTTAATCCATTTTAAAATTTCTTTTGCTTTAGAAGTTTTCTTTTCTAAACATTTTTCTTTTAATTTATTTTTATATTTTATTATTGCTTCATTTTCTTTATCTTTAATTCTCATTTTTTCTGCTTCTTTAATCATTTTTTCTAATTCTTTTTTATTATAGTTAGAGAAAAGATTCTCAATGACAATTTTTTTTGATTTACTTGTTCCAACTTCACCTGCAGTAATAGTAAGAGTAGAATTAACATCAACATAAAAAACAACTTCAATATGAATTTTCCCAGCAGGTGCTTTAGTAATATTATCAAGATTAATTTCATTTAAAAAAACATTATTTTTACAATTTTCATTTTCTCCTTGATAAATTTTAAAATTTAATTTTGTTTGATTATCTCTATTAGTAGTAAATGTTTTTTTTTTATGAATAGGAATTTTAGTTCCTCTTTTAATAATAAATTCCATTTTCCCATTAGCAATTTCAATACCTAAAGAAATTCCAACAATATCAAAAAGTAATAATTTATCATTTAAAATATCTCCATTAATTATTGCAGCTTGATATGCAGCACCATATGCAATTGCTTCATCAGGATGACATTTATAAGTTTTTAATTCTGATATACCAAAAAAATTTTTTACTATATTTTGTACTTCTTGTATTCTTATTGAGCCTCCTACTAATACTACATCATCAATATCTTTTTTATTATAATTTGCTAATTCAAGTGCTTTTTTCACACAAGGTAAAAGTTTATCAAAATGTTGTTTACAACAATCATTAAATGTATCTCTTGTTATTCTTATTTTCATATTAATATTTCCTTGAATACCATCAATATTAATTTCTGTCTCATCCATTAATGATAATTCAATTTTTGCTCTTTCACAAGCAATTTTTAATCTTTGAAGAGCTCTTGAATTTTTAGAAAGATCAATACCATTTACATATTCAAATTCCTTTAAACAAAAATCAACCAAACTATCATCAAAATCTTGTCCACCTAAATGTGAATCACCATAAGTCGATTTAATATCAATATAATTATCATTCTCTTCATTTTCAGTAATATTTCGTTTAATATTCAAAACAGTAACATCAAAAGTACCACCACCTAAATCAAATATTAAAACTTTTCTGTCCTTATCATATCCATTTTCAAGTCCATATGTAATAGCAGCAGCTGTAGGTTCATTTATAATTCTTAATACATTCAATCCTGCAATTTTTGCTGCATCAATTGTACATTGTCTTTGTACTTGATTAAAATATGCTGGAACTGTTATTATTGCATCTTCCACTGTATCATTTAAATATGTTTCTGCTATTTTTTTCATTTGTTCAATTATCATTCCTGAAATTTGTTCTATTTTAAATATTTTTTCTTCATTTTCATAATTTATTTTTACTAAACATCTACCTAAAGTTTTATCTTTTTCAACTTCAAATGGTAATTTTTTTATGTCTTTTTTAACATTTGGGTCATCATATTTTTTTCCTATTAAACGTTTTGAACTGTAAATTGTATTTTGGTTATTTTTTATTATTCTCGCTTTTGCTTCTTCACCTACAAAACGTCTATCTCCTAAGAAAGATACTATTGAAGGAGTTATGTATTTCCCTTGTTGATTTGGGATTATTACAATTTTTCCACTTTCCCATAATCCTACACAGGAAAATGTAGTTCCTAGATCTATTCCTATTGCTCTTTTTTTTTTAGGTTTCATTTTTTTTCAAATTATTATTTTTTATCATGAACTTTTTTATATTATTAATATTTTTATTTTTTTTTTTCTTGAATTTTTTTTATTAGATTTAGATTGTTCTATTATTAATGATATTTTTATTTTTGTTGATTTATAATAATTAAAATAAAAAATAGTTATCTTTTTTGATTTATATAATTTATAATATATATTTTATTTTCCCTAGAATTATATAAAGATAAATAAAAGAAAAATAGGTTGATATTTTTTAAATATATATATATAAAAAATATCAAATTTCTTTTGAATAGCTTAAATTATTATACATTAAAAAAATCAAATGATTTTTATTTGTTTAGATTAATAAAATAATTATAAGAAAAATAATTGATTTTATATAAAAATTAAAAACAAAAATATTATGTGAAGAAATATCAAATATTTAAATTAATAAATTACAATTTTAATATAGTAAAAAATCATTTAATTTAATCATATGTAATCATATTTAAGAAAAATAAAAATAAAAAAAGGAATATTTAAATTATTTTAATTTTAATATTATATTCAACTGTACATCTCAAAACTAAAAATTATTCTTTAATTTTCATTATAATATTAAGACAATGATTAATATTTATATACATTTCTTCTAGTTTTATTTTTTAATTATAATAATATTCAATTGTTCAAAACTTATATTTAGTATATGATTTATTAAAAAGATATAAAATTTAACTATTTTATATTTTTGATTTCAATATAATTAATGAAAAGGACTAAAGAGTAACTTTTTATATAATTGTTTAGAATATTATTATTGAATATTAGTTTTTCAAATTTAAAATTAATATTGAATCAGATATCTATTATAAATTAATGGATAAGAATAAAGAAAACATCAAAAAAAATTCAAGGAAAAAAGGCTCATCATTATTACCTGATTCCTTTCTTAATAAACTATATAAAATAACAAATAAATATCAATTATATGATACTATAACAATAATTAGAATTTATAACAAGAATATCAAAAAGGAATATAAAGATTTTAAAAATAAAATTTCCTCTATTTTAAATATAAATTACTACAATACTACATGTTTATACAAAAAATATGCTGAAATTGAACTTATGGAAATTGGTATTTTTTTCTTTTCAAAAAATTTAAATAAACCAAAAAAAGAAATTACAAAATATGCATTAAAAGAAATAAAAAGAAAAATATCCAAAGCAAGAATTAAGTTTAGGATTAATCAAAAAATTTGTCCTTTTTGCGGAAAAAGTTTAATTTATATAAATAGACATTTTTTTGGAGTTAGAAAATCATCTAAAGGATGTATTTATTTTTATAATTCTTTGTTATCTTTAAAAAATTTTAATCAACAAATATATTTTTATTTTCAAACATTTAAATATTTATATGATAGTCTAGAAAATTTAGAATTTACACAATTTGAAAAAGTTATTAAAAAAAATATAAAGAATAATAAAATTGAATATAATCTTTTAACTAATAGAGTTACTGCAATTAAATTTAGTAATTTCCTTCATAAATTATTTGATAATTTTAAACATATTATAAAAATAAACAATAAAAATACAATTGGTGAAAAATCTAAAATTGAAATAGAAATTGATGAGGAAAAAGAAGATGGAAATTACCAAAAAAATAATGATATAAATAAATTTCAAAAAAAAAATTTAATATTTGAAATTAAAAAAGTTATTAATGTGCAAAAAAATTTTAATAAACCAAATATTTTGAAAAAAAATTTTGTCATTAAGCAAATACATACAGATACATAATATTAAATATAATCATTATTTTTTACAAATAAAATTAAGTTATAACTTTAAATTAAATTAATATCAATATATATATTTATAAACATATAATTATTTTATCAATATTATTAATTTATTCATATACAACTTTTAATAGAATATTAATTTTAATTAATTATATTAATTTTATTGTGATATATATTTTAAAAAATTTTTTAATTAAAAAATTATTTTATTTTGTTAAAATAAAAATTAAACATTTAATCTATTATAAGTCTAAAAATTTCTAGCATTTAGTATAATTTAATCCATTCCATTTCATATAATATATACAAATTCTTTTTAAATCATGATAATTCTTAGTTTTAGGTTTTTTTAATTCTTCAATAATCCTTTTTCCTAATTTTTCTCTTGATACATTTCTTGAATTTTTGAAGAAAATTAAAGATAAATCTCTTGATATATTATCAATATCATTATCATTTAAATCAAATTCTTCTTTTGTATAAATTAATTTTGAATTTAAAATTTGTTTACAAATAGCACTACATTTTTCTGGAGTTTTATTTCCACATTCAATTAAAATTTTTTGCGTACATCCTCCTATTTCACGAGCAATTTCAAAATCATTTCTATCATCATTTGGATTTCCACAAGTTATTTGAATTATAAAATATAATAAAAGTAAAAATTTTTTCATTTTTTTAATTAAATTAATCAAATTAACTAATTTTATTATATTATAGAAATTATAATATTTATTTTATTCTGGTGTTATTATTAATTTTGATTTTTTTTTTTATTATTTAATAATGATTGATTATTATAATAATTGAAGAATTAATATTTTTAATATTTCAAATTTTTTCATATTCTATTTTATATTATTTTTTTTTTTATAAATTTATTTTAATAAGATAAAATATTTAATCCATCAAAAGGATAAGAATTAACATTAAATTCTTTTTTAATTATTTATTTAATATTTTTGGTATTGTTTTACTTAATGTATTATTAGTACCTATCTCTTCAATATTAATTGTTAAAGAATAATTATCATTTACAATAAAAGTTACATTTATTTTAACTTCTCCAGCAGATGCTATTTTAATTATATCAAATTTTATTTCTTTTAATAAATAATTTAAATCACATTGTTCATTATTTCCTTGATAAATAAATAGATAAAAACAATATTGTCCATCACAACATGTTTCATACATTTTCATTTTCTTAATAGGTATTTCACTTCCTTTTGGAATAATTATATCAAATTTATTATTTAAAATTTTAAGTCCTAAAGATGATAAAATTAGTTTTTTTTTGTTTAATATTTTATAATATTTTCCACCATAAAATGATGCTCCATATGCAATAATTTCATCTTCAGGTATAATATTATTATAATATTCATTTAATATTTCTTTATTAAAATATTTTTTTATTATTTCCCTAATTTTTGGAATTTTTGATGAACCTCCTACTAAAATTATATTATCAATTTCATTTTTATTTAATTTTGAATTTTTAATTACTTCTTCAATATAATTAATACATTTTTGAAAAAGATTTTCACAATAAATTTCAAATTCAATTCTTGATATTTGGATTTTGAAATCAATTTTATCTTTTATATTTTCAATGAAAATATAGGTTTCTAGCATATATGATAGATCAATTTTTGCTTTTTCACAAGCATTTTTAATTCTTTGTTTTTCTTTTGAATTAAATTTAATATCATTTCCTTGAATTTTTTTAAATTCTTTTATGCAAAAATCAAATAAATAATAATTAAAATAATCTCCACCTATATTTAAACTACTATAATAATAAATAACATTAATATACTGCTCAATATCATTTTCATCATTATCATAAAATTCATTATCTATTTTTATTATAGAAATATTAAGTGTTGAACCTCCCAAATCAAATATTAAAAATTTTTTTTCTTTATTAATTATTTTTCCCAAATTAAAAGTCATTGCAATAGCAGTTGTTTCATTTATAATTTTTAAAACATTAAAATTTTCTTTTTTTGCAGCATCAATTAAACATTGTCTCTGGGTTTTATTAAAATTATATGGAACTGTTATTATTAAATTTATGATATTATTATTTGAATATATTTCAATTATTTTTTTACATTTTTGAAAAAATAATGATAAAATGTCTATTATTTTATACTTTGAATTTTCATTATTATTCTTAATTAAAAATAAACATTTTCCTGTTATTATATCTTCAATAATTTCAAAATTATAACTTTTAATTATACTTTGAATTACTTTATCTTTATAATTTCTTCCAATAAGTAATTTTAACTTTTGTATAATTTTTGTGGGTTCTTTTATAAAATAATTTTTAACTCCTTCTCCTATTATTATTTTTTCCCCTGAAATATATATTAAAGAAGGTGTTTGATATTTTCCAAGTTCATTTGGGATAATTTCGTTTTTATAATTATTCCATATACCTATACAAATATTAGTTGCCCCAAAATCTATTCCAAATATTCTATTTAATTGAATCATTAAAATATTTATTAAATTGCTTAATAAATTAAAAAAAATATAAATTTAAAGATTTAAAATTAATCATTGGTTTTTTAAATTTTTTTTATGATAATGATACAACTAAAATTGATTTTTATTCTTATATTTATTTTTAAAATTCCTTTTTTATATTCACAAAAATATCCAATAAATCAAAATATTGCAAATACTACAAAATTGAATACTCAATCTATTGAATTATTTAACTTAAATGACATTTTTAATTTTATAAAAAATAATAAATACGTAATAATTATATTCCACCAAAATTGGTGTGAACAAAGTAATAAAATTATTCCAATATTTGATGAAGTAAGTAAATATGAAATATTGAAAAATATTAAATTTATAAAAATTAATTGTTTAAATAAGACAATATGTGATTTTTATAATATTCAAAATTATCCAACAACAAAAGTTTTTATAAATAATAAAGAATTTAAATATATACCTGAAATAAAATTAATTTCATTTTTAGAATATTTAAAAAAAATATCTTCAAATCCCTTAATTCCAATAAATTCTAAAGAAGATTTTTTTAAAAAATATGGAACAATCTCTCCTTATGTTGAATATAAAAAAGAAAATAATTCATTTATATCATGTTTAAATCAATTAGCAAACGAAAATTATTTATCAATTTTTTATTTTGGAATAAAAAAGATAAAAGAAATTGAAGAAGAGAAAATAGAATTTAATTATAATAATAATACTATAATCCATAAATGGAATGGAAATTGTGAACAATTAAATGAATTTTTATCATTAAATATTTATCCATTAATAAATGAAATAAATAATGAATTCATATTAGAAATTTTACAAAATCCAAAAATTGCAATAATATTGTTTATTTTCACAGATAATGAAAATCAATTAAATTTCATTAATAATGAATTTAAACAAATATCATTTGAAAATAGGAAATATATTTTTGGTTATTCAGATATTGATAAAGGAGGAGATTTTGTACAATTTTTTAATCCTAAAAGTACATCTATTAATATGAAATTAATAATTTTTGATTTTAAAAATTCAAGATATTATATTCATAATAAAGAATTAGATGTTAATAAAAAACCAATTGAAAGATCAGTCGCTGAAATAAATTATTTAATTGAAAATATTGATAAATTAAATTTTCATTCAGGTGATTTTTTAGAAGAATTATTTAGATTTTTAGGTATTAAATTAACTCCAAAAGAAATTTTGATTATTTTATGTTTTTTTATAGTTTGTCTTACTATTGCTTGTCTTAGTTGTGTTTTGTTTTGTACTTTTGATGATGATAAAGATAAAAAAACAATTAAAAAAATAGAAAATAATCAAAATCATATAAAGAAAAAGAAAGAATGAAAAAATAAAAATTAATAATTTATTTATAAATTATTTATTTAAATAAAAATGATTGAGAAAGAAAAAAATTTTAATTATTATTTTTTTTCAGTTAATCAATATAAAAATGGAGATTATATCAAAAGTATTTATTTTAAAGAGAGAAAACATCAATTAAAAAAAAATATATTATTCTCAATTATAAAACCTCACTTTGAAAAATATATTTCAATTTATATATTGATTGATATATATAAATATCAATTTTATTGTAAATATAAATTAAATTTAGAAACAAAAACATATATGATTCAATCAGTTCCAATTGGGAAAGCATCTTGCGATTTTTCTTATATTAATTTTCTTAATAATAAAATTATTGAACATTGGAAAGAAATTATTTCTGTTTATTCTTGGATAAGTGAAATGAATATTTTTGAAGTAAGAAAATTTTTTTATCGTTTAATAAAAAGTAAAATATATTCAATTATATTATATATTGATACAATTGAAGAAAAATTACAAAATTTAAAAAATATTTGTGCGATATTATATTCTAATTTTAGAGAATTAAATCAATTTTTTTTAGAAAAAAAATTATCTAGTATGTTAATACTAAAATACTTAAATGATAATTTTAATTTATTAGCTAATTATTTAGAGGATATTATCCTTTTTATTGTTCCAGATTTAGGAAATAATTTTAATTTTAGTTGTAAAGAATGTTTATATTCAATTTCAAATGATACAATTCAAAAAGTTAAAGGAGAAAAAAATATTTCAATATCTTTAAATATTTTAAATTATTATATTTCATACCAAGATGGAAATAATTATTTTGAAATAAATAAAAAAGATGGAATATTTTATTTTATATCAGATAGAAATATAAATGATTTTATAATTTCAAAAAAAAAAATAATTTATAAAAATTATAATTGTATTGAGGAAAAAGATAATAAATTTTATTTTGGTAGATATTATAATAATAATAAATTTTTTGATGGATGTATTATAAATAAGAAAGATAATAAAAGTGAATATGGAATTTTTGAAAATGGAAAATTAATAAATAACAAAAAATCATCTCTTTCAAAAGGAACATTCGATCTTTCATTAACAATTAATGAAGAAGGAGAAGTATTAATTCCATATATATAAAAAAATAATAAATCCAATTAAAATAATTTTTTATAATAATAAAAATCCCTTAAATAAAAATTTAATTAAAAAAAAAACGTCCAATAAAAAAAAAGAAAATTTATAAAATACTTAAAAAAAAGATTAATATCAAACTTTTAAATATTTGAAAAAATTTATTTTCCACCCATTCCATGTCCCATACCTAAATTACCTTGTTGATTAGGCATTCCAGGAATCATTTGAGGATTCAATGGTTGTGGCCCAGGCATCATTCCTTGAACATTTGGATGAGACAATCCTGGTATTATTCCTGGTTCTCTGAGTTCTAATGGTTCTGGAATCATTCCTGGACATACTCCTGAATTTATGTGTGGTTGAGGATCTCCTATTTTCATTCCTGGTATTCCATTTGGATTCATTTTTTTTTTAATTTTTATATATTTTTTTTTATTGGATTATCAATTATGATTTGGAGTTTTTTTAATTTTTTGTTTTTTAAATATTTTTTTTTTGGTTTTAAGTGTTTTTTTTGATTTATTTTTTGTATTTTTGATAAAAATATGTTTTTTATTTAATATGATTGATTTTTAAGTTGAAATAATTGTTTATATCATTATTATATTTTGATATATTAAAAATTAAATATATTTATTATATTAATATTTATTTAATAAATTCAAATTTGTTTAATAAATTTAATAAATTAGGTCATCTATTAAATAGAAATATAGTAATAATTTAATATAAATGGGGATTGGGGATTGGGGATTGGGGATTGGGGATTGGGCCCAATC
>Ga0310695_10012427_pt1 | contig 11930 bp, 11 predicted proteins | sample RumenRJG_04DNA_FD_203882 | JGI IMG/M metagenome (GOLD analysis project Ga0310695, IMG submission 203882) | Bovine rumen microbial communities from Lethbridge, Alberta, Canada - RJG_04 (v2) (version 2) | ecosystem: Host-associated > Mammals > Digestive system > Stomach > Rumen | place: Canada... | reverse complement strand
ATTATCTGCAATATTACTACGAACACCACGCACATAATCATTCGAAACAATAAGTCCATCCAGAACTCTACGATTACTCTTCTTAGAATTATCAATGGTCGCAGGAGTCAGAGTCTCATTCAATCTACCAGTAACCTTACCAGTATCAAACGACACAGTTCCTCCTGTTGTAGTTCCACCATAAGCAATACCACCTGTAGTTTTACCACCAACAACCGTAGCTCCAATAGTTATGCCATCAACTGTTCTGGATCCTCCAATAATTGTTCCACCGGTAGTAATACCACCAGATGTAACAGCTCCTGTGGTTGTAATATTTCCTTCAAGAATTGCTGGTCTGTTATCAATAATTCCATATGCAATTCCTCCAGTAACCGTTCCTCTAGAGATTCCTGCATATGTAATGTTTCCAATAGTAGTTCCATTTGTTGTTCGATTATTCGGATCCGTAATCGTACCGTCAAATATAATCGGATCTTTCATTGTAGTATCAATAACTCTACCACCTGATGTAGAATCTGTTCTTCCACCCGTAACAGTAGAATTTATAACTACAATATTTGTAAAATCTGCAGTATAATGAGCATTTTCAATTTTTCCCGTATCGGCATTTGTAGTTCCACTGATAAGAGTATAAGAGCCAGGAACAATATCACCAGAGATCAGAGTACCACTAGAAATTTTTCCTCCATAAACTTTACCTTCTACAATTGTAATGGTATTTCCATTAGGATTGGTTCCAGTAGTAGCTCCTCCTTCTGTCGTTCCTCCAGGATCGTCAATGTCTCCACCACCGATTTCTCCACCTGTACCTTTATTCTTACCAGGATCAACTTCTCCACCAGTAACCTCTACTTTTATGATTTTACCGGTTGTTGTTCCACCAGTAGATTTTGCATCTGTCATTTCTGTGCTTTCATCAGCATATGGAATAAATTCTGTAACACTACGAAGTTGAGAAGTTTTCACTCTTACTTTATTGCAGGAAAAATCGGAAGAGCAATCAAAAGTAAGAAGATATTCTGCTGTGCTTCCATCTAGTCCACCTGAATTGCAAGCACCGCATGATCCACATGATGTGGAAGTCACTTTACATCCACCAGAGCAATCTCCACATCCACAATTACCAATGCATTCATCATCATATGTATAAATCTTTGTAACGTCTCTGAGAACTCCAACGTTTCTCTTGAGTTCTCGATTCTCTACATAGATGAGATCATATTTATTACCAACTTTAAGATCTATCTTGTAATCATAATCATTATCAGAATAATCAAATGCTAACGATAATGAAATATATCCTGTCGGGATCACATCAATCAACATCGGAATGTTGTTTGACTTACTCAGATCAGCCATATCTAAAGCCTCCTTTTATCGTATTTACCCCGATGTCAAGCTTTAGAGAACTTTCTTGATTTCATCATAAAACTGATTGAGATAATCTACTTTTTCTTTGATAAAAGGAGTCAATGTATAAGATGACATGATATGAAGCATACTAATGATAGATGAGTACATATACCAAACTTTAGGTTTATCCGTATATTTCACATCTTCACAATAAAGAGCTAATGTTAAACAATATTGCATGGGTTCATCGTTCTCAAATTTAATTCGAGTATTTTTCTCGTCTTTCGTTCGATTCATCAACTGATAAATCTTAGTGAGATTCGATACAGAAGCATTCGATGTTTTCTCCAGAATATAATCGAAGTCTGTAAAATATCTGTTATATCTCTTTACTGCTTTCTCATACTTCTTCTTAAAATCATCTTTGTAAATAAATTCCACCAGAGGAGTTAATTTGTAAGCATCTGTATATGCTTGGCTCATTGCCAATAATTTCTCTTTCTCTTCTCCATCTGGTAATAGATTTGCTTTATCTACAATTTTCTTCTCCATTAATTCTCTTCTCGTTTCCTCATTTGAAGAAACGATTTTATCCATATCTTGTTTCATACCGTTGATAACTTTCGAAGTTTCTTTCTTTTCATTATCAAGATCAATAGCTTCACAAATTTCTTTCAAAGTATCATAACGATTATTAATACTATTCTGAAATAAATCCAATAAATCTTTATCATCAATCGACGAAATAATCGATCGATCTTTTGTTGCTAATTTGTAATATTCTTGAATCTTCGAAATCAATTCGGGAGATAATTCTTTTCCAGCAATTGCTTCGGCAAAAGTTGATTCTCCTTTCATAGCTTTCTTTATCTGTTTTTCTTTATCCATAGATGAATCTCCTTAGAAATTAAAATTAATGGGACTATCCGGAGGAGCTGTTCTTCTCTGAATTTCAATCTTAAGATATGTATTAACAAGAGGAAGTAAATTTGGATTGAAGATAATCTTTAGATAAGTACTTCTAAAGAAATCTTCTTGGAACTGAATGTGGCCAAAAATATTCATGATATTAATATTATTCTGGTAGATCTTATTGATGATATCTTCAAAATCGAAATCAATTCCAGCAATCAATTGAAGGACCAAATCCATATGAGAACAAATGATTGCCATATTCGGATCTTCATAAACTTTCTTACTATAAATTGTAGTTGTATCTTTATCTTTCTTAAACTGTTCCAGATTCAAAGATTTATAAATCTGATCAGATTCTCTGATAATGAAATCTGACAGATAATTGATCATATAGATATCAAAATTAGAAATAAAGAAGTCATAAATAAATTTTGCTGAAGCGAAAGAATCTACTCCATCTGGAATTGTAAATTCAAATCCAAATCGATTGCTAATAATGGAAATAATCTTATAATAGATTTCATCTCTCTTATCAATTACATCTTCTCTATCATCAGGGAAGTTATCTACAATGATTTTAAAATTTGCTTCAAATGCATCAATAGCATTTGGTAGAGTAATCGGTTTAAAATCATTCTCTATTTCATCGAAAGCATTCTCCATCACATCAAAAACAAATTCAGCATCGAAATGAGATAGAATATTTGCCAAATCTGTTTCTGATCTTACCGTGAATGCCTGGTTATTTGCAAGGAAATTATCCATAGTATATCCCCCTTCTATTAATCTATATATTAGTTTAAAATAGAATTAAAAAATAAAGAGAGGCCAAGAATAGCCTCTCTTAGAATGAAAACAACTTCAAATTTCAAACTTATCATGAGAAAGTTTAAAGATATGCCGAACAGTAGAAATTAATTCATACTGGATATCATATATTTCCTTATCCTTATCTTTTTCAGCATTACTAATGCAAATAAGAAGAACAGACTGCTGAATATCGAACATCATCTTCTTCAGTTCTTTATCTCTATTCTTGAATTTATTGATCAAGATAGGAATGAATCTACCTTCCCTATTCGTGATACTAAAATATCCTCTGAGGTAAGCAACACATTTCTCTCTCAACCTAGTGCAAGAATACATGATATCTTCATTTTTTGCTCCAGCAACTTCTTTCACATAAATCAAATCAATAAAACGATCAAGAATACGAATGATATTAATCATAGTATAAGCGATATTGTAATCATTGATATTATGAGCTTTCGTTGTTTCCAACAAGATGAAATCAAACAAATCACTTTCTGCTTTCTCGCAGAGGTCGATCACACTATCTGCATGAGCAATATGCTTAACAGAAATATCTCCATTTATTGATACAATGCGTTCGAGAACATAACCTTTACCTTCCTCTTCTGGATTGTAATGATCTGGAATAATCTTATACCGGCCAACAGTATTGTAGATCATGAACAACTTCTGAACCCAAGTATGAGCTCCAACCTGATTGAAATTAATGAGTCTGTTTTTGATCTTCATCATGATAAAATAACTCCTTTCATCAAACAAACAAACTACCTCTATATATTACCTCATATATATAGTATATGCCTGAAAATTATTTTACCCTGCATTTTTTATGACTTTTATATAATCATAGAGAATGAATGGGTGCCATTTTCTATGATTGTGTTGGTGGTAGGTTTGTTGTTGTTCTTGATTACCTCCTTTCCTAGTTTTTGATCGTTGTTTTCATTACACTTCTTCTATTTGTTTTTCTCCTTTCAAAAAGTCCCTCTACCCTAAGAAGGTAGAGGGATACGTTATCTATCTTCTTCTTCGATATCATAAATTAATTGATTAATTTTCTCTTCTGGAGATTGATTATTATCTTCATACGTATTGAACCCTAACAATACAGAATCAGGAATTCCTTTTTGATTTGCCATAAACAAGCTATCAACATCTTCTGGAGTCATATTATGAGAATTTGCGTAAGCTTGTTTTAATACTTTATTTTGAACCATCAGACGAGTAATCTCTGCATCTTTCTGGCGTTCCTTTTTAATGAAATCAGGGAAGAGAATACCAGCTGCTTTTTGGGTTTCTTTCAATTGTTGTAGAGTAGGATTATCTTCATTCTCTTTTTGAATGAATTCAATCTCTTTCACAATATCAGAATACTTTTCTTCCAGTCCAGTAACAACTTCATCAATATCTTGATCTGTTTTGATAGAAGATTTCGTGATATTGAAAGTCTCTTTAAGATTCTTTCCTTCATACCAAACATAAAGAGCCATGAGATAAGAGAACACTTGATCATCATGAGAATTATCAGAATGCTCTACTTTACCATTTCTCTTGACTTCCATCTGTTTGAGTTCGTTGTAAATGATAGGAGAAATAAATTTATCTTTATGATACTCCATTCTCTGACGAAGAATTTCAATTAAAAGATCACGTCTATCTTTTGTAGAATCAAGACCAAATACTCTTGTTTTTTGTTTCTTACGAACTATTCTGATTCCATCATTGGTTTCTTCAATAACACGATCTTTAATCTCAAAATAAAGATTTTGTTTTACTTTTGAATTGATCAATGCTGCAAGAACACTTGCCCCGAAACCACCATTCCTCTCGACATTGATAACAGCATTTGGATACCATCTTGTTGTGATTTCATAAATAGCTCTAGCCAAATCAATCGGAGATATTGAATTACTATTTAAGCATGCCAATACTTCTGTGGTATAACTATCAATAATTGTAATTGCACTACTATCCTGATTATATCCACCAGATACATCGACACCCATAATAGGAGGATATCTAGGAACCATATCTGGTCTAAGAGGAATCTTAAATATTCAATACATACTTACCTAATACTAATTTCTTATCTACAGGAGGATGAACCAATCTAGAAACTGCTTCTAATTGTTCTTTTGTAAAAGGAGAATTAGCAGGATTCTCAGACCATTCCAACAGAACTTCTCGTCTGATATCATCCCATTGGAACTGCATATCCTTACACATATCTTTGAACCAGGCTTCATCTCGTCCGATCTGTTGATAGGTGAAGATAACATGAACAAAATTAGATTTGGTATTTGCATCAATAATTTGCATGATTTGTTGATATGTAAGATCATACCACATCTCATCAAATTGTGTTGCTTCATTACGCATGTAATTTGCGTATCTACCTTCATCTGTGGTAAGAATTCCTGGGGTTGTTGTTAATAGAATTCCGTATGGCTTTCCTGCTTTTTTAGCATTAATCTGAACTGTCTTCAGAGCAGGAATCGTATTGGTATAAATCGTTTTATTGTAGGGAATGAATGCCCACTCATCTGCATACAGAAATACAATAGAGCGACCACGAAGCAGATTTGCTGCACCGATTTCATTCTTTGCAGATGGAGCTGTTTTAATTAAATTTCTATTTGCTGGATTCTGAATCGATTCCACCGTAGAAGATACTTTTAGTTTCTTACCATTGATCACAGAGAATGCCTGATCCATCTGTAGATAAGATGGTAACATCGCACGAATATCTTTTAAACGTTGCAAGTTCAATTTCGAATCTTTCATCTGTTTATTTAAAAATGTGATTTCAGCATCTGTGGTTCCGAAGTTGAAAACCCATAAATACCAGCACAGAGCAGAAATGGTTTTACCCTGCTGACGTGGTAATTCTAGAAATGTATTGATATTCCGAATTAGTAGAAACATCATTGCCATATTTCCACGATGAAGTTGGAAAGGAATACCTCCAGGAACACCTGGGGAAGGAATACGCACAACTTCCCGAATGAAATACCAGAAATTATTAGAGCATTCTCTCAATACTTTTACTTTCATCATTCTAGATAATCTAGGATCTCTCGGATTAACTCCTGCTAGATCTGGATCAAGAAGAATGAGATGTTGACGATTATTTCGAATTCCTAAACTTTTCAATATGTAATGCATATTGATAAAGGATTGATTCGATGTGGATGTCTGATAATAAACTTGAGGTATCTTTTGTGGTTGATTTTGCATAGGTTGTCTTGGCATTGTTCTCACCTCACTTATAAAAAAGTTGAAAAGATAGTCCTCTACCAAATTGGTAGAGGAAAATTTGTTTCTAAAAAATTAGGGGCCTACGGCCCCCCTACTTCCTGCTTTCCTACCTCTTCTTTACCTCTTATCCACTTCTTTATTCCTATTCCCTACTATTTTGTTAGTGGTTGTATAATATTTTATATTATATAGGGAAACCTGTTAAAATAGGAGGAAATTATTTGCACTGAAAAGTCGATTTTTGATGAGGGTTCGAAATTTGAAACATATACTATATATATGTAGTAGAATAAGGAACGTTTAAGGAGGAATACAAATGAAAAGAAAAAAGATTGAAATCAATATCAATCTTGATGATTGCTACAGTCAAGCAATCTCAGATGAATTTACAATTGAGATCAATCTGAATCCAAAAATAATAGCATCGGTACATACTGGAAAGGAGATGAATGGAATTGATATTTTCTGCAAACCAATGAGAAAAGAAAGAGTAAAATCAATGGATGATTTGATAACATCTCACTACAAGCATCATATTCCTATTGATGGAGATGAAAATGAAATCAAAGAGTTTAAATCCATAGTAAAAGAAAATCTTGAATTTTTCAGAAAGAAAGTGAATAATTATGAATCAGAAATAGAAAAGATTAAAAAATATCAATATGGAATGAATCCATGGGAATGCTATCTTGATTATGAAAAGAGGTTAAAAGCAAATACAAAGAGGTGGAATACAGTAATCAAAAGATATAAGAAAGAAAAGAAGTTTATCGAAAAGATTTTAGAAGAATTTCATATTCAGTAAAGGAGAATAAAATTATGACCACGAATTACAACAGCCAGGAAAACAAATTCACCATTGACACGAAAAAAGATGTTGTGTTTACAACACATAGCGGAGGTGTATCTCGTAAGAATTACAATGAAAAATTGAAGCCAATGAAAAGAGAAAGGGATTGGAAAGCAGAAACGGAAGAAATCGCAAGGAGAGCAAAGGAGGCAAGAAAGAAAGATATTATCGAGAATCATGAGAAGTATGAAGAGAGTATCAAGGAGATGAATAAAACTCTCAAAGAAATGCATACGAAACTTGAATCTCAAATGGTAAAGAGAGAAGGCGAGACCATTCCCAGATTTGTCAATCGCATCAATCGGGCAAAGAATGCCTACGATAAGAAAGTCAAATCGATGCGTGCAGCAAGAGATCTTCTCAAGAAAGAAATTGAACAGGCTTTGAAAGGAGAGTAAGCCTGTTAACAAAAAAGAAACTCCCTGCCTCTCGGCAGGGTTTTCTTTTTTATTTCTCTACTCTCTTTACAATTTCTTTTAATTTCTGTGTCTTCATTACATTTTGCATCTTTTCCCAATACATTTGATTCAATTTCTGATATGCATCCATATAAGTAGAATTCAAAGTCTCATCATTGTAAATCATATCTTTACTATCATTACAGAACTTCTTAAACACATCGACTCTTTTTCTAGCGTTATGGAATCCTCTTGTCGCATCAAATCCTCTGTCAGTGATATCAATGAAATAAGTATCTCCATTGAATCTGTCTAATCTACCTTTCATCTGTTTTGCAATCTGAGCAGAAGCAGATGGTTCTGCAATCGGACAAACAAAAGCTAGATCACTAATATCACTACAAGCACCAGAAGATTTCACATTCGATAAGATAATCTTATTATCTAACTGATAGATCTTCTTATCCTTCGGAATAGTTCCATTGTAGATTCCTATACTTCCAGCAAACAAAGGAAAGTTTACCTCAATCCAATTCTTAATCATTTTGATTGCATCATTTCTACCAATGTAGAATAGAATCTTTCCTTTATGAGTCGCAGCCATATACAAAACAATTGTTAACACTTTGTATACATTGGGTCGTGTGAATACATTTGCACAATAATTCACAATACTGAATTTGTAAATTCTATTTGCGCAGAATTTGAGATCTTTTGGGGTTGGTCTAGAATTATAACTAATATTGATATAGTGAGATCTGTTATATCTAGACTCATCATAGAATTGAATCTTGGGAACGTTCTTGAAATATGTTTGAAATACATAGTTCTCAAACTTATCAGAGAGGTATGGAGTTGCTGTCAGATAGAGAGTCTTCTTAGTATTCGTGAAGAAATCAATCATACTCATATTCACAAAATATTTATGAGCTTCATCGAATACTTTCATTCCGATTCCCAAATGCTGGAATAACTCTCCCAATCGATCCCAACCAAATTTCTGTCCATACATCTGAAGTGTACGATGAGATGCTAAATAGAAAGAATATTGTTTTGGATCTTTCATTCCTGTTCTTAATCTATTGAGCACTCCCATACCAGAAACGAAGCATAAATCATCAATTGATAAATTTGTATATTCCAAAATACGGTCTTTCCATTGCTCTAACCATCCCAGTTCAGAGGTGATTATCATCGTACGATATTGCAAATAATCGGCTGTAAAGATAGCCACGTAGGTCTTACCGACTCCAGTGTCCAAATTCACTGATAATTGCGATGCGTTCTTGATACGAGCATATTTATTAATTCCAAGAGTAAATTCCAGAGCTTCTTTTTGAGTTTCATCTCTTGGTTTGTATTTCATTCCGAATGGCTCGATGATATCTGGTTTATCAAATTTATAATCAAAGTATGCTTCACTTTGAAATAATTGTTCTAAACCTCCAACATCCATTCCTCTCGGAAGATACAAAACTTCCAAATCTTCATCGTAATATCTTCCGAGAGGAATTCTAGTATGTGAGACTTTATTCCATACCGAAAGTTTATCTTCGATTACTTTATTATCACCAAGATGATAATTATGAATTTCGATACATGTTTGTTTTACAACGATCTTTTCTTCCATATCAATTCTCCAATATCTTCACCCATGGATCATTAATATGAAACAGCTTCTTGATATAATAAGAAGCTGTTTCCTTAAAATAGAATTTCGGAGGAGCAATATTCTTTATTTCATCCTCCGATCTAGATAAACAGATAGAGAAGTCCATAATATTAGAATCGCTATCATTTGGATGATAATAAACATCGATGATATCATCTTCATCAGTATACTCATTCCAAAGAGCTTCTGCTATAATAGTTGCTTTATTTATTTTCGTATCGAAAGTAATAGAAGCAGAATAATATTTCTTAATCTTCATCTTATTATCCCCATAATTTTTTAGCAAACTTTTCGGATTCATCCGTTCTCATATACCCTGTATCATGAATTACATTTGCAATAGGATTGTAATCTCCTGTTCCACAATTGACTCCCATATCTTCATCTGCATATTCCTGATGAATCATGAGATTATATTTATACGCCACATTCGATAAGAATTCTAATGGCATATTCCATGGAGTACAAAATGTGATAAAGATACTAACCGTATCTCCATTATAAATAGGAGCATTCATATGTCCATCATTACAATCCCATTTACATCCATAATTCTTCATTTTCCAAATATGAGAATTGAATGCGCCATATTTACAATAATTTTCATACTGTTTCTTTCCATCTTCTGAATCGTATTCATCATCATCCCCGTAAATAACAATCAATTCGACCATTCTTCTTATTTTAGATTCAGGAGTGGTGAAACCTCCTTTAGCAAATTCATCTTTTGGAATTCTATCCGAATAATAATTCAGTTTGAAATTCAATCGAAAGAGAATAATATAGCTATCTTTAAATGGATTGAAATCTAAATTATTCTCGTATGCATATCTCAATACATTCCATAAATTACTAGAACAATTTTTCAATTCTTCTGGCATTGGAAGAATCAATTCGAATTTAAATTCTCCGTTTTCTTTGGCATCAATATCTTTCAGAAATTTCGCCATATTTTCTTTCTTACCATAAACGGTAATATTATTCAATACCCAATTTGCCATTATTCTTCATCCTCTCTATTAGGATACTTTCTAATCTTTCCACCCATGTATTCGATCAGAGATGAAAATGATTTATCTACCGAATCATCCATATCAAAGGAAGGACTCACAATATAGTATTCTCCTAATTTGATAGCATCTACACGAATGAGAAGCATATTACCCAATGCCATCCATTTCTCACTAGAATGAATGCTTAAAAGTTGTGCTAATTGATCTCCTTGTTTATCAGAAATCACTTCGAAGTTCGGATCTACATTCTTGATAATATTATTTACATCAATTTCGCAAATCTCAGATCCATCAACTTCTACATCAGTAAGGCTAAGACCTGCAATATTGCCAGCATCTTCAAAATTACCAATTCTATAAACAGCATACATATGATTTCTTTTGATCTTCAAGATTGCTTTAAGAACCAAATCAAATGTATATCTAGCAAATTTGTTAATATAATCTTTAATCATCAAAACCTACTTCACCTCATAAAAATATAAATCCCCATGGATACATATCCATGGGGATCCAAACTCATTACTTTCTTCTATGTACTTTCGTAGCGATATTGATCTTCACTTTATTCTTTGTATTCTGTGAAGTATCAATCGTTGTCATATCTGCCAACAGTCTTTGTGGTCTCCTAGCGAAGAAGAGATCCATAAAAGATGGTTTATTCTTCTTATACGTGAGAGGATATGACAACTGACGACCCAAATACTGAAACAGCAGAGATACCGTTACCGAAGGATTATCCATCAGAGATTGTTTCAATGTGAGAATCCGATATTCCTCATTTGGAGTATCCCAATTCGGTTTATGTAAATTTGAATTCACATTACGAATCTGATTCATAATCAGAATCTCAAAATGAACTGCCATGATTCCCATATTTCCTTCAATAGCAGCCTGAATAATCTTCTGCGTGATACTATGAATCGTCTGATTCTGTGTGATCGATTTCTTATCCAACAAATTCTGAATATCCGTCAGAGATTTACCGAATTCACTATTCACAATCTTCACAAAGAACAGTGGAGAATCTTCCAGATCTTCGAATTTGATCTTGATCTTATTATCCTTTGTAGGTTTCGCACTGGAACGAATGATATCATTCAAGCTCACAGAAATATACATCGGAGTAGATTCTTCACTCTGAATCAGTTCCAGATTATTCGGATCGCTTTCTTTTCCAACATAGAACTGTCTCACATATTCATTGTAATTGGTTTCGATTTCATTCTCAACCCGACTAGCACTAGAGTTTTCATCTTCATCATCCATATAATCTGTCTTCTCATAATCATCTGCATTTTCCAATGTGATATCATTTGGATCGATCAAGATGAACATATCATCATCGAAATGAACTCCATCTTCTTTTTCACTCTTAAGATAGATAGCATCCATCTGTACATTGAAGAACGAGAAGAATCCAGCATTCCAATGCATCTGTTTGATCTTCGTTTCCAACAGATGCTTGGAGGACAATCTTTCCTGTGTTGTCTTTGCTGTGATCAATTCCGCAGACATCTTACCAGGTTTGATGTTGGAGTTTACATATGCCAGATCACCATAGCATTTATAACAAACACCATGACCTCTTGCTTCTGAAGCACAAGTAATTGGACTCCTCAGATAGATCTTTCTTCCAATCAGGAATTCATCTC